>Ga0187864_10001620_pt1 | contig 21163 bp, 18 predicted proteins | sample June2016WEW_11_4_FD_132985 | JGI IMG/M metagenome (GOLD analysis project Ga0187864, IMG submission 132985) | Peatland microbial communities from SPRUCE experiment site at the Marcell Experimental Forest, Minnesota, USA - June2016WEW_11_40 | ecosystem: Environmental > Terrestrial > Soil >...
GCTCCATCTTTTAGTGATGTTTGCATAGAGGCATCGTCCCCCGCAAACCCCCAAAATGTGGCAGGTCACGCATGGCGGTTGTTCAACAAAAATTTTCTTAAGTCTCAACGGGTCAGCTTCATTTATGTGACCCAAATAATACTTTTTCATTCCCCACATCGTTGGGCAGGGAATAATGTAGCCGTCGGTTTGAATGGCGTAGTTTATCCATCCGCCGCCGCAGCGCATAAGGCAGTTTGTCTCTTTTTTCAGAACAGATTCGGCGATGCCAAGCAGGGGGTAAAGTTTCAAAACAACGCCGTTTTGCTCCATCTTGTCAACCCAGAACCCTGCAAGCTTTTTTACGCCGGGAACGTAGCTTGTTTTTGCCCACTCTTCAAAATTCCTCCTCGCATAATTGTTGCCCCAAAACCCAGCGTTCAACTGCCAATGCACAGAGGTGAAAGAGAATTCGTCGTTTTCAAGAAGAAATCGGACCTGCTTGTAGATGTCCGTTTGCTCCATGAGGGTCATCCTTGCAATCAATTCCCCAGTAAAACCGTTCCTTTTGAGCTGTTTGAGGTTATCTATGACTTTGCGGTACGTACCTTTTCCTCTGTAATAATCGGTGAGGGCTTCGTCGCCATCTATGGAGACTAAGATTGTGGTGAAACGGTTGAGGTATTTTGGCTCTAATTTGTCCAGCAGCAAGCCGTTTGTTTGAATCATAAAATACTTAGGATTTACAGTATCCATTATCTGCTTGATTTTGTCCGTGCAGAGCAAGGGTTCGCCCCCGTAAAATGTTAAGACGCAATCAGGATCCTTTAGGCAAAGCCTCTTCAGCAAATCAACATCATAATTGATTTTGCAGGGAAGCGTATAGTCCACTTCTATGTCGTCACAGAACTCTTCGTCAAAATCATCCAAAGATTCGCCGAAACAGTACTTGCATTGCAAGTTGCAGTCGGTCGTAAGGATCAAGTGGAAGAACATAGCTCAATTGTTTATAATACTGGCTTAATAGTATTTTTCTGCCAACTTACGTGCTTCTTCATATTTGTCCCCTTCATCGTCCTTTTTTCCTTCATCATTGTCGTTAGTCTTTTTAATTTCTGATTTTGCAATCCCTTTTCTTGTCTCTTCCTGCGCCTTTTTAATTGCCTTCTCGGTATAGCTCTTTATGTCCCTACCTTTAATCACTACTTCAGGCAAAGTTTCGGTTGCGTAGAAAAGCGGCAAAACTGCGACAAACAAGAAAAATGCAGCAAAAGTGAAAAGCGGCGTATTGGAAAGTTTGAGAATGATCCAGTTACCGAAAGTAACACCAATCAGCATGGAAGCAAAAAAAGGTGCTACACCGACCGCATAGTATTTTTCGCTTGGTAGATAGCCACTTAGGTCACTCCATAGAGTTAGTATGAAAAGTACCAAGAGTAATCCCCAAGCAGCGCCTTCAAAAATTGAGCTAAAGTATATAGAGAGCGGAGTTGGTTGACCGAATCCGTTTGCTGCCGCAGCAAGACCTAACATGATAAACCCAGTAATAGCAATCCGTTTGCGCCCTACAGAATCCAGCAAGAAACCTCCAACAACCGAGAAGATTGCTAGAAAAATGGTCTGGATTAGCAGAGTGGCATGAGTTGGCTGAGTGGGCGTTAAAGGAACCAAAAAATTAACACATGAAAACAAAACCCATGGAATATAATATGCAATAAAGGACCGCTGCCCCAGCACGTTTTTGAAAGACGCGGGTGCTTTCTTTGGTTCAACTTTTAGCGAAGGTCTGACTGCTAGAAAGATGACAAGACTGCATAGTCGCCAGATCGAAAGTGCAATTCCAATATCAAAAAAATTAAGCGGAGCATCGGCAAACGCAAGTATGCCAATTCCGCTTATTAGCATGATTATTCCGCTTGTTCGACCGCGATTTTCAACTGGAATAGAATCCGAAAATAGACTCATGCAAATCGGCATTCCCAACCCGAAGGACACTGCATAGAAACTCACAAGAGCGGCGGTCACTATGAAATTTGTATAGCCCAATCCAAATATGGTCAACGATGAAATTACATTCAAAGCCATCCAGACTGTTAAAAATTTCATTCGATCAATTCTTCGGGCAATTTTTGCTCCAACGAGGGCGGAGAAAATTAACAAAGCAAAATGTAAGCTCCAAACTACCACTTGACTGCTTTGGTCAAGCCATGATTTCGCCCCAACCATACCTAAATTATTCTCTAAGACCACGAGAATGCTGGCATACCAAACGAGTGCATTTGCAACTAGAATAACGTTCGTTGCGGCAACTTTAGACCCGAAGCTGGATGCCCATTGGTATTGACTTTTGAGCAATTTGTTAGTCAGTATGAATAGTATTATGGATTGAGAGATAAGGATTTAGAATTTAGAAAACAGATTTAAAAACCTGAAAATGGGGATCCAATATATAAGAATTTCTGTAGAACAGAGATACAGAACCGAAAATCTTTTAAGCAAACTCTGTTCAACAGATATACAGAACGAGTAAAGGAGAAGGCTAAAATGAAAAGAGCAAAACCAATACGACCAATACGAACATACTGGTAAAACCAGTACTTAACAATTTTTCTTTCTTTCTAAAAAGGTAGAGTGGTGTTTGCTAGAGGTCTTCTAGTAGTGCCTGTAGCAACAGCACTAAATCTTCCCTACAGCGATAGGCAGTTGGTAGGTTGGAGATTTCGCGGTCCGCCCATTTTTTCATCTCTTCGATAAGTGCCTGAGTTTCTCTGAAGTCTATCGACAAATCAAGGATTCTTTCAACGCTTTTTTCCGTTAGCTCCTTCTCGAGCAGTTGAACAATCTCCGCTTTTATCGAGTTGTCTTGAAAAGCGATTAGTATGGGAAGGGGAAGGCATTCGTTTCTGTATCTATTCATTAGTTCTTCTGGTTCAAACATGTCGATGAATTCGTTCCTGATAGTCATGAGAACGCCATAAATCCGCCCATAATGCCCCAATAACTCTATTTCTCTCTCTGTTCCACCCCCGAAAATTGCGCCGATTCTGGTCGCAGTTTCCGAGGCAGCTGATTTTTTACCGATAATCTCAAGATAATCCTCTTTAGAAATATTGGTTTTTCCCTTCCAACCCGCCTCCCTTGCCTCGCCTGTGCATAATTTCAAATAAGATTGCTTTACGGATTCCAAAATCAATCTTTGTTTCTCTTCCGAAACTAGTTTTACTTCTTCACTGAGCACGTACAAGCCCAACATCAACAACGAGTCTCCAGTAAGCATCGCAGTGTCTCGACCGAATTTTCCGTAAACTGTCACGTACGGTTTTTTTATTTTTGATTCATCAATAATGTCGTCATGAATGTCTGCTGCGCCTGCTAAAAGCACGAGCGCGGCTCCGATGTTGATTGTGTCTTCAACATTACCTCCAAGTGCCTCGCAGGCAAATGAGATGAGAGCTGGATGCAGATAGTCGTACCAGAATTCGTCCATGAAGTATTTTATCGCGCCGCTTAGTGGCTCATATTCTGCGGGATCCAGCTGAGCAAGTTGCCGTGCTTTTGAGACAGCTTTTTGTCCGCGTTTTTCGATGATATCCATTGCTCGTTGCATTAGTTTTTCTTTATGTGCCATTTTTCATCAGTACTTTATGCACTGTCTGCGTATTTGTCATTTTAGGTAAGCTCAACAAGCGTAAATACGTCATGGTTTTTAAGCTCGATATTGGCAGTCAAGCAATGACATGCGGGTAGCAAAACATTCGCGACACAATAGTCATTTTTGACAAGAGATTCAACGTTGTAGTGCAGGGGGTGGGATTTGAACCCACGAACCTCTGGAGGATAGGCTCCTGAAGCCTACGCCTTTGACCATGCTCGGCGACCCCTGCAAGCAATGGTGGTCAAATTTGAGATGGGCCGGGGCAGGGATTTGAACCCTGGCAAAAGGCTCCACAGGCCTCTAGGCTACCAAGCTACCTCACCCCGGCCGCTTTGGCTGACTCTGCGCCTTTTTTTGAGCTTGGGTGAAACATTTACGTTTTCTCGGCAATATTAACTTGTCTTTTTAGAGGAGGAATACCTATGCCCAAAGCATCCTTGTTCTTTGGGAAATCCGGGTTTAAGTGTTTCTGCACGTTTTGCTGCGCTGAAAACTTGACTACTGAAAGGCAACTCCATCTGAAATGAGCCCAGATCATTCATAAAATATGTGCGATCGGAAAGAAACGGGAATACACGGGAAGCAACGGGGAAGAACGGGCTGCAACGGGAAAAGACGGAAATAAACCTGACTTACAACCGATTCAAGCCTCAAACCAAAAAACAAACCCAGAACACAAAACAAAAAAATTTGCGGAAAAACACAAAACCTTCCCAGACTCACGCTTCCTCTTCCCCGCTGTTGATTGGCATTGCCTTTTTTAGACTTTTCTAGCTGATTCTAGCGTTTTCTAGCTGAAAATAGCATATTATAGCGTATTCTAGCTTATAGTTGCAACTGATCCAAGCCCCAAACCAAAAAACCAACCCAAAATACAAACAACAAAAACCACAGCCACCAAATATTTAAAGTGCGCATCCGAACTCAGAACGTACCAACAAACTTTTAATGCACATTCCAACAAATAACTAGTTGCTGACCCAGTATGGTTAGGCTAAAATGCAAAAAATGCAAAAACGTCTTCGAAATCGGCACTTCATCAGCGGTTGCGTTAAATGTTGTAGTACATGTGGGACCTCTTACTCCTGTGAAATGCCCTGCCTGTGGGAAAAGAAGCTGGCTGAACGTCTATTCATCGGTCAAAGATCCAATAACTTGGCCTCCAGAAGCGGCGAAAGAACAGCAACACGCAATTCAACCCGAGCTATCAGAGGAAGAGCTGGAGAAGAAGCACATAGAAGAATCCAAATACGAAAAACCGTAGACTCGATGTCTTCAAATGATTGACGCTGAAAACCTAACACGAAAATTCGGCAGCTTAACCGCGGTCGAAAACGTTTCTTTACATGTCGATGAAGGTGAAGTTTTCGGTTTTCTTGGACCCAACGGCGCAGGCAAAACCACCACAATACGGATGCTCTGTTGCCTAATCGGCAAAACCAGCGGGCAAGCGCGCATCGGCAACTTTTCCGTCGACAACGAGCAGGACTGCCTTGAAATCAGGAAAATAGTTGGTTTGCTGCCCGAAAACGTCGGTTTATATGAGAATTTAAGCGCTTACAAGAACCTGGACTTTTACGGTAAGCTTTATGAAGTCCCAGCACAGAAGAGGCAAGAAAACATCGAGCGTCTTCTGAGGCTTCTGGGAATTTGGGAACGCCGAGAAGATGTTGTGGGCACATTCAGCAAAGGAACTAAACAGAAAATAGCGATTGCTAGAGCACTGATTCATGAGCCGCAGGTGCTGTTTTTAGATGAACCCACAGCGAATCTTGACCCTGAAGCAGCAAAAACTGTGAGAGACTTCGTCTTAGAGCTTAAAAAGGAAAAACGTACAATCTTTCTTAATACTCACAACTTAGATGAGGCAGAACGGCTCTGCGACCGAATTGCCATCCTTAAAACCAAACTTATCGCGGTCGATTCGCCCAAAAACTTGGAGCATAGTCTTTACAATCGGAGAACAATTATACATTTAGAAGCCGTCAGCGACGCGATGGTTGCCGCTGTGAAGGAACTTGGGATGGTCAAGAATTTACGAGTTACGGATAACAAGTTAATCCTTGACATTGACAACCCTGAGAAAGATAATCCAGAAGTTATCAGGGCGATTGTGAAGGCGGGTGGCAACATCCAGTACGTAACTGAGTTACGTTCTACACTTGAAGACGTCTATCTCAAGTTGATAAGGGAGGCTTCGGCGCAATGAGGCTGTGGAAATCATGGATAGTAACACAAAAAGATCTAAGCACAATGAACAAAAACAAATATGTCTTTTATTCATTAATCGGTTTACCCATATTGCTCGGAGCTCTTTACCCTGTTACTTTCATATTTGCGCTAAACAGTCAGATCACATCGCTTACCCATGCTCAACTATTAGCTGCAGCTAACCAAAGTGTAGATGTAGCCTCAGTTTTCCTCGTCATTATTCCAGCATTTCTTCCTTCATACATTGCGTCGTACAGTTTTGTGGGTGAAAAAATTGAGAAAAGCCTTGAGCCATTGTTGGCAACACCTACCACCGACGGCGAATTGTTACTTGGAAAATGTTTAGCGGCCTTTCTTCCATGCATGGGAGCAACCTATATTGGCGCTGCTATATCTGCTTCGATTCTTGATACTTGGTCGTATACAAGAATAGGCGTTTTCTTGATACCTAATCTGTACTGGATCTTAACCGTGATTATAATTGCTCCTTTAGCATGTGTTCTGAGCGTAGAAGCGAACGTAATTGTATCTTCAAAAGTGAACGATATTCGAGCAGCTCAACAGCTAGGCGGTCTCGTATCTTTGCCGCTAATAATTCTGATACTTGTCGCCGTTTCAAGCGCTCAACTTTCACTACTTTTGGCAATTCTTGTCTCCATAATATTAGCCGTGGCAGATGTCACTTTATTCTACTTGAGCAAGGAAACATTTCAAAGGGAAGAAATTCTGACAAAATGGAAATGAGCCTGTAACTTTAGGCTTAAAATGGGTGAGTTCACCTTTAGCGGCCTTAAGTTGTTTGTATGGGTTGTTGAACAGGGTGGAAACGCAGGTCTATCACGGTTGTGCCTGCGAACTTGTCAAAGTATCTCATGAATTTCTTGTCTGGGATTCGCCAGATTCCAATGACCAAGTCAAAAGGAAGCAGTGGCAAGATTTTCCCAAAGTTTCTAATTGCAGCATAGTCGTAGTTCATCTTTTTTCCGTCCGTCCTGACGACTTTTAACCCGGTGATGCGTTTGCCTATGCTTTGACCGTTGAAGCCTTCCAGCAGCGTGGAGTAAAGCCAAAGGAGACCTATTGTGATGAAGAGTACTGTGCTGATTCCTCCGTTGAGAACTGTTTTTATGCTCATAGAAAGAACTTCTGGAACAATAAAAATAGTAATTGTGATAGCTAACATTATTGCGAAATCAATCAAGAAAGCTGAGGATCTTTTCTTTAAGGATGCAAGGGGAAGCTGGCTTGCTTTTCGTTGAATGTCAGCGACCTCTGCCCAGCCTTCAATGTCATGAACGATTCTAACCGCGTTTTCCCCAGCTCTACTTAGCTTGTACTTACCTGAGGAAGTTTGCTCAATGAAAGCTTCTAATGCCCGAAGGTGAAAGCTAAGCTTTCCAGTATCAACCTTTAGAAAGTTCAGGAGATCTGTGAAGGACGACTCTCCTTTTTCGCTAAGATTAAGTAGTATTTCTCTCCGTAAAGGATGCGAAAGGATTGAAAGTATCTTGGAAACACTTTCTTGTTCTACAGCCATGTTTCAAGACCGTTGCTTTATGATGTTTGCGAGTTTTTGGCGATATTTTATAAACATATAGTTGCTTCCATATAAGTCCAACCCAAAAAACGTCTCAATTACAGTGGGAATGCGTGGGTAGGCTTTATAGCGGAAGAGCAGCGCAATACTACTGTATGTCGAGCGCGGATATGTCGGTCAAGGTTTTCCGTGAGCTGGAAAACGAAGATTTCAGAATACTGCAGATTATCGAGACTGCGATGAGCAAACGCGAGTTTGTGCCTGTTGAGCAGATACAGAAATACGCCAAACTGCCAATGGATCGCATACAGTTCACACTTGGTAAACTAAACAAGCTCGGCTTAATCTACAGGTCAAAAGGCTCTTACGTCGGGCACAAGCTAAACTATGCAGGTTACGATACTCTTGCGATAAATGCCCTTGTAAAAGCTGGAGTAATCGAGTCTTTCGGTCAAATTTTGGGTGTCGGCAAAGAAGCCGACGTCTACGAAGCTTTAGCCCCTGGAGGCGAACGCATTGCTGTCAAATTTCACAGATTGGGAAGAACAAGTTTTCGGCAAACCCGCAGGAAGCGTGGGTACATTCGGGAGCACTCAACTTGGCTTTTTCAATCGCATCTTGCCGCGGAAAAGGAGTTTCAGGCTTTGGAGCTTGTTTACAAGGTTAGGGTTTCAGTGCCTAAGCCAATTAGCCATAACAGGCATGTTATCGCCATGGGTATGATTGAAGGAGGCGAATTAGGGAAATACAAAGACGTTGGTGACCCGGAAAAAGTTTTAAAGGAAATCTTGCGCAATGTCAAGAAGACTTACTTAAAAGCGCATATAATTCATGGTGACCTGAGTGAATACAACATAATTTTGAAGCCTGACGGCCACATCCTCATTATCGATTGGCCTCAATACGTTACGATTGACCATGCCAACGCAGAGGATTTCCTTTTGCGTGATTTGAAGAATGTACTTACTTTTTTCAACCGCAAGTTCAAGCTTGATTTGCCCGTGAATGAAGCTTGCGACTACGTGACCGGGAAAGTCAGATATTTATCGTTTTAATGTTTGTTTGCGTCCAAGACAATATAGAGTACGTTGTTTCCGCGAAGGAGCACATTACCGTAGTTAGTCATCAACTGCTCGTCTTTGAGTTCGTTGGCTCCTTCAAGCAGTATGTTCATGTGGCCATCGCATTTTATCATTTTTCCCTTGTATTCATAGCCGTTCTTTAGGACAACTTCGATGTTTCCATGCAGCTGCTTAATGAGAACGTTTAAGGGTTTTTTACTTGGTTCCATCATCATAACTTATCGTGTCCTTTTAATAGTGCTTGTATTATGCATGAACCTACCACCATGTATAAAAGTCTTATGAAAAGCTGCGAGCCATATTTTGCTGCTTTGTTTTCAGACCTATTTGGTTGGCTGAGAGATTTGTGGAGAAAGAGGAAATGATGGGGTTGCTTTAGATCTTGGCGGCAATTGATATCAGCGCTATTACTAGAAAGGCAATACCTGTCCATAACAGGTCGCCAGTCAGGAAATAAACAATGGCGGCTACGATGATTGCGGGAATCAACACTAAAAACAGCCTTATGAGGATTATAATTATCAACCCCACTACAACGAGTATCACGAGTAGCGGCAAGCTTAGCCAAGCTAGCCCTAAACTGCTAAGAATTGAATATATTGTTGTTATAAAGAGCGCAGAAAACATCAGTTGACCTCAATAAAATTGTGTAGAACCAAAGTAATATAAGTTTTTGTTGCCGCACAGTTGTTGGTTTTTTGTGGCAAATATTGGGCTCAGGTTAAGTGTTTCTGCCTAGTGCTTGTCTCGAGTTGTTTTTCAGTTCATACTTCAATTAACAAACAATAGTGAAGCCTAAAGAAAATATAAAAATACAAACAGTCAAACCTTAGTTTTTGCTCGAACTTTCGGCACAACTTCCTTCTGCATCTGCACAACGCCATATGCTGTTATCCTAAATTTGTCATCAGCGGTTTTCGTCAACAACCCATTTTTTGCCAACTCACCCAGACGGGTACTGACTATTTTGCCGCTTTTTCCAAGCCGGGTCTGCAAATCCTCTTTCGAAACGGCGTCGCTACCAAGCATGCCTAGCTCATGCCCAAGATGCTGCGCTGCCAGCCAAATCGACAACGCCTCATTATCTGTCAGCTTGTTTTTAGGCGCCAGCAAACTGGGTCCGTCTTTCGAAAAAGCCACTAAACCGTCGAGGTCTTTTGCAAGCTGCTGAAGGTTAATGTTGAGCCAAAGTTTGCGTGCGATCTCGAAGCTGGGAATAAACTCTTTAAAAAACTGGTTCACCAAGAGCCAAGCGTGCTGCGGTTCAGCTGAAAACTCCTGCGCAACCTCTTTGTATTTTATTTGAATATGGATTTTTTCCGGTCTTTCGCTCAAGCCATCTTGCCTCGAAGCTTAGTGAGAACCTCATCTTCAACCCATTTCTCACCCTGGATCGTCAGTTTGAAATCGGGTTTGTTCGGATCAGGCTTGAAAACCTGCCCACGCTTAGTCATTTCGTTAAGCCGTGCGGGAACCATGCTTTTTATTCCGCTGGACTCCAAAAGCTTCTGGATCTGCGCTGCAGTGTTCTTTCGTTCCGTGGAAGCATACATAACTAAGCCGACCGCCTCATAATGGGTCAGGTTTTCCCGCGTCACGATAACTGGTCCTTCGGTTGTTGTTTCGATGATGCCTTTAAGCTGTGCCCCAGATGGGGTTAACCTGTCAGAAACGAAATCAGAGAGCTCCTCCACAAAGTTTTCAGGGATAAGCCCAAGCATGTCAAGAATCTCCTGCGGGTTCTCGCCTTCGACTATAACTTCCCCGAAAGGAGTTTTAATCCGTGCCTCAATGCGCTTCAACTACTTAGCCTCTTTAAGCTATAAGCTACGTCAAGCCTTTTTAGGATTTGCGGCTAACCGCTTCTTTTCCAAGAAAAAATGGGTCATTTTGAGACGTTCCATAAGAAGTAACCAAAAATCAGTTGCTTTGTTCTCGTTTTTTAGATCCTGAGGTTGGTTATACCAAAATGTTTAAGCAAACTAGTTCCAATGTGGAATTGTTTATTGCCATGTAGTTCCCCGAAGAAGCGGGGGCTTCGATTCCTTAGACTGGTAAATAGATGAAAGATAATCACAAAGTCTTGACTATTGCGTTGGCATCGCGAATCTTGATTATATCAGTCATGTTAATTTGCAGTTTCGTCTTCGCGTATTCTACTTCTGAACATATGGTTGCAAAGCAGATGAGTTCGCCTTTTGTCGGGATGTTCATGAGATGGGACTCCGAATATTACCTGGCTATAGCTAGCCACGGTTACCCGCTGGGTTACCCGAACATTCACACTTTCCCATCCTTGACGGCAACCGGAAGCCCCATGCCTCCAAAAATAGCCAATCATCTGTGGGCGTTCTTTCCATTTTACCCACTTGCCATGGCAGCCTTGGCGGTAGTCTTCAAGCGTTTTCTCACCCTAACACCGTCACTAATGGTTTCAGGTGTAATCGTAAGCAACATAGCATTCTTTGTCAGCGGATACTTCTTCTACAAATTAACCCAGAAACTCTTCGGCTCGCGAATTGCGTTGATTTCAACCCTGTTTTATTGCTTTTGGGTAGGCGGCGTATTTTTCTCAGCTATATACTCTGAGGCGCTGTTCATGGCTTTAACGCTTGGCGCATTTTATTACCTAGAAGAAAACAGACTTTCCAATGCGGTTTTATTGGGGTTTCTGGCGTCATTTACTAGAAGCGACGGATTTCTGATATTCATACCCTTCTTAGTTTACGGACTGCTACAATTCAGAAACAGCAAACCTCAGTCATTCAAGCTTATGTTTTCTTCGGCAGTTGTAGCTTCACCATATTTGATCTTCAACGTCGCGGGATATTTCATGGCAGGCGGAGTCTTCCCCGTGCAGCTCATAGCCCGCGAATCAAACTGGGGAACTTACCCGCTCCTTACAAACCAGTTTGCTGCACCCTACGTCACTATCCCTAGCTACCAAGCTTTTGACATCGCAGGCTTAATCTTAGTGCTCATACCCATAGTCTACTTTCTTCTGACCGCCGAAAAAATATTCGCCGACGAAAAGATGACACTGGGTTACGGGCATTCTATGGCGCAATGGTCTATGTCCTGTTCACCGACTCCGTTATCTCCAGCGTGATGCGTTACGCAATACCGATGTTGCCAATTTACTGGGTTTTCGCCAAAATCTACACCAAAAACCGCTTAATTGGAGTCACGCTATTCGGATTATCCACCGCCATGCTAATCATAGCGGCGTACTTCTTAGAGACTGCTAACATATGCTTCATGTAAATAGATTTTTGGCCAATCGCCAATTTTTGTGCAACCAAACCCGGAAAGTTAGGAAAAATTGAATAGAAGCAGTTATTTGAGACGTTCCTTCAGAAGTTTGGAGACAAGTTCAGGGTTTGCTTTTCCACGTACTTCCTTCATCACCACGCCCATAAGCATCCCAAAAACGGCCTTACCGAGTTTATCTATTTGGGGCTTGTTTGCTTCTACCACGCGATCAACAATCGGCGCTAAGTCAGCTTCCGTGAACATCTTCAAACCCAAAACAGATATTGCGTCCTGAACGGTTTTGCCCTCGTTCTTTGACAACCAACTAAAAACATTAGAAAGCGCTTCTTTGGCAAGGTCTCCTGAGCCCACAGCTTGGAAGATGGTTTCTATTTGTTCTTCGCTGACAACCTCAACTTTAATGCCTTCCCGTTTTAACGCCTTCAACGTTTCAGTTAAGAAAGCCGCTACCGTGGAAGCTTGAACCCCACTTATCCCTGCGAGCCCTTCGAAGAGAAACGTGTAGTCTGAATCAGCAAGCTGCTTGGCTAGTTTCTCGTTTAACCCATACTGCTTTATCATGCGTGCGACTTTTTTCTCGGCTGGCTCGGGCAGGTTAGCATTGATTTTCTGAATCAACTCGGCAGTTATTGGCTGGGGCGGGATATCGGTTTCAGGGTACATTCTCGCAGCGCCAGGTCTCGGACGCATATAACGTGTTGTCCCATCGTCCTTCGCCGTCCTCGTTTCTGCAGGAACACCTTTAACAAGCTCTTGTGCGCGTTCAACCACCGCTTTAAGGGCATCCACCACGTTTTCTGCTGTGTCAGCCACAAAAACGAAGGCGTCCACCTCGCCTGCGCCAACGGATTTCCGCACAGCCTCAACTTCTTCGGGTGCGATGCCATAGGATGGCATTTCGTCAGAGTGGAAGATGCCGCCAACTCTACCCCAAAACTTGGCGCGGTCAGAAAGTTCTGTTCCAACTCGGAAATCAGGCATAAGTTCCCGCTTGAGTATCCCAGCAAAGCAAGGTAGTTTAACAGCCATAATCACCTGGTTTTTATCAACGACTTTACGGATGACTTTGCATTTTGTCCCCTCAAAGACGCTTGAAACATCAATGAAATCCGGCTTGATTGCTTCAGTTTTGACGCCTCGTTCTGCGAGCTCCTCTTTAACGCTGATTAGTCCAAGCTGGCGATTAACTTCGTATTCTACGACCTTGGAAATTAATTCGAGCTCTTGGACACCTTTGATTTCAATTAGGGCTCCGTTTGGCAAAGAAACGTTAAGGTCTTGCCGAATTGTGCCTAAGCCACGCATGACTTTACCCGTGTCACGCAGAATCCTTCCTATAACCAAGGCGACTTCCTGAGCTTCCATCGGCGAATATATTACGGGTCCGGTGGCAATTTCGATTAGCGGAATTCCCAAGCGGTCAATTCGGTAACGGATCGTTTTGCCTTCATCCTGCGTTCCCGTTTTGCGGGCTGCATCCTCCTCAAGGAACAGAGCTTGAATCGGGATGATTTTTTCGCCGACCTTAATCCAGCCGTCCGAGGCGATAGTGCTTGTTCGTTGGAACCCAGTTGTGTTGGAGCCGTCGATGACTGTCTTCCGCATAACGTGAACCTCATCAACTGGTGCAGCATTCATCATCAGCGAAACTGTCAAAACAATTTCTACAGCTTCCAGGTTTATCGGGTGCGGTGGTTCCTCGTCCATCTCAACGAGGCATGAGCTGGCTTTATTTGCTTCATAAATGATTCTAACGCCTTTTTGGAACTCGAAGTAGGCTGCGGGGTCGACCTGTCCTAGCTCACTTTGGGTTGGACGCAATCGTCGAAGGAAAGTGATTTCTGGGTCTTCTTTGAAGAGTTCAGGGGGACAACCGCAGAATAGCTTGGTTTTGGCGTTGAGTTGCTGGTGGATTTCTAACCCAACTTTCAACCCGACTTTGGCGTAGTCAATCGCCAAATTAATTGCCTCCTTCGATGATTTTGTCTTGAGGAAGCGTTCTGGGCGAAAATTCCCCTGCCACATTAGTCTTAAGCAGTTTAGCGGCTTCCTCAGGGTTGTCGGTTTGCCCGAGAGCCCACATGAGTTTAACAAGCGCCGTTTCTGGGAACATGTCGTCCGTTGGGATCACGCCAAACGAGAGCAGGTCCCTTCCTGTGTCATACACGTTCATGTTTACCCGTCCCCATATGCACTGGGAAGCCAATGCGACGACGACGCCTTTTGCCACGGCTTTTTTAATGGCTTCGAAGCAGAATTTACTAACATGCCCCAAACCTGAGCCCTCCAGCAGGATTCCTTTAATACCTTTTTCGACGTGCCAGTCAATAATTGCGGGGTCAAGCCCAGGATAAAACTTGATTAGGGCGACTTTTTCGCAAAAGTTGGATTTTAAAACAAGCTTTCGATTGGGGTCTCGACCTTTATATTTTTCTGCAAGAATCGTTACTTGAGCATCTTTCACGCGTGCGAGCGGGAACCCATTGATGGATTTAAAAGTATCCCGTCTGCTTGTGTGGCATTTGCGGACTTTTGTGCCGCGGTGAACGATGATTCCAATATCAGATACGGTTTCATGCATCGCTAACCCGACTTCGGCAAAGGAACCTTCCCCAGCGGCTTTCACAGCACCAATGAGGTTCGTAGCTGCGTCACTGCTCGGGCGATCACTGGAACGCTGCGCCCCAACAACTATAACGGGCACAGGGAGGTTCTGTAGTGCGAAACTCAAGGCGGCTGAAGTGTAAGCCATTGTATCCGTTCCATGCGCGATTACTACCCCATCCACGCCTCCTTCGATGCGCTTGGCTACGGTTTCAGCAAGTTCTTTCCAGTGTTGGGGGGTTATGTTTTCGCTATATAGGCTGAATACTATTTCTGTGTCTACACGGGCGACATCGGAGAGTTCAGGAACAACACCATACAGGTCACTTGCTGATAGTGCGCTTCGGACGGCTCCTGTTCGATAGTCGACTCGGCTGGCAATTGTTCCACCTGTGCTCATAATAACAACGTGGGGTAGAAGGGGATTCTGCTTTGGTAATGGTGGCGCGGCAAATGCGGGTTTTGCGCCTTTCCCAACTTTCTCAATTTTATCCTGCAGCGTTATACGAAGGCCAATGTTGTAACCGCTTTTGATTTTGATGATGACCACGGTGCAATCGCCGAGTTCCGAGCGAGGTATGAGGATGCCTTCGTAGATTTTGTCTTTGCTAGTAACACGAATTATGTCGCCGACTTCGCAATCGGCATTCTTCAGCGCTTCTAACGCTGCGCCTCGATAACCTGAATCTTTAAGTTGACTCATTTTAACTCACCAAATGTTTGGAAACGTAAACTCCATCGCGCCGGTACCCGAAACGCATGTAATACCTTCTTGTTCCTAACGCACTGATAACTAAAAGCTTTTTGAGACCGAAGTCGTCACATGCCATGCGCTCAGCTTCCTTAAGCAAGTCAGCGCCGAAACCTTTATGCTGCCACGCTTCCGCCAAATGCTTCCCAACAGGCACAAGCGGACCGTAAACGTGAAGTTCCCGGACAATGGCGGAGGGGGTGACCGTAACTTCTGCTCTGTGAGCCTTCGCAGAGGGTACTCGCAGGCGCAAGTAGCCGAGCAAAACATCGTTTTCTCGGTCTTCAGCTGAAATGAAAACTTCTTTGCCTTCCGAAGCGTCGTAGCTGAAACTCTGAATCGATACTTTTTCGAGTTCTGGCTTTACGTTGTCCACCGCTAATCTATGTCCGACTTCACGACAACGGATGCACTGGCATCTAGCGCCCTGTTGTTTCAGCTTTTCGGTAGCTAATTGGCGTAGGTTGCTTTTCTTGACGCCTGCTAGAATTAAGTGTGAAGGAATATCCCGTTGAACCCGCATGACCCGTATCCATGGCGGAATAAATCTTTTGATATCGGCGACAAGCTCCGCGGCTTTTTCAGTTGTGTAGGGCTTGTAATCGCCTTTTTGATACCATTCGTAAGCTTTTGTGTTTGCGATGCAGAGACAAGGGTAAATTTTAACCATGTCAGGCTTAAACGCGGGGTCAGCGAAAACCCTCCTAAAAGCAGCGATGTCTTTTTCCCTGTTTGAGCCGGGAAGCCCAGGCATCATGTGGTACACGATCTTGAGTCCAGCGTCCTTTGCAAAGCGGGTGGCTTCTTGCACGTCGGAGACTGTGTGGGTTCTTCCGACTAAACGGTAGATACTGTCGTCGGGGTTCTGCACACCGAGTTCAATGCGGGTGACACCCATGTCTAGAAGTGAGTCGATTTGGGGTTGTTTCGCCCAGTCTGGGCGTGTCTCCACGGTTATGCCGACATTGCGCATGCGGCTGGTTTCAGCGTTGGCTTTTGCTTCTTCCAGGCTGGCGGAGGCTTTGCCTGTTATCGCGTCTAGGCAACGTTGGATAAACCAAGTTTGATACTCTGGGGGTGTTGCGGGGAAGGTGCCGCCCATGACTATTAACTCGATTTTGTCGACATTGTGCCCGATGGCTGTTAGCTGTTCAATTCGGCTTTGGACCTGTAGGTAGGGGTCGAAGTTGTTTTGGGCGCCTCGCATGGCTGCTGGCTCGTGTCCCGTGTAGCTTTGCGGGCTTCCCTGAGATGGCCCGCCTGGGCAGTAAGCGCATGGTTCAGGCTGCGGACAAGAGTAAGGTTTTGTCATGGTTGCAATAACAGTGACGCCTGAAATGGTTCGAGTTGTTTTCCTGCGCAGAATAGGAATAAGCTGCTTGATTTCTTGCAGTGTTAAAAGGCTGATAAGCTCCGAGTTCGACGGGACTTCTTCAAGTTTGTATTTAGCTGCCGCCTTCATTTTGAGCCGGTTCAAATCGTCACGGGTCGCCTGCGGCCTCTCTTTTAGGATGTTGATGATTTCCCGTAAAGCTAAGTCTTTATCCGTCAAAGTCAAAGGGACCAAAATATGGTTAAGTCAACGGATAAATAAAGTACACTAAAGCTAAAGAAACTTTAACGCTTGAAAAAGCAGTTTGCTGGCTTTACATCCAGTTTTGTCCGGCTTTCCTTTGCAGGATAGTCCGTTTCTCGTAGTTGCGTCTGTTTCTGTTTCTTGCGCTTGGCGCTGTTTTTTCCTGTGCCGTGATTTTCGGCGTTTGAGACCTTACTTTTCCAGCTTTTGATAAGCTTCCGTGAGTTGGCATTTAATGCACCGTGCACATAAAACATGAAAGGGTCACACTTAAATCTTTACCCGCAAAAAAATCAAAGAATTTTGCAATTGTTGTGGAACTTTGCTTGTTTAACCTGTGAAGTTTAGTATGTAGATGCGTATGGGAGATTGGCCAAAAGTCTGCTCGGGTGTAACATGAGTGAAGTTGTTTGAGCGGTATAGTTGGGTGTAAATATCCATGAGGGTGACTGTGGAGTTGAAGTAGTCGAGGTGGTTTCCGCCTGTTTCAGTTGTGAACAGAAATTTCACGTTGTATTCTTTGCATCGACTGATTAGAATTGTGATGTTGAAGGTGGGATCTATGATCCTTGACCAAGGATAAGTGTACGAATGGATTTGGGATCCCCCGTCTTTCAGAAGATAAAAATCCACAATTCCTTTGCTGAAGTAGTTGTCAGGACAAAGAATCGTTATCGATTGGTTTCCGGTATCGTGGGCTATGGCATATTCTACGGCTTTCTCCAAGGCAAAAGGCGCTTTATCAGAGTTCAGCCAATAAACTGCGTCGTTGACGCTGTAGAAAAGAGACAGACAGGTAAGAATTATCAGTATCGAAGCGCTGATTTTCGCTAAGGTTCTTCTGTTGAGGCTTAGCAGTTTTGTAAATGTGACTGTGACGAAGACCGCTGCTGAAACCGCTATTACTGGGAACAGAGGGAGGGCGTAACGCCAATTTTTGTTGGTGATGATAGTGTAGAAGACGATAACGGTTATGAACCAGATTAAAAGGAGTTTGTCGGGCTTTTGTCTTCTGACAGCAAACAACCCCAAACCGAGAAACCCCAAGGCATACATTAGAAGTGAAATTGGATGAATGGTGGGGTATATGCTGTTCAGTTCAGTCAGATAATAGAGTGGCTGTATGGTTCCTCCTGTGGTGTTGATTCCCATAACGTTAAGCCACATTTCAAGGTACCACTGAAAACTGTAAATCAGATAAGCAACGCTAGCCAACAACGCGAAGATCAGTGCAATGTAGATTTTTCTTGAAAAAAGCCTTTTAAGTTGACTTCTACAGAAAAACAAGACGCAGAAAAACATTACCAGCACGGCGACGATAATTTGGTATTTTATTAAGAACCCAAGAATTACGGTTGATCCAATGAGGATTAACATTCTATCCTTGTATGTTTGAAGCCAAATGTAAAAAAAGAAGATCGCCAGCACAAAAAAGAATGTCATCGCTGTGTCCAGCAAGGCTAAATGAGAGGCATAAAAGTAACCCGGCATCACGCCTAAGAAAACAGATCCTAACAGTGCAGTCTTGCTGTCATAGACTTTGGATGTGAACTCAAAAACTACCCATAAAAGCAAAACCGAGAAGAACGCATCAACTATCCTGGCGGAAACAACGCTTACACCAAATACGCTGAATGATAAAAAGGTCAAGACATCATAAAGCGGCGGATAAAAGAGGTTACTTGAGAATTGCTTGTACATTCCAAGTTTCAAAAAGAGCCCGTTGTCAAGATGACTAGCTTCATCCCATTGGATGGGCATATTTGAAGAGTTCAATACCAAAAAGCCGACGAGAACACTGAAGTAGCAAATAGCGAAGACTAAGAAGGCTAATCTAAAGTTACAACCACTTTTCAAGAGCCGCAAACATTCCCACTCTTGCATGTTCTATGAAAGCTGACTCTTCGCTGATGGTAAGTTGTTTCGATTGAAATTTAAGGTTTGTCAGGATTAAACCGCCCTATAGAATTGCATAAAAAACCTGAGTTGCCTTGATGACGAAACGGATGAAGCAACGTTTTACGATGGATGAGAGTCAAATCTGAAAAAAGCAAGCGAGTCCATAGGAACATTTAACCAATACCCCCGCACCTATTTTTGTTGCCTCGCCAAAATTGAGCGCCCATAACGACGGACTCAACAGAGGTACGCAAGAAACACAAATCTTGCACCCATGACGATCGGGTTCTACCCAATTATGGAACAGGCGGGGCACGGGCGAAAAAAAGTCCCATGCCGAGAGAACTTAGCTAAGCAAAAGGCAACGCCCAGCTATGCGGTTAAGCGTTAGGTTACATGGGAGACAAACAGCCCGTAAAAACACGTATACAAACAACATCGAACTGCTTAGGCTATATTTAATTTATATGAATAAACGAAACAGATGTATGATTGGCATTTTGAACAGCACTCATAAGCTCCACATTGATCATCTTTTGCACAAGCATCCACTGTCTGAGAAAAACACCTTGAAAGAAACCTGGACATTCTGAGCAGGGTTCTATTCTTTGTCAGATTTTCCGCTTTGGACAATCAACCAAAGACCAATGCCGATAAACATTAAACAAATAAAAGCAACGACGCCAACGCCGACGATGGGAAGGACGCGCGTAATATTATATTGCCCCTCTGTATTGGTAAAATAATAAAGTAAGTAAGCTCCTCCAAGTGCGAAAAGAATTGCACCCACTAAGCCGAACTTAAAATCCACATTTTTCACTTACTGCGTATCGTTTTGACCTGTATAAAAACTTAGTAAGATGAAACCTATAGCTCTTTTCGTTAACTAAACAGCCTTGTCATAAACTAACTTCGGTTCGCTTCGCCTTGACTAACGCCCCAGTCTCGGCCTGACTACATAGACATAATTGCTGCTGAAAAAATTAGGAACATGTTTTACGCTACCCTTTAGTCTTTTTAGTCAATTTTTCATAAAGATAAGTCTTAAATCTGAATGGCGTAGAACTAGAGAAAGCACTAAAGCCTTGGTTTTGAAACATGGCAGCAGATCAAGAAAACATTTCGAAGATACTTTCAATCCTTTCGCATCCTTTGCGAAGAGAAATACTGCTGAACCTTAGCGAAAAAGGCGAGGCATCGTTCACTGAATTGATGAACTTGCTAAAAATTGATACTGGGAGATTAAGTTTTCACCTTCGCTCGTTGGAAATTTTCATTGAGCAAACCTCAACGGGCAAATATAAATTAAGCGGGGCTGGAGAAAGCGCAATAAGAGTTATCAATGATGTAGAAAGTTGGGCAGAAGTAGCAGATGTACAAAGAAAAGAAAGCCAACTTCCGCTTGCTTCTTTTAAACAGAGGTGTTTAGCTTTTGTAATTGATTTTGCGTTGATATCAGCAATCACAGCAATTATTCTTCTTCCGCAGGTCTTTTCTGTGTCAGCACGCGCAACTTTTTTAACTGTAGGAACGAGCACAGGGCTTTTCATTACTGTCGGTCTTCTTTGGGTTTATTCTACTTTGCTTGAGGGATTTAGCGGTCAAACTATAGGCAAGCGTACTGTGGGTTTGACGGTAGTTAGAACTGATAGAAAGAAGATATTTTATGACTATGCTGCAATAAGGAACTTTGGGAAAATTTTGCCTCTGTTGCCCTTTGACTTAATTGTAGGATGGCGACTGAAAAATGCCATATTTATGAGGTACTTTGACAAGTTCGCTGGTACAACCGTTATTGACTTGCGTATTCATTCTCCATAATATTTCTTATCATTTTTACTGTAAAACCTTATTTGTTGCAAATACAAAGGCACGCTATTAAACGATTAGGGCTATTAAGAGAGAGCGCGCTCCGTCGAAAAGAAGCGCTTCTCCAGAAGAAACATTATCCCACTTCTCAGTACATTAGCAATTCTGTTTTTTTGTATGCATCTATCCATCCTTCATGTGTCCCTGATAACTTCTCTTAAATTTTCTTTTTTGCTATATTTTTCTTATTTTTTTGTAGTTTGATGTGTTTAGCGCGCGCGAAAAAGAGGTAAGCAGGAACGCGGAATATCTATACGCTCTATTGACAAGCCAAGTACGAAATCATATATTCTGTTAAAGTATCGCAGCGGCAGCCGTCTATGTTACTGGTATAAATACGGGTAAAAGATTGACCCCACTTATTCTTTCAGAATTATATGGAAACAGCCAAGTGACAATAAGAAGTACAGTACATAAAGGCTGGAAATGGGATGTCAACAATTTTCACCTGATTAAGAAAACAAGTTAGTTTATGGAGAAAAACTAAGTTGACCGAACCTTGGACACCAGAAGACGAACTCCAACTTAAAGAGTTAAGGCGTCGAAAAGCCAAAACAAATAAGGGATCAAACTAGACAGCGTAAATTTTCTCCGAGGAAAAAAAGGTAACCCATTCAAAAATCTCAGTTTATTTTACCTATTTTACCGAGTACATTGAAAAGATTACGCGCGCGGGCGGATTAAATAAATGGTTAAAAATGGTTATAAGTCTGTTTTTGCTTATTTA
>Ga0187864_10001625_pt1 | contig 21143 bp, 18 predicted proteins | sample June2016WEW_11_4_FD_132985 | JGI IMG/M metagenome (GOLD analysis project Ga0187864, IMG submission 132985) | Peatland microbial communities from SPRUCE experiment site at the Marcell Experimental Forest, Minnesota, USA - June2016WEW_11_40 | ecosystem: Environmental > Terrestrial > Soil >...
GCGGGGTACCCAGCTCCATATTGCCTTGGCTGGGTCGCACCCGCCTGTGCCCCGAAGGGCGCGGGTCGAGGTTCAATTGTCAAAGAGCGACGCGGCCTCTGGGTCCTCTGGAAACCGGCTGAAACGGGCCGGGCTAGCGTCATCTCTCCAGGCCTATCGAAATGACTGCCCGGTCTCTATAAGAGTTTCCCCTGTTTCCCCCTGTCCTGTCAAAATGACAAGGAGGGGCGACAACCAGGGGTGACAAGGAGAAGTGACAACCAGGCATGACAAGAGTCATGTTGTGCGATTTCCTTAAAAAAATTGACGAGAGGCGGCGGGGAGCCGTCGAGTAGTACTTCCTGAAACACTAGATTTAGCTCGACGGAGCCGATAGCAAGTGTTACAATCGGTAATGCTTGCGGAAGCGGCGGGGTTCGTCAGTCAACAAAATAACTATGTCCCCTTGGAGTTTCCAAAGCCCAGGCCGCCCTGTATCAAAACACAAGCTGAGAGCCATGGTGCAGGAAGGAGACTAAGCTGTTACATAGATGCACATGGGGGCGAGGGGCACTTAAGTCAAGGATAAAGATTTGACCCCATATCCCCCCCATATCCCCCCTGAACTATGCCGCTGGAGAATTGCCCGTCCTGGCGGTCAAACTCCAGGAACTCTTCGGCCTCGCCGTAACTCCCACGGTGGCAGGCGGGCGCGTGGCGGTCCTCGTTCACCTTCTGTCCCCAGCGGGGCGTCCCGTTCAGATCACCCGGGACCTGAAGGGGTTCTGGGAAAACGGCTACCCCCAAGTGAAGAAAGAGTTGCAGGGGCGCTATCCCACGCATCCCTGGCCGGACGATCCTTGGAACGCCATGCCCACCCACAAGACATCCCGAAAAACCAAATGAAGGCGGAGACTCGATGGCTCAATAGCGACCGCGACCGCCTGGCCGTTTGCTTCTTCCTTGTTAGGCTAGATTTTGCTCGACCCGCCCGATGGCAAATGTTACAATCGGTAATGGTTATGGGAACGGGTATGAGCTACTGGACAAAGAGCAAGGGGCAGATTATTTACTTTCTTAACGAACCCTTCTACCGTAGAACCAACGCGGTGTAACAACGCGAGACGGGAGCCGAGATCTTTATGCTGACTGTATATTTCCATTCTCCTTGTTTTGACGGTGTCGCGTCGGCAGTGCTTGCCGCAGATTTCCTTCAAAGCAAGAACGGGTGCAAATCTGCACGGTTTGAGGCTGTAAGCTATGATTTGAAGAGCACCTGGCTCTCTAGCATTCTTTCCCCGCAAGCTGCGGTTGTCGATTTCTTGTATCATCCAGCCGCCCAGTTTTGGGCGGATCATCATGCAACCTCCTTTCTGACACCCCACGCAAGGGCGGATTTTGAGGCACGCAAAAGCAGTTGTTTGGTATACGATGCTCAGGCACCGTCCTGTGCCGGCCTTTTGTGGAATCACCTATCCAGTGCGTTCGGATACAGGAATTATCGCTTTTCGCCGCTGGTGTCCGCTGCGGAGAAGACCGATTCAGCGGCTTACGAATCTCCAAAAGAGGCAGTTTTTGGTGACTCGCCTGCCCTAAGACTGAACCATTCCCTCGCGGTTGGACAGGATGCACTACTTTACAGCATACATCTTGCGAAGCTTTTACTTGAGAAGGATATCGACCGTGTTTTGAAGGAACCGAAAGTGTCAAGGCGAGTGAAGATGGCCGAGCAACTCATTCGCAAAGGTGTTACCAGAATTCAAGAGGCCATCCGTATCACTATACGAGGTACTGCGGTATTCTCGGTAAAGGGTAACGACGTCATTATTCCCAGATATGGTGCTTTTCTTAACGCCCCCGATGCTCCGTATTCTGTCGGTCTCGTAAAAGATGGACAACGCGCGAAGATCACGGCCATGCGGAATCCTTGGATCGAATTCACGAGCATTGATCTGGGTACGCTTTTTTTGCGACACGGAGGTGGCGGCCACCAACGTGTCGCATCGGTGGTGTTCGGTATGCAGGATGCAGACGGTGCAGAGGTCATGCTGAATGCAATTGTAAATGAAATCGAGTCCTCCGCGTACAAGATGTGCGACGGGAGGAGACAAACGAGATGATCGAGAAGTTCAACTTCTACGACTTGTACGCCTACTTTTTGCCCGGTGTGATTCTTCTGGCACTCATGCTCATCCCCTTTGCACTCACGGTGCCGTTTTCTTCATCCTTTCAGTCAGGTATTCTTGCGTTGGTGCTAAGTTATGTGTTCGGCTACCTCGTGCAGAGTGTCGCGCGTGTATTATTCCCGTCCAAGGTCCGGAAGAAAGGCCAAGAGCGTTACCCGTCTCAAATCCTCCTTGACGCTGACGATAGGCGCCTTTCGAGCGAGTTAAAGACAATGATTGGAAAGTTCATCAACCAACAATTTGGGCTAAAGGTTATAGAGGGCGGAGACGTTGCGACTATCGATCGCGCTCGCAATGATGCATTTCGTCTTTGCAGAACGTACCTGCTTCAGGAATCAAAGAAGAGTTACGCAGAACAGCTTCAGGGGATGTATGCTTTCTTTCGGGGTGCCTCGACAGCGTGTCTACTCGGTCTTCCTGCCTATATGTCTGTCGCGGTATACGCACTGGTGGGCCCGCGAATCGCGGGGCTTCCTATATCTGCAGCTCTTTGGCTGTGCTTTTTTCTTTTGATCCAGAGCCGGTTCCACTATGGCGAAGACCCAATGCCAAGAACTGAAAAGCATGGTTCTTGGAAGAGTGTGTGGACACGGCTAAGCGAGCAATGGTATTTCTGGCTTCTTTCTGTTGTTGCCCTTGTTCTCGGGAGTTTCTTTGATGTTCTGGCTTTATTGCGCTCCCATCATGTATCTGATGGCAAGGTAATTCTCGCTACCATTGTAATGGTCTTGATTCTCGGTTCAACCGCTTCAGTTTTTGCAGCATCATCGCGCTCGATGATGTGGGACTTCGCAGCCACGGTGTATCGTGATTACGCGGCCCTTAACCAGAAAGTGTTTAAGACCCAGGATGCGCAATAATCTGACGAGGAAGATCTTCGAAGGAGGTCAGGGACGGACTGACTTGACAATGGGCATAGCCAAATGGTGCTGTCTGGAAGAGCGTGCAGAGGAGAGGGATAAGTCACGTTGGTCAACTCCGTGACGGCTGTGAGAGAGATACGATGAAGCGGCGGCAACGGGGGACATCCATAACCACGTAATATTTATCGATGAGGAGGCACCAATGCAACCGAGCTTCTGGAAACTTTCACAGGGCACTCAGCACTTCGGATGTTCAGACATGCTGCAGTCCATCGAAAAGCGGCTTGTCTACGTACATCGAGATACCGCAGCCAAGGGAACGAAATCGCAAACCCAAGCTCAAGATTTCATAACGGCACCCGTTGGTGACTACTTTTACCTAACTCACGGAAACGACGGCGTATACTTGTTGGGACAGTTTGCTGGCCCTGCCAACATCTTTTCCGACTATGGCGAAGGATGGATCGACCGGCCATTTCGCCTTATCTTTCCGTCGGTCACAAAGGATCCCTATGCTGGAGCGATGAAATGGTGGACTCCGAACGAGAACTCTACATTCACGCGCGTGCCTCCGACGGAACTCGTCTTATTCGAGGAATACATTCTCACCCCCTTCTTCAATGTGAAACTGGCGGATTATGGACTGTAGGCGAGACGGATGAGGTCGGGTCCTTGTTTAGTAATTTCACAAGGAAAATCACCAAAACGGGCGTGTGGAAGAGCATGCAGGGGAGAGAGCATAACTCACGTGAGTCAACTACGCCCATATATGTAATCTCAGCAACGAGTTACAGTGTATGAATGCGTCATGAATGAAGCATCCAAAAATCTAGTCGTACTTGCCTGTTCAGCGACTAAGCTGGACGTCGCGAATCAATTACCAGCCATAGCGCTGTATGATGGTCCCCTGTTTCGGGTTCTCAGATCGTACCTTAGGGAATATCGGTGGCCGGAATCCCTGTCTGTCGCAGTTCTCTCTGCCAAATACGGGCTTATCGGTGGTTTGGCAGAGATTGCGACTTATGACTGGCGCATGACGACGAATCGCGCAAACGAACTCTATGGGTCGGTAAACAAAACATTGGCTGAATGGAGCACCGCGCACAGCCGGGTAGATCTTATTCTGGGGCAAGACTACCTTTCCAGCATCGACAGACGACAAGTGCACCAACTCTATCCCGCGTCACATGTGGCGGAAGGGCCTATAGGCATGAAACTAAACCAGTTGCATAGGCTGTTGCGAACCATAGGAAGTGCCTGTCGTCCTTCAACTCTTGAATTACAGAGACGCGACTCTCTGACTTACTTTCTTCCGGATTGGGATGACTTCATTGACGAAGATTTTGACTTTGGAAATGATACGTTTTCGTGTAAGGACCGTTCAAAGAGGAACGAAAAGCACGTCAGCACTCTTATGAGGCCGAAAAGGGTCTGTGATGGGGTGGTTGTTAGCCTGGCTCAGCACCTCGGATCGAAGGGGCTGCTCAGGAGAGTACGTTCTTCAGACCCCAGCCTGCTTACGCCCCGTTCTGTCAGACACCATTTCAGTTTGGCGGAGGATCAGTACGCCTTCGGCGATTGTGGAGCATTTTCATATGTTTCCGAACCCGCGCCTTCCATCAGCGTCGATCAGGCTGTTGTTCTATACGACCTCTACGATTTCGATCTTGGTGCGAGTGTAGACCATATTCCAGTGCCTTACTTGTCAGTCAGTAGTGGCAAACGATTGCTCACAGACGCGGAGCGGTTGGAGCGCGTAAAAGTGACCCGGAACAATGCGGCTGAGTTCCTTCAAGTCCATAAGGAACGCCGAGCAAGGTTTATCCCCGTCGGAGTCATCCAGGGCCTTGATGCGGATTCCTACGCACGGCAGATCGACGAGTATGTGGAAATGGGGTACGACTATTTGGCACTCGGTGGCCTTGTCCTACGGACGAACAAAGAAATCGAGAAGATAGTAGTTGAGGTCGACAAAAAGCTGAAGATTCGTAAGAACAAACCTTGGATACACTTGTTCGGTATCTTCCGCCCCGCACTTCAGTCTCTCTTTAGAGAATCGGGCATCGCAAGTTTTGATAGTGCGACTTATTTCCGCAAGGCATGGCTTCGGTCCGACCAAAACTACCTTGGAACAGATGGACAATGGTATGCGGCGATCCGTGTTCCTCCTCTAAGTGATCCTAGAATAAGGCAGCGTATTAATATGAGCGGCCATTCAGAAGTTGAACTTGCCCGACTGGAGGGTGAGGTTCTTACCAAGTTGCATCAGTATGAAAAGAAAAAGGCTAGCCTGCGAGAGACCTTGGATTCCGTACGCACGTACGATGGGCTCCTTTCGAGAGCACAGGGAATCGACCAAAACTTGTATGAAGCGTATGGCGAAACTTTGGAGAAGCGTCCGTGGGAAAAGTGCGATTGCCCGATGTGTTCAAAGCTCGGCATTGACGTAATCATCTTCCGAGGAAAGAATCGAAACAAGAGTCGAGGTGCTCACAATACGCTTCAGCTTTATGAAAAGGCAAATAGCGCTACGTAGACACTTACGACCAGAAAATAGGGCCTGTCACAAAACGGAGGATATCACTTGATTCAATTAGATCAGTTTGTCCGCTTAGTTTGTGCAGCGATTCCCAATTTTCAAGCGGCCGCTCCGGATAGCCAGCAGACGGGTTGTATTCTTCACGATTCATCGATACCCCTGATGATCGTTGCCGGCCCAGGCAGCGGCAAGACAACAGTGCTTGTACTTCGAGCGCTCAGACTCGTTTTTGTCGATGGATTGATACCTGAACAAATCATGCTGACGACATTTACGAACAAGGCAGCGGATGAGTTAAGGAGCAGATTAATTGAATGGGGTCTCCTACTAAAGGACTATTTGACTTCGAGGCCACCTCAACCGGCCCTTCCAGCCTTCCAAACATGGCTCGATGAAATAGACATTAACCGCTTCCTCACGGGCACGCTGGATAGCATCTGCGAGGAGGCGTTAAGGACGAATCGTCATCCTGCTGAACCGGCACCGGTGTTGGTAGAAGGGTTTGTCGGTAACGGTATTCTCATGCGCCGCGCCCTTTTTCCAAATCAGCTTCATAACGATCCGCAACTTCAGCAGTATCTGGCCAGTTTTACGCTCGATGGAACTCCCCCCCAGAATTTCGGTCAAATTACGACAATTTGTCGCACCATATTCGATAGATTTGTTTACGATATCGTCGATCTTGCATCCTTTCAGGCCGTAGGTAATCATCAACAGCCTAGACAACGTCTAGTTGCTACGGTCAACTCATATCGCCAGTTCATGTCCCAGGGCAATCGACTGGATTTCGCGCTGTTAGAGGAGATGTTCCTTGACCGACTTCGACGGGGACGACTCCAGAGGTTCACTGAAGGTCTACGAGCATTATTAATAGATGAATATCAAGATACAAACCCTCTTCAGGAGGCCATCTATTTCGCTCTCATTGACCAAACCAACGTTTCCTTAACTATCGTCGGTGATGACGACCAATCATTATACCGGTTTCGAGGCGCTACAGTTGAATTGTTCCGAGATATTCACCAGCGATTCGTCACCTGTTTGCCGCTTCAGAGACCTCCTCAATCAGTGTATTTGTTGAATAATTACCGCTCCTCGCCGGAAATAGTGAACTTCGTCAATGAGTTCGTGCGTTATGATGCGGCATTTCAACAGGCTAGAGTGCAACCACCAAAGCCGCGCATTGTTGCTCAGAAACGAAGTAACGGTGCACCTGTTCTCGGATTGTTTCGAGATGATGTAGACACCCTCGCGGACGATCTTACTGAGTTCTTGATGGACGTGTTCAGAGGAAATGGAAGACCTATTGTGACCGGAGGGCAGCAAATAACGATCATTCGCGAACAAGGGGGAGACTTCGGGGATAGCGTGCTTCTCGCTCACACTGTTAATGAGTATGCCTTTCGGTTTGGCAATAATCCGCCGAGAGAACGACTGCCGAAGCTTTTGCGAGATAGGCTGCATCATCGGGGAATAGGTGTGTTTAATCCAAGAGGTAGGTCATTGCGTGATATCCCCGTTGTCCAGCGCCTTCTCGGACTTATTCTCGAATGCATTGATCCCGGTGCACAGCAAGAGGCGGCACTTCGGCTCAGAATGGAGGCACAACGCTACTTCGCTGATTGGAGAAACGAAGCGCGAACCTTTATAGCTGCGAATCCACAACCAAACCAGCCACATTCTCTTAACGATTTCGTCATAGCCTGGCAACATAGAGCCCCTCAGGCTATCCCGAACTGGCCTTCAGAGTGGCCGCTCTTGGAGTTGAGTTTCAAATTGCTGTCTTGGCTCCCATCGCTTCAGGACGATCCGGAAGGACAAGTCTATCTTGAGGCTGTTTCTCGCGGTATTGCACAGGCGGCAACCTTTTCTTCGTACAGATCAAGTATCTTGTACGGACAGCAGCCTCATGATGTAAATAGTGTTCGTAATGCTATTCGCGATATTTTGGAGCCGATTGCAGAATCTAGTATCGATGTCGATGAAGAGATAATGCCTTATGTGCCCACCAGCTACTTTCCGATAATGACAATCCATCAAGCTAAGGGCTTGGAGTTTCCGCTAGTCATTGTTGATGTAGCATCCGATTATCGTACAAACAACGCTCGTAATCGTTTTCGCCGGTTTCCTGATTCAGCGTCGGCTACTCAAAACATGGAAGACGAGTTAGCCTCTCATTGTCAGATTGGTCCGTTAAGGTGCGCAAGACCGGCTTTGGACAGATCGTTTGATGATCTGATTCGTCTGTACTACGTCGCCTACAGCCGACCGGAGTCAGTTCTGCTTCTTGTCGGCGTTAATCAATGTCTGCGCTATGGAACAACCATCAGACACGTTGCGACCGGCTGGCAACGAAATGGGTCTTGGGCGTGGCGGGTTGGTGTGAATGGGAGACCCCCTGCGTTAACCAATAGCATCCCTTTGACCCTCATATAGGAGCTTCCATGGTTCTGACCAGAAAACGGATGAAAGAAATCGTGCCGCAGTACAGTCTCACAGGAGACTTGCTATCGTTTCTTCGATGCGGGCTTCAATACCGATACCATAGCGGAAGCTCCCTTCCTCCATCGCGACCTGTACAGCTGTGGTTTGGGGAATTCATACATGGTGTGATGGAAAATGCTTACCGGATTTGGACCAATGGGGCTCCTCCCTTTCCGTGGCCGTGCAATCCAACGCCGGCCCACTCTCCCGTACTTACGGGAAGAGCATTATATGATATTGGGACTATGGGGGACACAGTAGAAGCTACGTTAAGCGCTGAAGGCAAGAATCCAAGAAGCTTTGACGTGAGGGACAACGCATATGTACGTGCTGAGCTTGCCGTAAATGAATTGGGTCCGCATCTTTTTCCCTTGATCGCATCTGCCGAAGAGAAGGTTATTGGAACTAGGACTATCCCGGCTACTGTGATGCGAATTCCCAACGCCCGGTCTAGACTTTACGAGCTTCATGGCGTTATTGATGTCTTAACCGACGTGCAATTAAATGGGGCACAAACAACAAACGTGATTCGACAAGCTATCCAAGATAGTTGCCCCGGTCTAACCGGACGGTTTGAAGTAATAGTCGATTACAAGGGTTCACGCCGTCCCTCGACAGATCACGAGTATTGGCGACAGGGAGCGTGGCAACTCCAGACATACGCATGGCTCCGAATGCGCCAACCCAATTCTTTACCCGTTGCAGCTGGCGTCCTTCTGTACGTAAACGAGTTAGCGCCTGTACAGGATGACCTAAGCAAACTTAAGAAGGAGATACGTGAAGGCAGAACGGACGTATTTCCGCAACGCAGCGGGCAGGATGGATATCAGCTAAGTGCATGGCGACCGGGAAATGCTATACCTGGTTTCTCTCTGGATTTTCGTTATGCGCGAGCTATTCGTGTTGTCCCGGTTAATGTCACCAGCCAAGCCGCAGCTACAACCCAATTCGATAATGTCGTTGCCGCTATAGAACGCTGCGTTCTAAATGAGGCGGGGGCAGGCCGCATTCTTCAACACTGGTCTCCTACGGGCGACGCGGAGAGTTGCGTTGCGTGTGATTTTCGATACTTTTGCCCCGATCCCCATCCGCACTCAGGCCCCCGAGCAATAAAGGCGCCTGGCGCGCCTTGAATGTGTGTCCTTGGAGCGGTGTTTCACGGGGTGCGTAGCTACAGCAAAATAGCTCTTTCTTGTGGTAATCCTCGCTTCAGACTATCGGGCCGGCTCAACCCTTTGCAGGTGTATCAGGTGCGACGGCTCGGCTTACATCGTCGAGGCCCCAGGATGCGCTGAATGGGGGGAGATTCCCCTTGAGCATATCCCTACGAGCGGACATCGCCAGGGAGGGCGAAACGGCCCGAAGGACGGGGCAAGCGGGAGCTGGGAATCCCAATTTGGGTTGGAGCGTATGGCGCCCTTCCCATCGGCCGGACGTGGATAAGGCCGGCGGCACGGGCAACGCCACGTCATAATAGGACTATTAGGACCTATAAAAAATTCCGCCGGAGTGACGGTAATGGGCTTGACACGGAATCCATCCCGTGGCGTCGGGAACGTAGCTCCAAAAGTCCTGGACCCCGGCTTCCGCCCCCGGATTCAAACCTTCCGGGGCAGGCTTGGTGACGGAAAGAGGACGCTCCGAGGCTTTCGCCCCCGGATTTAAACCTTCCGGGGCAGGCTTGGTGACGGAGAAAGGGCGGGCCTTAACTTCCGGCATTGATCATGGTGGTACTCGATGCCGGATCGGGTGGACGACGGCATGTTCAGAATCGATGAGATTTGGATGCCCTGCGAGGATCGTTGAGCGGAGCCGTACTGTACGTACGGCGTAGCCTCACGACCGGAGCAGGGCGCCGAAGATCGCGATTCTGAACATGCCGTTGGCCGACCGACAGAAGATACATAGACATAGAGACAAAGAGAAAGACGTTGTGGTAATATGCGGGTCTATGGGCGATGCCAGAGCGGACATGGTCAGGGAAAGGCACATAGCGCTCCGGGCCGCAAGGGAGTTCTTCTACGGCCGGGGCTATATGGAGGTGGAGACGCCCGCCCTCATGAGGACGGCGCCTCCCGACCCGTATATCGAGCCGCTGGAGGCGTACGTGGGCCGTTCGGGGCCTTATTATCTTCACACCTCGCCGGAGATGGGCATGAAGAAGCTCGTCGCCCTGGGCCATGAGCGGATCTTCCAGATCTGCAAGGTCTTCAGGGTCGAGGAATTCGAGGAGCACCACGCGATAGAGTTCACCATGCTCGAATGGTACATGGGGGGCACCTACCTGGAGGCGATGGAGGAAACAACAGAGCTGGTTCGCAAGGTAGGCGGGGCGTTAGGCGCCGGTAGTGCGGACATGGTCGCGGGCTGCTTCAAAGTTCGCGAGGTGAAGGCGCTCTTTCTTGAGACGGCCGGTCTCGACCCCTTTCCTCTCGACAGGGACGCCCTCTTTTCCGCGATGGAAGAGCGCGGTTTTCAGGGACTGGCCGGGTGCGACACGTGGGCGGACCTTTTCTTCCTGTTTTTCGTCAATGAGGTCGAGCCCCGGATACGCGCGCTCGGTGAGGCCCCGTGCTTCATAAAGGACTGGCCCGCGTCGCTCACCGCCATGGCCAAAAAAAAGGATGACCATACGGTGGAGCGGTTCGAGCTTTACATGAATGGGCTGGAGATCGCGAACGGGTATACCGAGCTCCTCGACGCGGGCGAGCAGCGGGCGCGTTTTTCAAGGGACAACGCAAGCCGGGCGCAGCGGGGGATGCGGGTTTTCCCCCCTGACGAGCACTTTCTCGACGCCCTCGGCTGCATACGCGCGCCCCTGGCCGGCGTTTCGGTCGGCATAGACAGGCTCCTCATGGCGCTCTTGCGTAAGGAGCGGATAGGGGATGTGCTCCAGGACCGGCTCACCCTCGGATAGGAGCGGCAAAAAAATTGAGACGTGACATTTTCCCCCTCACCCCGACCCTCTTCCCCCAGCGGGGAGAGGGGGGCAACAAAAAGGACGTCCCATGCGCATAATTGACGCGAGTTTTACCAGGAGCGTGACGGAGATCGGTCAGAGGAAGCAGATCAGCCTGCCGGAAGTCTGCTTTGTCGGCAGGTCGAACGTCGGCAAATCCTCCCTCCTCAATACGCTGGCTGCGAGAAAGATTGCGAGGACCGGCGGCACTCCCGGAGTCACCCGGCTCATCAACCTCTATACGATAGTATGGGAGCGTGGGGGCCGCAGGGGAAGCGCCCTTTTCTCGGATTTCCCCGGTTTCGGCTACTCAAAAGTCTCAAAAGGTCTCTATGAAGGCTGGCAGGCGATGGTCGAAGGCTATATGGCCGGCAACGAGTGGGCGCGACGGGTACTATGGGTCTTCGACATCCGCCGGACCTTTGACCGGCTCGACATGATGCTCCTCGACTGGCTGAGGGCCAGCCGGCTCGAATTCTCACTCGTCCTCACCAAAGCGGACAAGGAGGGAAGAGGGGCATCCTTACAAAAGAAACAGGCATTCCAGGCCATGCTCGGACGCGAAGACGTCTTCGTATTTTCGTCGAGAGATGGGTATGGAAAGAGCGAGCTCCTCCTGCATATCGGACTGTCTCTCACCGAAAAGTCTCCTTCTTGATGATTTCCTTCGCCTGGAGATCGAAATATCCTCCTATTCATCACTCATAGTGCGCAGCGCAAATCCCTCGCCACTGATATAACTGCCATAGGTGCCGGATGCAACAATATCTCCCGTGTTCATATAAATCTTTTTCCTGCCGTCCATATCGTAACTCTCGAAGTCCGCTATGTGGGAATGGGCGATGATGACTGCGTCATAACCTTCCCGGAGCTTCTTCTTTCCGTATCTCCTGAACCGGGCACGCACCCCTTCGTCATAGATTTTGCGCTTTTTCGAAAGCACGCGCCCGCATCGCATGGCAATCCGCCAGGTGCGGTCGGGGCCGAGGAGGTCCATAATCGAATAGACAAGACTCGACCTCAGGAGCCTACTCAGGCTGAAGGCCCTGAACGCGTCGCCGTGGCACAGGAATACGTGCTTCCCGTCAAGGTCGAGGCTCAAACTCCTGACGCACCTGATGCCCGTGTAGGATTCAAAATACGGTCCCATCCGGTATTCATGGTTCCCCTCGATGAAATAGACGGACTTCGAAAGGGCCGCATCAGCCAACGCATCGACGACCTCTCTATAGAAGGGATAAATGTAATCGTCATAGCCGTGGTAGAATTCGAAGAGATCGCCGAGGACGACGACTATGTCTGCGTCCTCGGCCACGTGCCGCAGGAATGTCTTAACCACCCTCACCCTGCCCGCGTCGTTGTCGGGCAGGTGCGCGTCGGAAAAAAAGACTGCTTTCATGCCCTTTTTTGGGCTACCTCACCGTGGGCCATACCATTTCTCGTAGTAGCTGAGGTATTCTCCTGTCTTGATCTTCTCCCACCAGTCCTTGTGCTCCACGTACCACCGCACCGTCTGTTCCATCCCTGTCCTGAAGGGCACGGCCGGCTCGAAGCCGAGCTCGTTTCTTATCTTTGTGTTGTCTATGGCGTATCTGCGGTCGTGGCCCGGCCTGTCCTTGACGTATCTGATGAGGCTCCGGGGTTTTTGAAGGACGTCCAGGATGATCTCCACGATTTCGAGGTTAGCCCTTTCATTACCGGCGCCCACGTTGTAGACGTTGCCGGGGACGCCCTTTTCCAGCGCGAGGGTGAGGGCCGCGCAATGGTCGGAGACGTGTATCCAGTCGCGCACGTTCAGGCCGTCACCGTAAATGGGGAGCTCGCGGTCGAGGAGGGCGTTGCTGACGAGCAGCGGTATCAGTTTCTCGGGGAACTGGTAGGGGCCGTAGTTGTTCGAGCAGCGGGTGATCACCACCGGCAGGCCGAAGGTCGTGTGGTACGCCATCGCGAGCAGGTCGGCCGAGGCCTTTGACGCGGAGTAGGGGCTGTTGGGCGCAAGGGGTGTCTCTTCCCGGAATTTCCCCGTCTCGCCCAGGCTGCCGTACACCTCATCGGTCGACACCTGAAGGAACTTTTTCGTGCCCTTGTGGCGCGCCTGCTCCAGAAGGAGGTAGACGCCGTAGATATTGGTTGTCACGAACGCGCCCGGATCCATGATGCTCCTGTCCACGTGGGATTCCGCGGCAAAATTGACCACCGCGTCTATCCCCGTCGCGAATGCGCGTTGAACGTCGGCCTCGTTCGCGATGTCGCCCCTCACGAAGGTGTATCCCGGCAGGCCTTCGAGGTCCTTCAGGTTTTCCAGATTTCCCGCGTAGGTGAGCTTATCCAGGTTCGTGATCGTGCAGCCGCCGGAGGAGAGCAGGCAACGGATGAAGTTGCTCCCGATAAAGCCGCATCCGCCGGTGACAAGGATATGCGGGTTATCCATCTTTTCTCATCCATCTGTACGGAATATTGTTGTTATGGGGGTCCAGCCGGTACTCGTCGGGCGCACCCGCGTTGTATGGTTCCGTGGGCACGTTGATGACGAGCGCCTCCTCAGGGGATATGCATTTCCATCCGTGGTAGACCATTTTCGGCACTTTGACGAGGGTAGGGTTATAGTCGCCCAGAAAAAACTCGTTGACCTCCCCCCGCGTCGGCGAACCGTCCCTGTCGTCGTAGAGCACGAGCTTGAGCATGCCCCTGACGCAGGTGATGAAATCGTCCTGCACCTTGTGATAGTGCCAGGCTTTGACTACCTGGGGATAGGTGGTGGTCATATAGACCTGGCCGAACCGCACAAAAAGGTCTTCGTCGGAGCGAAGGATCTCCATGAGCCTGCCCCGTTCGTCAGAGATGAGCTTGAGACGTTTTACCGTTGCCCCATCGATCATATGCGTCCTCTCCCGGCGAGGGGGATTGCCCGTACCTGCTGCGTCATCAATACGTTCCGACCTTTTGCGTGATGCCCGTCAAATTTATAGAGAAATGAAAGCTCGTATCCTTCGGGACTTTCGTTTGCATTAAGGTAAAGGTGAAACCCCAGCAGCCGGGGTGGTAGGTAAGGGAGTAGAGGGTACTGATCCATTCGTGCAGCAAAAGGTCGTACCTGATCCCGTAGTTCGCGTCGATAACTTTCCATCTCACTATCGTGTTCATCCATACCTGGTCGACGAGACCCGGGGCGTAGCTATGGGTTAGATCGATCTGGAACCTCGGCGCCCAGGCATAGTGTATACTGTTCGTCATGTTTTGTAAACCCTTGCCCGCCGTGCTCCAGTAGTCGTCATGGACGAACCAGAAGGTTGAGTGGGGGAAGAGGGTGAACCTGCTGTGCACTTCGGAAAAACGGCTTTCATCGGGCTGAACCACCTGGTACAGGTAGGGGTCGCCGGGGAGCTTGCCCGTCAGCCCGTAGGTCTGGCTTATCTCCAGGAGCGATATCTCCCTCACCTGGCCGTTGCTCACCGCGTTCAGGTAATGGTTCAGGGAATACGTTGCCGTGTTCATGTTGAAGAGCCGGTCCGAGGGGTCTATGGAAGGGACTTTCCCGATGGATGTCGTGTTCTGATCATAGTTATACTTCAGCCTGGGCGTGATAATGCTCTCAACGTTTCCGAGGCCGAAGAGCGTCGTGGATGACTCTTTGAGGAAAGAGGCGTTCACATCGCCCTCCGCCGCGAACGCTTCATGGTGCACGATGTCGCTGGGTGAGGGCGAAGCGGGGTCGGCGGCATATGCTTTTTCCAGGAGGCTCGCCGAGCCGAGGAAATTCAACCCGTTCCAGGAGTAAGGGATCCTCACGCTCGGCGTGACGGTAAGCCTGGTGTCCTTATCGCCTCTATCCGCCCAAAAGTTTGTCACGTCGCTTGTCAGGTCGGCATAGAGCCTGTTTTTCGCAAAGGGCAGGTACTCGGTAAAATAGGACGCGGAAGGGAGGTATTGGAGGGTGCCGCTGTTGTCCTTCTGCGTCAGGGTTTGGAAATAGGCGCCTTCAACGGTCAAAAGGGAGCTGGGGAGGGGCTTCTCGATAAAGGCGACGTCCCGCAGCGAGCTCTCGCTCCTCTCGATCGTCGTCAGTCCCAGGTCTTGCAAATAGAGGTAGTCGGAGACGTAATTGACGCTCGTCTTGAAGCTCATATCGCCGAACATCTGCTGGTGTTCCCCCTTTATCTGGTAGCGCTCATGGCCGTCTTTCGCGTCGTCGATTTCTGAGGCGTACCATTTGCCCTTTGTGTCCTCCGTGAGCCAGTACCGGTACTCCGCGCCGGGCTTGAAGCCCCGCTGCTGTATCCAGTCGAGAAAGAAGGTCGCGTCCTTGTCTTTCGCGATTGCCCAGTAAAAGGCGTTCCTGAAGATCGTCCCGTCCCTGCTCGACAACTGGAACAGGGGGAGGAGGAAACCCGATTGCCTTTCCGATTTTACGGGGAATAGGCTCCAGGGCAGGTAGAATACCTTGTGGCCCATGATGGTGAACGTACTCGAGCGGGCGATCGCGTAGTCGCCCATGGTCAACTGGATCTCTTTCGCCTTGAATGTCCAGGAAGGATGGTCCCAGCCGCAGGTAGTGAACTCGCCCCTGTGGACTACGTAGGACGACTCCCCGGTTTTTTCGATCTCGTTCCCGTTTACGGAAAAATTGCCCGTCTTTACGAAGACCTGCCCTTCTTCTATGGTGCCCCGCTGCGTCACCATGTTGAGGGACATCCGCTGCGCATGGATCACGTCCCCAAGGTCCTGGAAGACTACGTGCCCCTCGGCAAAGGCGTCCTTGGTCGTGTCGTTGTACAGGACGAAGTCGGCGTTGAGCCGCCTCGTCCCTTCCTTCATATCCACGTCCCCTTCCGCCGTGTAGATGTTCTGCTCCTTGTTGTAGTTAATCTCTCTCGCGGTAATATCGACGGGACCGGTCACTTTGGACGGCCTTGCCAGTTGCGCGTGAACCGCGAAAGGCAGCAGCATGGCGAGCAGGGATAGGGTGGCGCCAACGAGCCTAAGACCGCTCATCGAGGAGCCTTTTTGCCTCTCCGACCGTGTAAAAGGAGCCGGTAATGATGATGAGATCATGCTCATCGGCTAAGGCAAAGGCCCCGTCGACGGCGTCTTTCACCGAAGCGGCGATGAGGGCGCCGGGCGCGTAGCGGGCGACGTCGGCCGGAAGGGCGGCCCTTTCGATTTCCGGCCTGGTCAGGATGGTCTGCTGCACCACGGGAAGGATCTCTTGCAGCATCTCCTTGAAGTCCTTGTCCTTCATCACCCCGAAAACGAGTATCTTCTTCCTGTTCACAAAGTGGTTTTTCAGGTACGAGACGAGTGTGCCCACCCCGTCGGGGTTGTGGGCGCCGTCGATGAGGACGAGGGGTTGTCCGGGCTTGCGGACCAGCTCAAGCCTCGCCGGCCACTGCACCGACGCAAGCCCCTTCCTGACCGCATACTCTCTGACGGGGAAACCGGCCGGGCTGAGGAGCTCTAGCGCGCAGAGGGCGAGGGCCGCGTTGAAAAGCTGGTGGTCTCCCCTGAGGCCGACGGAAAGATCATCGTAGGTCATGCGTATGCCGCGGTACCACATGAGCTGCTCGCCTTTGCTCTTGTACAAGAAACTCTCGCCCAGCGCGTAGAGAGCGGTCTGCGCTGCCGCCGCCCTTATGACCTCCAGGGACTCGCCCCTTGCCCCGGTGACGACCGGCACATGCTCCTTCACGACGCCTGCCTTTTCCCGCGCGATCTCTTTGATGGTGCTTCCAAGGTATTCCTGGTGGTCCAGGCCGACGTTCGTGATGACGGTGACAAGAGGGCGCAGCACATTCGTCGAGTCGAGCCTGCCTCCGAGCCCCGCCTCCACCACCGCGATGGCGACGCCTTTTCTCTTGAAATATTCAAAGGCGAGGGCGGTCGTGAAATCGAAGAACGTGAGGGACCTCGCGCTTTCTTCCCGGTCGATCCGCTCTTTGATGAACTCCGTCAGCTCGGCGACCTCCGCTTCCGGGATGTAGTCGCCATTGACGGCGATGCGCTCCGTGAACGAGATGAGGTGGGGGGAGGTGTACGTGCCCGTCATATAGCCCGCCGTTCTCAGTATTTCCGACAACATGGAAGCAACAGAGCCTTTCCCGTTGGTGCCGGCGATGTGGACCGCTTTCAGGGAGTCCTGCGGGTTGCCGATGAGCCCGAGGAGCCACGTGATGTTGTCCAGACCGAATACCATGCCGAACTTCTCAAGGCCGTACAGGTAGTCGAGAATTTGGGAATACTCTTTCATAGAGTGACAAGGGAGAGGATATTGTGCAAGTGCTGTTTGAGCTGTTTTCTCGGCGATATGAGGTCGATCATGCCGTGCTCCAGCAGGTATTCCGACCTCTGGAACCCGTGGGGCAGCTCCACCTTTATCGTGTCTTTGATCACCCTCGACCCGGCAAAGCCTATCATCGCCTTCGGCTCGCCGATAATGATATCTCCCAGCATGGCGATGCTCGCGCTCACACCCCCCAGGGTGGGGTCGGTGATGACGCTGATATAGGGGACCCGGTTGCATTTAAGCCTGTATATGGCCCCCGACACCTTTGACATCTGCATGAGGGACATGATCCCCTCCTGCATCCGGGCCCCGCCGGAAGCGCAGAATACGATGACGGGCACCCCCTTGTCCCGGCCCTCCTCGAGGAGCCTCGTGATCTTTTCTCCCACCACCGACCCCAGGCTCCCGCCCATGAAGCTGAAGTCGAAGATCGCGGCGAGCACCTCGATGCCCTCTATTCGCGCTCTGCCGCAAACGACCGCGTCGCTGCGTTTCGTTGCTTCTTTTGTCTCGATGAGGCGCACCTTGTAGCTCTTTGTGTCCTTGAATTTCAGGAAGTCGACCGGTTCCACGCCGGTATAGAGCTCCATAAAGCTCCCTTCATCGAAGGTGAGGTCGATGCGCTTCTCGACGGAAATGGGGAAGTGGTACGAGCATTTGAGGCAGACATTCAGGTTTCTTTCGACTTCTTTTCTGTAGAGCAGCTCCTGGCAGGAGCTGCATTTTATCCAGAGGCTTTCGTCCTCTTTTTCGGCCTTCCTGATCTCTTTCTGTATGTCGATTTCTTTATGAGGCTTCTTTTCCTTTTCTTTCTTTTTAAATAGTGGCATCAATTTCCTATTGAATTTTTGCTCAAAACCTACCAAAATAAATGGATTGTGTCAACTAAAAGGGTCGGCATAGAAGGCGAGGAACGCCTGGAAGGCGTGCTGCGGGAAGGGGCAGGGAAGGGTGCTGCCGTCATCTGCCATCCCCATCCCCTCTACGGGGGGTCCATGTGGAACAACGTGGTGGACGCCCTGGAGATCGGCTTTTCTCAGACAGGTTTCACCACGCTGAAGTTCAATTTCCGGGGCGTCGGCGGAAGTACGGGCCGGTATGACGGGGGCGCGGGCGAGATGAGGGACGTCGCGGCCGCGTGCCTCTTTCTGAAGGAGCATACGGGCGGCGACGAGCGGCTTGTCCTCGCGGGTTACTCCTTCGGCGCCTGGGTTTGCGCGAGGGCCGCTTCCGGCGTCATTCGCGACATCAGCCTCTGCCTTGTGGCCTACCCGTTTTCCGTATACCGGGCCGAAGAGCTTCGCGCCTTTCGGGGAAAGATCTGTTTCATCGGCGGATCTCTTGATGAGATATCGCCTCTCGATGCGCTCCTTGCCCTCTACAGGGAGCTGCCTGCCGATAAATCCCTCAAGGTAGTGCGTTCCGGGCACACCTTCGACGGGGAGGAGACGGAGATCACCGCGTTTATTCGCGAGATGTTCGGTAAACCGAGCGAAGCGAGCTGAGCGGGGAGGCTCGACGGGCTTTGCCCGTCGAGGGGGTGTTGAACCCCAATAATGGACGGGGAGGAGACGGAGATCACCGCGTTTATTCGCGAGATGTTCGGTAAACCGAGCGAAGCGAGCTGAGCGGGGAGGCCGGGGCACCCGCGAAGCGGGTCGTGGCTTTGCCCGTCGAGGGGGTGCTGAACCCCAATAATCGGGAAGGAGGAGGGATAGCGCGTTATGCCTCTCAGCGCGATTACGGGAGCCGACGTACGCCTCATCATGGTGGGGGGCAAGGGCGGTGTGGGAAAGACCACCGCCGCCTCCGCCATCGCCCTCGGTCTTGCGGAAGCGGGCAGAAAGGTCCTCCTCATTTCGAGCGACCCGACGCCGTCCCTGTCCGACATTTACGAGCAAGAGATCGGGAGCGCGGAGAAGAGGATATGTGAGGACCTTCCGCTCTACGGTCTTGAGATCTCATCGGAAGTGGTGCTCGCCAAATGGAAGGAGCGGTTCGGGAGGGAGATTCACGAGGTGATATCCAGCTTCGCCGACGTGGACTACGATTTCGTCGACTACGTGGGGACCGCCCCGGGGATAGAAGAGGAGTATATGCTCTATTTTATCCAGGAGTTGACGAAGAGCGGAAAATACGACGTGGTCGTCTGGGACACGGCCCCAGCGGGCCATACGCTCCGGCTGCTGCGTCTCCCTCAGCTCTTCCTGAGCCATCTCGAAGGGGCGACGAAATTCTACATGAACATGTACAGCGTGGTCGAGCGGGTCAAAGATACCGTGCGGCTCCAATCCTCAAAAAAGACGCTCCTTCAGGTCATAAGAAGCTGGCAAGAGCTGTCGGAGGGCATCATCGCGTTCATCAGGGAGCGGAGGACGACCAGGTACGTGCTCGTCACGATACCGGAGGCCCTCAGCGTGCGTCTGACGGAGAGGGTCATACGCGAGCTCGGCGAGAACGGGCTCCAGGTCGGCGATCTGATCATCAACCATATCGTCAAGGAGAGCGACTGCGAGTTTCACCGGAAGAGGCAGGAGATGCAGCACCGGTACATCCGGTCTCTGGAAGAAACATGCGCGGGGATCAACATTGCGCGGCTCTACCTTTCTCCCTGTGAGATAAAGGGCGTCGAGAGTATAAGGGAGATAGGGCGGTCCCTCTTCGCGTAGGGACGGTCGTCCCTCACTGAGGGACAGGTGGAAGACGGACGAGGGACGAGCGTTCAACCGATGCCTTATCTTGCAAGCTGTAAGGAGAAGCATATGGACTACAAAACGAGAATACTCCACACGGGAAAGGACAAGGACCCCCATACAGGGGCGTCGAGCATTCCGGTTTATCACGGCTCCACCTTTGCTCAGGCTGATCCCGTTCTATTCAGCGAGTATCACTACGCAAGGGGCGCCAATCCCACCAGGGATGCCCTCGAGCACACGATCGCAGTGCTGGAAAGCGCATCCCGGGGATTCGCTTTTTCCTCGGGGATGGCAGCCATTTCGTCCGTTTTTCTCCTCTTCAAGACCGGGGATCACCTGCTGGTAAGCGAGGACGTCTATGGCGGGACCCATCGCGTGCTCACGACGCTCTTCCACCGCTGGGGTCTCCGCTACACCTTTGCCGACATCTCAACTCCCGACAAGATCAGAAAAACGATCAAGCCCGATACGGTTGCTATCTTTGCGGAAACCCCTTCAAACCCCACCTTGAAGATTACAGACCTGGCAGGGGTTGTAGAGGCGGCTCAGGAAAAGAATCTCGTCACCATCGTCGATAATACGTTCATGACTCCCTTCCTTCAGCGGCCGATAGAAATCGGTTTCGACATCGTGATCCATAGCGCAACAAAGTTCCTCGGCGGTCACAGTGATTTGATCGCAGGGCTGGTTGCCGTAAAAGATAAAGAGTGGGGGCAAAGGCTGAAGGCGGTTCAAACCGCTTTCGGGGCAGTCCTCGGCCCCCAGGACTCATGGCTTCTCATGAGAGGCATAAAGACCCTCGCGGCCAGAATGGAGATCCAGCAGCGGAGCGCCGAAATAATTGCCTCCTGGCTCTCCCGGCAGAAGGAGATAGAAAAAGTCTACTATCCGGGTTTGGCGTCGCATCCGGGGAGGGACGTGCATTTCCGGCAGGCATCGGGTCCGGGCGCTGTTGTCTCGTTCGAATTGCCGAGCGTGGAGATTACCCACGCCTTCCTCAGGTCGGTTACCCTCCCCTTGCTCGCGGTGAGCCTCGGCGGCGTGGAAAGCATCCTCTCCTACCCGGCCACTATGTCTCACGCAACCGTCCCGCAAAAGGAGAGGCTGGAGCGGGGTATTAAGGACACCCTTGTGCGGCTGTCGGTGGGGCTTGAAGA
>Ga0187864_10001628_pt1 | contig 21126 bp, 22 predicted proteins | sample June2016WEW_11_4_FD_132985 | JGI IMG/M metagenome (GOLD analysis project Ga0187864, IMG submission 132985) | Peatland microbial communities from SPRUCE experiment site at the Marcell Experimental Forest, Minnesota, USA - June2016WEW_11_40 | ecosystem: Environmental > Terrestrial > Soil >...
TACCATGGAACTCCATAACCCGGATTTTCTCGGCCTTGCCCGGGCATTTGGTATCAAAGCAAAAAGGACGAGGAGCCTCGACGGGCTTGAGCACATATTTCGCCACGACATATCATGGGACGAGCCTTACCTGGTCGAATTCCGCTACCCGCTTTTTTCTCCTCCCTGGGAATAGCTGCAGGCGGGGGCGGCCGCACCCCGCCCTACACCATCAGATAGCGCTTCTTGATCTCCTCGTTGGCTTCAAGCTCGGCAACGGTCCCTTCAAATCTGATGCGGCCGTTGTCAATGACATAGGCTCTCTCGATTAATTTCATTGCCGACTTTATGTTCTGCTCCGAGAGCAGGATGCTGATGCCTGCGTCTCTTAGTCGCAGGATCTGCTGTTCCAGATCGCGGACGATCAGCGGCGCCAACCCTTCCGTCGGCTCATCGAGCAAGAGCAGCTCGGGAGCCGTCATGAGGGACCGGCCTATGGTAAGCATCTGCTGCTCGCCACCGCTCAAGTTGCCCGAGCGCCGGTCCTTGATCTCCCGGAGTGCCGGAAAAATCTCATATACCCGGTCTTTGTTCCACTCGGCATTTCGTCCGTACGTGATCTCCAGGTTGTCGTCAACGGAGAGGTCCGCGAAGACCCTCCGGTCATCGGGGACATAGGCGATGCCCTGCCTCACCAGCCGGTAGGCCTGTTTGCCCGCTAGCGGCTCCCCATGAAAGGTAATGGTTCCCTGTCTCGGCGGCGTGAGCCCGCTTATGCTCCTCATGGTCGTGCTCTTGCCGGCCCCGTTCCTCCCGAGAAGGCCCACGATCTCGCCTTTCGACACCTCGAGGGACACATCGTAAAGTATATGACTGAGACCGTAATAGGTGTGGATTCCCTTTACGCTGAGCACGCGTCACTCCCACCGAGATATGCATCCTGCACGGCCTGATTGCATCGTACCTCGTCACAGGGGCCCTGCACGATAGTGGAGCCCCGCACCATAACCATAATCCGGTTGGCAATGGCGAAGACAAGCTCCATATCATGCTCGCAGAAAAGTATGGTGAGACCGAAGTCTTTCGAGAGCTTCCGTATGAGATCGATGCACCGGCCGGTCTCTTCCGGAGACATGCCGGCGGTAGGCTCGTCGAGGATCAGGAACTCTGGGTTTCCTCCGAGGGCTATAGCGATCTCCAGCACCTTTCTTTCGCCGTGTGAGAGCATGGTGCTCACCCGGTCCTTCTGGCCGGTAAGGCCCACGCTGTCGACGATTCGCTCTGTCTCGGGCGTAACTATCTTCTTTGCGGGCGTAAACATATTCCACGTTTTGTTCTCCCTTGCCAGGACCGAGACGCGGACGTTCTCGAACACGGTAAGTCTGGAGAATACATTGACCACCTGGAAGGAGCGCGAGAGACCCTTCTTGCACACCTGATAGGGGGGCATGCCCGTGATATCTTCTCCCCTGAAGCGGACGCTGCCGGCATCAGGTTTCAAGATGCCTGTCACGAGGTTGAAGAGTGTGGTCTTGCCGGCGCCGTTCGGTCCGATCACGGCGACGATCTCCCCTTTGGCTACATGGAGATTGGCGCCGTTGACCGCCTTAAACCCTGAGAACGATTTGTGGAGGTTTTCGACCTTCAGCATCTACCGGTCCCCCGCCAAAGCGGCCTTTTGCTCATTATTTTCCGGGCCGGTCTCGCGTCTTTTGCCCGAGAGCTGCATCAGCCAGCCAAGGACGCCCTCCGGCAGAAAGAATATGACGAGCATCATGATAATACCAAGGACAAGGGCCCAGTAGACAGTGTAAGTGCTCACCAGGGTGCGCAGCGCCACGATCACGGCGGCTCCGAGCATGGGCCCCATAAAGGTGAGCCAGCCGCCCAGGAGGCACATGATGACCATTTCCATAGAGAGGGTCCAGAAAAGCATATCAGGGAAAGCAGTCGTGTCTACAGCCACGAAAAGACTGCCGGCCACGCCCGCAAAGAAGGCCGCAATGACGAGCGCCATGAGCTGGTGCCTCCTCACGTTCACCCCGATCATCTCGCTTCTGACGGTATTGTCGCGAATTGCCTGGAGGACGCTGCCGAAAGGCGCCTTCAGGATCCTGTAGGTCATGTACGTGCAGATGAGCGTGACGATCAGCGTAAAATAGTAGGCGGCCGAACCGGAGGAAATAAGGTCAGGCACCGGGATGCCGTGTAGTCCGTCGTCTCCGCCGGTAAACGAGTACCACCTGTACACGATGGCCCAGACAAGGGAGCCGAGCGAGATTTGGAGCATGCCGAAATAGAGCTTGGAGAGGCGGATGCAGATGAGGCCCATGACAAGTCCCAGTACGGCGGCAATGAGAGGTCCGACAATAAAGCCAAGCCACGGTGAAAGACCCGTTTTCATCATCATCAGGGCCGCCCCGTATGCACCCACGCCATAGAAGACCGCATGGTGGAACTGGTACAGCCCGCCGAACCCCAATGCAAGATTGAGGCTCGTTGCCGCAAGACCGTAGATGAGGACGATGGCGGCCATGTAGACATAGAATCGCGGCAGTATCGCGGGGAAGAGGAAGAGCAGGACCACCGAGGCGATGATAATAAGGTTTTTCTTACGGAATACCGGCCCCATGCCACTCCTTTACCACGTCGATTTGAGAAGCCCCGTCGGCCTGAAGAGGAGGACCGCAATCACCGCCATGTAGGGAAAAATGATGCCGAATTGCGGCCATATAAGGATGCCGAGGGATTGGGTAAGACCGAAGATCAATGCACCGAGAAGCGCCCCCCACACGTTGCCCAAACCGCCCATGATAACGATAAGAAAGGCCTCCATGATCAGTGTGGCGTCCATGCCGAGGGTGACGCTCACTGTTGGAGCCACGAGGGCGCCGCCAAGCCCGGCGAGGAAGCAGCCGATCACAAAGACGCAGGCAAAGATCCAACTCACGTTGATGCCGACCGCTCCGACCATCTCCCTGTCAACCGCTGCCGCCCTTGCGATCTTTCCTATCTTCGTCTTGTTCACAAGAAGCCAGAGGGCAATGGCGACGACAGGGCCCAAAATCAGTAAAAAGAGATTATATATGGGGAAGGGCAGCCCCCCGAAGAGCGGGACAAAACCCTGGAAGGCCGGGGGCACGGGAACGGACTTGTATTCGCCGCCCCAGACGAGCTTCACGAGGTCGCCGAAGACGAGGGAAAACGCAAAGGTGAGCAGAAGGAGCATCAAATGCTCCCGCTCATACAGATACTGAAACAACCCGCGTTCGCAGACCAGGCTCAAAAGGGCCACGCCGAGGGGAGCGCCCGCCATGGCCAGCCAGAAACCAAAAGTGCCCCCTCCCGCCATCTTCGAAATGGTGAAGGCCAGGAATGCACCGATCATGTAGAGAGAGCCGTGGGCAATGTTGGGGATGCGAAGCACACCCAGTATGAGAGTCAAGCCTGACGCGACGATAAAGAGGATGACCGTGCGGCTCAAACCCACAAAGATCTGGCACAACACTCCGGGAGGACAGATTGAGTAAACAAAATCCAATTGCTTTCCCCCTTACCCCCGCCCTACTGATTTTGGCTGCGGCTCAACGATAGTGTTTAACCACGACACACATCATTTTGTCAACCGGAGTTTACGGATTATTTTTCTGCTTAGGCCGCGCGTATGGTCCTTTCGGGCGTGCCCCTGACTTCAAAGACCGGCTGCGCCAGGATCGACCAAAGAATTGCTAAAACCGATATATGGCCCGTACGTAATATACGTTCGCCTTGTACGACCCGTCCGTGTAGGCGCCGCTGAGATAGGAGTGGCCCGGCGCCACGTACTGGTAGCCGTTGAGCTGGCCGTCGTTCAGCCTGAACTGGCTGTAGAGGAAGCCTAAGGCGAAGCCGAGACTTTTGTTATAGTCATACGTTAAACGGGCAGAGATATTCTGCCTGGTGTAGTCGTCCCACTGTGGGATGTTTATATTGCCGTTGTTGATGCCCAAGGCCGTATTGGAGGCAGTGAAGCTCTGGGACGTGAAGTTTGCGGTGCCGTTGTTCAGCTCAAAGTCGTACTGGACGATGAGGGCGAGCTTGTCCTTGATTATGGGGAAGCTTGTCCCTGCGCCGTAAGCATAGTTGTTGTTGTGCTGGTTGCAATACCAGTTGAAGGCTGAGGTGGTGGGGGCCGCGCTTGGGTTCCCGCCGCCCTCCCTCTCAGTCTGCTCGTTAAGGGAGACGTCATAGTCGAAGAAGGCGAAGAACTTCATGCCTTTCCAGACATAGTTGCCGTCAACGATAAACTCGTTCTCCTGCGCCTTTGTCAAGCCGAGGACGGTGTCGCTGTAGTCGTCGAGCTTGTATGCGTACTCGAGAGAGACGTTGAGGGCCTCGGTGGGTGAGATGTCCGCGGTCAGTTTGAACATATCCTGGTCCAGTTTCCCTATGTCGAAGCGGCTGACGTTGTTCGGGAGGACATTGGCGGTTCCCGGCTGGAGTTCGGTGTCGGTACCCCTGTAGAGTTTCTGGTACTTAAGGCGCGTGCCGAGCCAGTCGAAAGGATTATAGACCATCTGCGCTGTAAACGTGTTGTCCGCCGTACGGGGGACGTTATCGATACCGAGGGCTGACGACGGAGACGTGAGGTAGTCCACTCCTCCCTCGCGCCTCGTGTCGGTAAAGTCATACCCTATGATGCCCTTGAGGTTTTTCAAGAAGCGGTACGTTGCCTCTGCGCCCACGCTCGTTTTGTCGTAGCTGAAGAGGGCGTTCGTCACCGGGGAGTTCGTGGCCGATACGGGAAGCGAGGGGTTCGTGAAGGTCACGGAGTCCGAATTGTCCCTCCTGTCGAGGTATTTGAAGTAAAACTTCGTGGTCAGATCCTTCATCGGACTCGAGGTGAGATTCGCCCCCAGATTCCAGTATGTCACGTCACCATTAAAGGTTGGCTGGCTCAGACGCAGCGTGGTGACGGTGGGGGACGCCGCTGTGCCGGTCTCGATCGTATTGAGGAGCGTCGTCCGGGACGTGTTGTTCTGAAAGCCGGCGTTCAAGGCAAACACAGAGGAGAGGGGGAGTTTCGCGGTGCCGGTGAAATTGAGGCTCCACGACCTGTTGTCAGGAGGGCCGACGAGGGTGCCATATGCCTGCGTCGCACCCGTGGTGAAGGGGTCCTGAAAGCGGGTGAACTCCGCCTGGTTGCTGTACTCGCTGAAGCCCCCGCCGAGGGCAGCATAGAATTGCTTGTTCTTCCAACCCAAAAGCACGTTCGCGTTGGTCGTGTGGTCGTCAACAGGGAGCGGCAGTTCCACGGTTTTCCCGAAACTGTACGCGTCATGGCCGGACCAGGGCATGTCCCCTTCCCGCTGCAGCCGATTCGACGTCACATTGAAGAAGAAGGGCGATATGGCGGTCACATCCAAGGAGCCGCCTACGTCCTTCCTCCGGATCCCATAATCGAAGGACGTGCTCGGCCACAGGGCGGAGTTTTGCGGGGTAGCCAAGGCTTTGCCGGGCAGGGTGAGATTTTGGGAGCCGGGGTTGGTGTAGATGGTCCGGTCCTCGAAGGAATAGTTGTGGGGAAATTCCGTGTAGTAGAGGGAGTACTTGAAGCTGCCCCACTTGCCGCCTTTAAGCTTCAGGTACACGTCGTCCCCACCGAGGTAGGCCGCATCTGCGTCGAAATGGTACTTACCCGTGTCGTAGCTCACGTTGCCGCCCCCGGCCATACCGGGGGCTATGGCGTTGTATTCGTTGAATTTCGCGCTCTGGTGGTCGAGGTTGAGGGCGTCGCCGCCGAGGAAGATACCGCCGGAGAAGAGATTATCCGCCGCATAAGAATACGAGGCAAAAAACAAGCCGAATAAGCATGCGAGTAAGAGCCGGCTTTTCATATCATCCCCCTTACCTGAAGAAGTATGCGCCGGAGTTGAATCCGTTCGCGGGATTCGCAGAGCCATTGCTCCCGTGTATGTTGACGTGGCAGTTCAGGCACGCGCGACTGACGGACTGGATGGCCGGGGCTTTTCCGGTGAAAAGCGTCTCCCTGCTGTACCTATTGCCCACGTGGCCCGAGGAGTCGTGGCAATTCTGGCAGAGGTTGGGCACCTTCTCCACCAGAAGCCACTCGTGGACGCTGCCGTGGGGCGTGTGACACGTGGCGCAGTTCTCGTCAACCGGGGGATGCTCAAACATATAAGGACCCCTCTTCTCCGCGTGGCATGTATAACAGAGCTGGTTGACGCTCGGGGCCTTGATCATCGAGGGATTCATAGAACCATGCGGCTGGTGGCAGTTGGAGCAGGTGATCCTGCCTTCCACCAGGGGATGGTGGGCCCTCCTGTTGAACCGGGCCTTGATGTCGAGGTGGCACTTGCCGCATACCTGGTATTCCCATGTGGGAGAATACGCGAGACCGGCCAGGGTGGTGCCGTAGCCCGCAGGGGCCTTCGGAGGCCCGTGCACGGCATGGCAATCGCTGCACGCTACATCCATTTTCTTGTGCGTGCCCGAATCCCACATGGCGAGCACCGTGCTGTTTTCGTGGCAACTGAGGCATACGCCCGATTTCCGCTCGGCCGTAACCTTCTTGTCGAAGGTAATCAACCCGCCCACACCCTTTCCGCCACCCTGCTCCGCGTGGGCGGCGCCGGGGCCATGGCAGGACTCGCACCCCTCACTGTTGATCGGGGCGCCGGGCACCGCCTTCTTCCAATGTGGGCTCTTCGCCAGGAGCCGGACCTGCTTTTCATGACATCCTATACAGACATCGGAACCCACATAGCTGTTCTGGTCCGCAGCACGGCTGATGCCGGGAAAGGCAAGCAAGAACATCACGAGCGGCAGTAAACTCAATTCTCTTCTCATGCGACCTCCTCCGATGGGCGTTTCAGTTCGCCCGCCTGTCCTGCCCGTTTCCGTCCCAGGAGCTTGAGGGTAAAGCCCCTTCAAGCTTTTCGGGTTCGCTGTTTCCTTCCAAGCCTTGCCGCTTCTACCCCGGCTCCCGCCGGCTCGTCGTGCACATGGAAAATGGCATCGGCAGCAACGGATGCAGCTTTTTACCCCAATGCCCCAAAATGGACCCTCATTTTTACTGTAGGAATCGGGCAGATTATTGTCAACCGACGAGAAAACTTCTTTTAACGTTTTTTTGACAAATGTTGCCGTCAGCGGGCGGGCGGAAAAGCTCTATAACCGTCACTTCGGGAGGTGCGAGAACACGGATGGGAGGCCCCCACGTGCCCGAGCCCCGGCTGACGTAGAGCGCCGAACCCGGCCGGAGGTGGTAGAGACCTGCTATAAAGGGATAGAAAAGACGGGTAATAAGCCTGAAAGGAAATATCTGGCCGGCATGGACGTGCCCCGAAAGCTGGAGATCAAAAAGACCTGCGCTCTCCGCATCCACCACGGGCCTGTGCTTGAGGAACAGGGTAAATTTTCCCTTTGAAGCGGAGGAGAGAACGGCCTTTTCCCCCGTGATTGACGAGCCGTAGCCCGGTCCTGACGGGTCGTCAACGCCCACGATATTGATCACGTCTCCGACGGTGACCGCCTCCCCGCGGAGTACACGAAAGCCGGCCCTATTCGTAAAGGCGAGGGCCTGGCCGAGACCGGCGTAGAATTCGTGATTGCCGGTGATCGCAAACTTGCCATACCTCGGTGTGACCGCTTGCAGCAGCTCGACAGTCTCTTTCTGGTCGTCCATGCTGCCATCGACGAGGTCGCCCGTGGAGACGAGTATGTCCGGATGCGCTTCTCTCACCAGGTGCATAATCCTTTTTAGCCTGTTCCCGCTGACCGTCAGTCCAAGGTGCACATCAGAGATCTGGACGATTCTTAAGGGGCCGGCATGGACGGGGATCTTTGACGTGGCAATTTCAATGGTCTCGACTCGTACCGCCCCGGCCTCAAACCAGCCATAGAAGCCGATAGCAGCAGCACTTGCGAGGGAGAGCAGGAAGCATGATCGTGGGGAAAGCGTGAGCCACGAGAGCCTTCTTCCCGTAGCCAAACCTGCCAGGTGAACCGAGAGGCGGTAGACGTCGGTTACGAGCAAGGTGCAGAAGAGGAGAAAGAGCAAGGCCAGCCAGGTATAGCCCACATAGGCCGTGACGCGGGCGAGGAGTCCGAAACCGGCATTCTCCAAAAGGTGTATCGCTATGGGTGTGGTTATCATGACGGCCAGAAAGAGGGCGAGAGGAATGGCAACAGCCGGGCCAAAACCCAGGGCCGTTTTTGCCCTCATGAACAGGTAGAAATGAAGCAGACTGTAGATAAAGAAAAAAACGGTGAGGAAAAAACCCATGATACATAGTATGGGCCGCAATATACCTCATTGCCAGGAAGTTGATCGCTTCTCCCCGTATTTATGCTGCCAATATAGCTCCACAACGCATTTTTTCATTGTGAAGGCGCTGCAATAGTCTTATACTTAGCGACAAACGTGGGAAAAACGATGGCGACACCTGTGAAAATCATAGTCGGGGACGTACTAGTCGAAGCAGAATTCTTTGATACGGTCTGCGCAAAGGAGGTCGTTGACGTGCTTCCCGTGGAGACGCGCCTGCATGTGTGGGGAGATGAATTCTACTTCGAGATTCCCGTTACGTGCCCCCTCGACGAAACAGCCACATCCCGCCTGACAGTCGGTGATATCGGTTATTGGCCGCCCGGTTCCGCACTCGCCCTTTTTTTCGGTCCGACACCTTTAAGCCGGGGACCCGAGCCCGTGCCCGCGAGTGAGGTAAATCTGATCGGTCGCATCAAAAGTGACCCTGCAGCACTGAGAAGAGCAAAAGGCGCGGCGCGCATCAGGATTGAAAGCGCTGCTCGCTGCAAAGAGGAGATCGTCTCGAGCTGTACATAAGGAAACCGTGACGCCCTCGCGCGTACGGACCAAGACATAGGGTTAGGCGAACCGAGCAGGACAAAAAAAGGAGACGGGGAGGGGGGTGATAAGAAAATGGCAAAGATGGCACCGAAGGCAAAAGCAGCGCCGGCAAGCGTCACAAAGACCAAGGCTGAAAAACCGGTAGCGTCAAAGGGCACAAAGGAAGCGCCAAAGCCTGCAAAGAAGGCAACCCCTAACGCAGCAGCGAAACCGGCGGCCGGGACGGCTGCAGCAGCAGCCAGGCCCGCCGCAAAAACGACAAAAGCACCGTCTAAGACCGCCAAGGCAAAAACGGCGAAAGCAGGCAGAGGGGAGAAGCTTTACTGTGAAGTTTGCGGGCTTGTTGTTTCAGTCGATGAAACATGTGGCTGCGTAGAGATATGTGATATCGTCTGCTGCGGCCAGAACATGCAGCCTAAGAAGTAGGTTTTCGGAATCGGTTCGCCTAATTCTCTTTTTTTGTTTCCTGCACCTTTTCGAATCGCGCGGGTTCGGCTCGCGGGTGAGGAATAACGGCTGAGGAGGTTCCCATTGCAACGAAGGTGCCGTACCGGCGGAAAACGGGTAGCGGGAGCGCGTGCGGTTCATCGGTGAAGTGTGCATGAGCGATAATCAGCTCATTACGAGGGAAGAGAGCCTTCTTGTGATCATCGATATGCAGGAAAAGCTCGTGCCCGCAATGGCTGAAGCTGAGAGGCTCACTGCAAATATGAAGCGTCTCCTCGCCCTCGCGGCGGTTATGGGGCTTCCCGTGATCGTCACGGAACAGGAAAAACTGGGTCTGACGGTGAGAGAGATCAGCGAGAAAGTCACCTTTCCGGAGCCCATCTCAAAGAGCACCTTCAACTGCTTCCTGTCGGAGGCGTTTGCCGCGCGCGTCGAAGAGACGGCGAGAAATACGCTGATCATCGCCGGCATCGAGGCACATATCTGCGTGGCCCAGACCGCCCTCTCCGGCCATCCCCGCTTCCGGATCCACGTCGTCAGTGACGCGGTAGGTTCCCGCTCACCTGATAACGTCTCCGTGGCCCTTGACAGAATGCGGGCAGCAGGCATCACCGTCACCTCCACAGAGATGGTGATCTACGAGTTGCTCCGGAAGGCGGGTACCGCAGAATTTAAAGCCATGCTTCCCCTTATCAAGTGATACCGAGCCGCCTTCTTCGCCCCATCTTTGTTGGCTCCTCATCGCTCTCCTTGACGTACAACGGCGTACGCCTGCGTCGGCTCTTCGTCGCCGCCTCGATGTGCCTTTGAACGCAACTCGGTATCATCCGTTCGTCACGTTGGGGAAAGGGCCCGGTCGAGCACCCGCGAGACGTAAAGGCGATCCCGCCCGCACCGTGCCGTATAAGCCTTCAGGTCAAGGACGATCACGGTAATGTTGTCCATGCTTCCCTGCTCCATGGCCCTGGCTTGGAGCAGCCTTGCCGCCTCGCTCGGTCCCGCCGCGTCCCGGGCGATTGCCACCGCTTCTTCTGAAGTCAGCACATCCCAAAGCCCGTCACAGGCAATGATCGCTATGTCGTTTTCCCTGCCGAGAACCCCTTCCGCTATCCTGGGCTCGGCCGTGACAAAAGGCTTGAGGAGGGCATCCCCGAGGGAGCGACTCATGGAGAGTAATCCCTGCACGCGCGGCACATCATAGGATACGACTCTGCCGCCCAGGGCCTCGATCCTGGCCCTTTCATCGGGAAGATCGGGCTTGTGATCGACGGTGAGGCTGATTGCCTCCGGTCCATCCCCGATCACGATCCGGACGTCGCCGGCATTTGCCGCAAGGAACCTGTTTTCCCAGAGATAGAGCGTACCTACCGCAGTCCCGCTTGTAGTCTGCTGAGCGACAATATACCGGTCTATGGCGAGATACGCGTCCCGTAAGTCCTCCGGGGTAAATCCTCTCCCGCCTGTCCTCTCGCAGGCCACGCCTTCTCCGTGGAGAAAGCAGGGGGTGAGCATTTCGGCGGCAATCCTTGCGGCGAGCGAGCCGCCGTGCCCGTCGCAGACCTCGGCGCTGAAAACCCCGCGTCCCTCGTCGTCCCTCACTGAATGGGCATCCTCCATTTCTTTGCGAAGGCCGATGGTCTCTGCTATGCCATAGGAGATATTCATTTCCCCTTTCCCTCGCTTCCGCGTGAACGTGTTTTGCTTCCCGACATAATTATACTCCCTGAATGGGAAAAAGCCAGCGCCCTACTCCATTCGCTGTCCGTTCTACGCTCCGCCATATCCAACGCTTGCGACCCACGCCCCTTCGGGGTGCAGGCGCCCCGGCGTCCGTTTCTGCCGCTTTCTCGAACTCCCCATCAGCGTGCCGTCTTCCGCCTTCGCGCATCACCTCGGCCTTCGGCCGTGTCCCAGGTTCCCCTGGCCTATCCCCTCCTCAAGAGAGGCAGAACTGGGTGTATTCCTCCTCGGCAGGGGTGGGTTTGTGCACGGACCTCCGCATCCCTTTTCGGATTCCCTTCTCTCGCAAGCCCTCCGGAAGGTGCAGCCGCGTTTGTAACCTTTTGACAGATACCGGCGACTTATCCTCTGATGGGCTTGAGCGGTACCGAAGGTCTGTACGGCCAAGTAAAAAAAGGAAGGATGAAGCTCGTGGAAACGAGGGAATAGGCGCCATCCTTTCTCATGCCACTTTTGATGCAGCCCGGTCTAACCGGCCGCCTATGTGTCTAAAGCCCGTGTGCGACGGAGCTGCATCGGTTGGGGCCGAACCGGCCGTGCTTTAAACGGGAGTGGATTTTATGCGACGAACAGGTGTAGTCGCGATCGTAGTCCTTGCCGGACTGGCGGCAGGCACCGGGGTCTGGTCATTCTGGTCCAGGGGGAACAAGGCCCCCGCATTCCGCTCGACGCCTGTGAAACGGGGAGACCTGGTCGCCACGATCACCGCCACAGGCGTAATAGAGCCGGTAGCGGTGGTCCAGATAGGCGCGCAGGTTGCGGGCATCATCATCTCCTTCGGCAAGGACAAGCACGGCGACGAAATTCGCTGGGGCTCCGAGGTGGATAAAGACACGGTCCTGGCAAAAATTGACGACTCCCTCTACGTGGCTGCCGTGAAGACCGCGGAAGGCCAGCTCAAACAGGCCGAGGCCGCTGTGGTCGCGAACAAGGCCAATGTGCTCCAGCAGAAGGCAAACCTCCTTTTAGCCACGCAGAACTGGGAAAGGGCCCAGAAGCTCGGCCCCAGCGACGCCCTCGCCCAGAGCGCCTACGACCAGTACAGGGACACTTACGAGGTAGCCAAGGCGAACCTCGCCTCGGCGGAGGCGACGGTGGAGGAGGCGATTGCCACGGTGGCGCAAGATAAGGCGGCTCTCGTGACGGCGCAGTTAAACCTCAACTACTGTACGATCAGATCCCCCGTGAAGGGCGTCATCATCGACAGGCGGGTGAATATCGGACAGACGGTCGTTTCCTCGGTCTCCGCCCCGAGCCTCTTCCTCATCGCGAACGACGTGAGGCGCATCCAGGCGTGGATCAACGTCTACGAGACGGACGTGGGGAACATTACCAAGGGCCAGCCCGTGACGTTCGCCGTCGACGCCTTTCCCGGCCGTGTGTTCCACGGCGTGGTTGGTCAGGTCCGACTTAACGCGACCATGACGCAGAACGTCGTTACCTATACCATAGCGGTCGATATCGACAACTCGGACGGGAAGCTCCTCCCTTACCTCACGGCCAACGCGCAATTCGAGATAGGCCGCCGGAAGGGCGTGCTCCTCGTGCCGAACGCGGCGCTCAACTGGTCACCGCGGCCCGGCGAGATCGCGCGTGACGCCGAGGGCGCGGACGGGCTTTCCCGCCGTGGCCGCGGCCCCGAGGGAGGCGAGAAGCGCACGGTCGTCTGGATCGAGGAAGGCAGGTTCGTCCGGCCTATTCCCGTCACGGCGGGGCTCACAGACGGTGCATTTACCGAAGTGGAGGGCAGGGGCCTGACCGAAGGCCTCCGCGCCGTTGCCGGCGAAGGTGTGCGGGAGGCCGACGCGGGTCAGACCGCCGAGCGCAATCCCTTCGCGCCTCAAATGCCCTTCCGCGGCAACCGTCCGGCTCAGGGCCAGGGCGGTCAGGGCCGGGAAAGCCAGGCGCGGCCGGCCGCGTCCGCCGGGGCAGGACGATAGAAGGGAAGGGGGACGGAATGGACAATCTCATTGAGTTGCGGAACATTTACAAGACCTACCACCTCGGCGAGGTCGATCTCCCCGTGCTCAAGGGCATCTCCCTCGAAATCGAAAGGGGCGAGCTCGTGACGCTCATGGGCGCGAGCGGCTCCGGGAAGAGCACGCTCATGCACATCCTCGGGTGCCTCGATCACCCCACATCCGGCGAGTACTGGCTCGACGGCCGGGAGACCTCCCGGTTCGGCCCGAAGGAGCGGGCCAGGCTGCGCAACCGGATAATCGGCTTCGTCTTTCAGAGCTTTAACCTCCTTTCCCGGACGACCGCCCTGGAGAACGTGGTCATGCCCCTCAGCTACACGAGGGAGAGACTCGCCGAGCATCAGAAGAGACAGCGGGCCGTGGAGATGCTCGAAAAGGTCGGTCTGGCCGGCCGGGTCCACCACCACCCGTCCCAGCTCTCCGGCGGCGAGCAGCAGCGCGTCGCAATCGCGAGGTCGCTGATCAACCAGCCTGAGGTGCTCCTCGCCGACGAGCCGACCGGTAACCTCGACTCGCACACGAGCGAGGAGATCCTGGAGATGTTCCAGCAGCTCAACAAGGACGAAGGGATCACCATCATTCTCGTCACCCACGATCCGGGCGTGGCCCGTCACGCCCGGCGGACCATCCGCATCAAGGACGGCCTCATCGAGGGGACGGTTTAAAGGTCTGCCATGAGATTACTCGGTACACTCAAAATGGCCGCAACCGCCCTTAGACGGAATATCATGCGGACCCTCCTCACCACGCTCGGCATCGTCATCGATGTGGCGGCGGTCATCACCATGATGGAGATCGGCAACGGGGCGTCCCTCGCGATCCAGCGCACCCTCACGAGCTTAGGGGCGAACACTCTCGTGATCATACCGGGCGCCCAGAACGTGGGCGGCATCAACTACGGCATAGGCAGCCAGACGACACTCTCCCCGAACGACGCGGACGCCATCGCGAAGGCATGCCCCGCGGTGAGCGCCGTGGCCCCCATCGTGCGCGCCCGCGCGCAGATCGTCTACGGCAACAAGAACTGGGTGCCCACGTACATCCAGGGCTCGACGCCCTCCTTTCTCCAGGTGCGCGACTGGACCACCATGGCCGAGGGCGAGGCGTTCACCGAGCACGACGTCCTCAACGCGAGCAAGGTCTGCATGGTGGGCAAGACGATCGTGAGGGAGCTCTTCGCCGGACACTCGCCCATCGGAAAGGAGATCCGCGTCCGGAACGTCGCCTTCAAGGTAATCGGCGTCCTGAGCCAGAAGGGCGCGAACATGATGGGCCAGGACCAGGACGACATCGTCCTGGCGCCCTGGACCACGATCAAGTACCGCGTCGTGGCCACCACCCTCTCGGGCGGCAACCAGAGCACCACGAATACCTCGAACGTCACGGAGGTCAATTCGCTCACCATGATGTATCCGAACATCTCGACGAGCCTCTATCCCACCCAGTCCACCAACGAGGCGGCCGACCTGCCCCAGCCCATCCGATTCGCCAACGTTGATCAAAACCTCACCACCGCGCGGGGACCTGCGTGGATACAGGCGGCCATCGAGCAGATCACCGACGTGATCCGGGAGAACCACCATCTCCGGCCTACCGTTCTTGACGATTTCAGGGTCCGCGACATGACGGAGATCACGAAGGCCATGAGCTCGACGACGGAGCTCATCACAAGGCTCCTTATGTACGTGGCTATGATCTCCCTCGTGGTGGGCGGCGTGGGCATCATGAACATCATGCTCGTCTCCGTCACGGAGCGGACGCGCGAGATCGGGCTGCGCATGGCAGTGGGCGCCGAGCCGAACGATATCCTCCGCCAGTTCCTCATCGAGGCCGTAGTGCTCTGCCTCGCGGGCGGCATTATGGGCATCATCGTCGGTCGGGGCGCCTCCATGCTCGTCTCGAGGGTGCTCCACTGGCCGACGGCGCCCTCGATGGGCGCCATCATCGCGGCCGTTGTGGTATCGGCGAGCGTCGGCGTGATCTTCGGCTTCTATCCTGCCTGGAAGGGGTCGCGGCTCGACCCCATCGACGCCCTCCGATATGAGTGAGGTACTATGAAGGCAAAGCTTTTCGCCTGTCTCGTCCTTTCGATGTTTGTAACGGGATGCATGGTAGGCCCCGATTACCACGTGGCCAAGCCCCCTCTGCCCCCCTCTTTCCTGGGCGTGAGAGAGGCGGCCCAGCCGAATACCCCGTCGGTTCCGACGGACCGGTCCGCAGATCTTGCCCGGTGGTGGCGGCAATTCGAGGACCCGACGCTGAACAGGCTCGTAGAGGAGGCCCTGAAGGCGAACCTGAGCCTCGCCCTCGCGGAGGCCAGTCTCCGGCAAGCCAGGGCTCTCCGAGGCGTCGCCGTTGCGGGCCTGTGGCCCTCTGCTACCGCCTCGGCCGCCTACCAGCGGCAGGCAGGCCCCCTCTAGGGCACAAATGGGAATCCCCGCAACTCTTACCTGGCAACTGTGGACGCGGCGTGGGAGCTCGACTTTTTCGGGGGCGTCCGAAGGAACGTGGAATCCGCGGGTGCGAACGTCCAGGCCGCCGTCGAAAACCTGAGGGACGTCCAGGTGATCCTCATCGCCGAGGTGGCCCTCGATTATATACAGCTCCGGGGATACCAGCAGCAGATCGTCACAGCCCGCAACAACCTGAAGGCGCAGGAGCATACGGCCGATATAACCCGCAGGCTCGACAAGGTCGGGTTCGACTCAAGCCTCGACGTGGCGAACGCGGAGAGCCTGGTGGCGTCGACGGAAGCCCAGATCCCCGTCTATGAAACGGGTGCGCGTCAGTCCATCTATGCGCTGAGCGTGCTCCTCGGCCGCCACCCGGCGGATCTCGTGGAGTTATTGTCGCCCGCGGGCGGCTTCCCCGCTATACCGGGAGAGATCCCTGCGGGACTTCCTTCCGAACTCCTACGGCGCAGGCCCGATATCCGCCAGGCCGAGGCCCAGCTTCACAGCGCCACCGCGCAGATAGGGGTGGCGGTGGCGCAGCTTTTTCCCCAGTTCTCCCTCACGGGAGGTGCAAACTGGCAGACGAGCACAGCCAATACCTGGTTCAAGGGCATGAGCCGCTCCCTCTTCATCGGCCCTGCGGGGACGTGGCCCATCTTCCAGGGCGGCGCCATCGTTTCAAACATCCACGCCCAGGAGGCCCTTCGCAACCAGGCCTTCGTCACCTATCAACAGACCGTGCTGACAGCTCTGCAGGACGTGGAGAACGCCCTCGTCGCTTTCGCCAAGGAGCAGCAGCACCACAAGTCGCTCACGGATGCCGTCGCCGTCGACCGCAAGGCCGTAGACCTGTCATTGCGGCTCTACACGGAAGGGCAGACGGACTTCCTGAGCGTGCTCACCGCCGAGCGCCAGCAATTCACGGACGAAAGCGCCCTTACCACGAGCACCCAGAACATCGCGGCAGACCTCATCGCCCTTTACAAGGCCCTGGGAGGCGGCTGGGAGGTAGGATAGCCGTGATAGAGGGCGACCGCGACCTCATGGCTGAGGCAGGCGTCTATTTCGTACGTCGAGCTTCACAGGACGCAGCGCGACAAAGCTATGCGCAAAAGGCGCCCGGCCGCCAACCCCGCTGCAAACTTTCCTTGACAGACCCCCCGCCTGCGGTATAATATAAAATGGTTTTACAGATTGAAATGGATGCTTGCTGCGTGAAATGAAAATCACGCAGGCAGCGCCATTTCGTCCGGGTTGGGCATATTCAGGAAGATCGGAAGCAGGGGGTATCTCTCCTGACTCGGCACTACTTCCACCGATCGTATGAAATGGGTTTCCAGGATACAAACCATCACATTTAGTAAGGAGGAATGGGTAAATGAAAAGTTACACGAAGGCGTATATACCTTACGGTGGGTATTACTCGACCCCCTTCAGCCGTTGGCAAGGGAGCATGCAGTATGACAACGCGGTGAGCCTCGGGGCTATGACGGCGAGAAGGTGGTTTCTCGAGAAAAGGCATCTCGACCCTACCATCATCGATTATCTGTACTTTGGCAGCACGGTTGCCCAGAACCACTGGTTTTGCGCTCACAACTGGGCCAGCGCCATGCTGACGGACGACAAGAAATTCGTCCCCGCCCTCTTTATAAACCAGGCATGCTCGACCTCTACGACGGCGCTGAACCTCGCCGCAAAGGATATGGAGCTTGGTATCTATGACGTGGCCTATGCGCTGATGACCGACAGGTGCTCCAACGGTCCGCATACCGTGTGGCCCGACCCCCTCGGTCCCGGTGGCCAGGTCGACAGGGAAGACTGGAACATGGACAACTTCGGCGGAAGTCCGAAACATCGCGCAGCCATGGTGCAGACGGCCGAAAACGTGGCCGCGGAAGTCGGCATAACCAAGGAGGAGTGCGACGCCGTCGTCCTCAGACGCTATCAGCAGTTTGAGGAGGCGCGCGCCAACGACAGGGCGTTTCAGAAGCGCTACATGTTTGCCCCCGAGCTCACGGTTACCAGGAAGAAGACCAGGCTGCTGGAAGAGGACGAGGGTTTTACCCCCAGCACGGCCGAAGGCCTCGCCAAACTGAAACCGGTAGTGCCGGGAGGCTGTCTCAGCTTCGGCGCCCAGACATTCCCCGCCGACGGCAACTGCGGCATCATCGTGACCACGAGGGACAGGGCCAAAGAGCTGAGCACGGACCCGAAGGTAGAGATACAGATCGTTTCCTACGGCTTCGCACGCGTAAAGCCGATGTTCATGCCCGCAGCCCCAATTCCGGCTGCGGAAATGGCCCTTGCAAACGCAGGCATAAAACTTTCCGATGTGAAGGCAATCAAGACCCATAACCCATTCGCGGTCAACGATCTCGCCTTCGCAAAGAAAACGGGCTACGATGTCATGAAGATGAATAACTACGGATCCTCTCTGATTTACGGTCATCCACAGGGACCGACGGGGGGAAGGGCCGTCTGCGAGCTGATAGAAGAGGTCACGCTCCTCGGCGGCGGCTATGGTCTTTTTACCGGCTGCGCCGCAGGCGACACCGCTGCGGCGCTGATCGTGAAGGTCGGATAGCTAAAGATCGGGTAAGATTCGGGCCGTTCCTCCGCTTCCGAGGAACGGCCCGATTTTGCTTCTAGGCCATTCACACAAACCAGTCCTCTAAAAGCGCACCTCAACACTCAAAAGAGCTCACCATCGATTCGGGTCGATTCTTTTCTGTAACCTTTTTGAAAGCGCTGACGACTAAAAAAAGAGAAGGGTGGTAAGGGCTTTCTCTTGACAAGGCCGGGTTGGCCGGAAAAGCTCCCTCGGGCGCAGCCGTCACGAATTGGGAGGCTTTTCGGAGGTTCTCACCCTTTCGCCTGCGCGCGTGAGTTATACTATCGGCGGTACATGGAAAATGACCCTCGAAAGCCCAGTGATGAGGAAGTTATACGTCGGGTCCTCGGCGGGGACGTGAATGCGTTCGAATACCTGGTGCAGCGATATCAGCATCTCGTCATGGCTACGGTGAAAAAGCATATACCCTTCGATCACGTGGAAGATATCGTACAGGATATATACTTGAGGGCCTATCGATCGCTGCCGGGCTTCAAGGAGAGTGACCGCTTTACGCATTGGCTGTCCGTAATTGCCGTGAGGGCCTGCTATGATTTCTGGCGGGAACGCTATAAATCACGGGAACTTCCAATGAGCTCGCTTACGGAGGAGCACCGGGTGTGGCTGGAGGCGGCGCTATCGGACCAATCGAGCCCTTCCTGCGACGAGATGGCCCTGCAAAAGGAAGCGGGGGAGATACTCAACCTGGCGCTTGGCAGGTTGTCGGCGGGTGACCGAATGGTGCTGGAGCTTGTCTATCTTGAAGGCCATTCAGTGAAAGAGGCGGCCGGCCTTCTCGGCTGGAGCACCACAAATGTAAAAGTGCGCTTGTTCCGCTCGCGCAAGAAACTCCGCGGGTTGCTCATGCACCGGCAGTGATGCTTTTATGAGCGGGGAGGCTCCAGCGGCTTTGCCGATGGAGGGGGTGCTGAACCCCAATAATTGCTGATGCTTTTATGAGCGGGGAGGCCGGGGCACCCGCGCAGCGGGTCGTGGCTTTGCCGATGGAGGGGGTGCTGAACCCCAATAATTGCTGAGGAGGGTATATGACGACACCCGGACAGAGGGAAAAGCTCAAAGAGCTACTGGGACAGGCTTACCGGGCAAGGGAACGTATGGAGGTCGGCGCACGGTGGCAAAAGAGCCTTATGGCGCGCGTCCGGGAGATAGGCCCCTTTCAACCCACAACTCGATTCCTGCCCACCTTCGAACGATTCGTCTGGCGGCTTGCCCCTGTTGTGTGCCTGTTGGCCCTTGTGCTCATTGCCGCCTTCGTTGAGATCGAGGTCGCTTCCTGGGAAGACCCGATTCAATTATTCGTCAACGGCGCGGAAGAATCGATGCTCAGCAACCTATTTGGGGTATAAGGGGGGTGTAATGAAAACGTGGAGGCTGATCACAGGGGTCGCTCTTGTCCTGGTCCTTGGCATACTGATCGGCGGAGCAGGCACCCAGCTCTACTTGAGACACAAGTATCACTTATCCCTCGACCGCAAGGATAGAGCGGCCCACGTCCTGAAGACCCTTTCACGGGAGCTGGACTTATCGCAGGACCAGAAGACCGCGGTAGAGAAAATCCTCCAACGGATGGTGGAAAGGCTCCACAGCCATTTACTTCAGAGACGGCCGGAGGCAGAGCGGATTGTGGACGAGAGTTTTTCAGAGATACGGCAGCAATTGACTGACGAACAAAAGAAACAATTTGACAGCCTGCAAGAGCGGCATCGGAGGCACAGGCACTACCCCGACCGGTGAGACGTACGTCGGGGCGCCCGCACGTGCAAGACCGGCCGGGGAAGGCCGTCCCCTTAGAATACGAACAGATCGATCCCGCCCAACATATTCATCACTGCCCCGGTCATGTATGCGGCCTCATCGGATGTCAGATAGACGACAGCCCCCGCAATCTCCTCGGGCGTCGCAGGGCGGCCTATGGCGGTCCTTTTTTCAACCTTTTCCAGCACTGCGGGAGGCAGCTTCGCAGTCGCATCGGTACTGCTTATACCGACCAACACGCAGTTTGCCGTGATGTTGAACCGGGCGCCTTCCAACGCGACCGACTTTGCCAGGCTGATCAGCCCCGCTTTAGCCGCCCCGTAACTTGTCTGTCCGAAGCCGCCCAGGATGCCCGCAACGGACGTGATATTCACGATCCTTCCCCACTTCGCGGCGCACATATCCGCCCATACTTCCTTGATGCAGTAAAAGGCGGAGTTGAGGCAGAGCTTCACCTCATAATCCCATTCTTCTATGGTCGTCTTGGCAATCGTCACGTTATGGTTCATCAGGGCGGCATTATTGACCAGGATATTGACGGGGCCGAGCTCGTTCTTTATGGTCGCGAACCCAATCTGTACGTCGGAATAGTTGCTCGCATCCATTTTTACGGCCACAGATCTCCTGCCCATCGCTTTTATCTCTTCGGCTACCGCTACTGCCCCTTCCATGTGGTTCAAGCCGCTAAGTGCGACATCAGCACCCTTTCTCGCAAGGGCAAGGGCCGTAGCCCTCCCGTTGCCAAGCGGCCTCGAGGCGCCGCTCACGAACGCAATCTTACCTTCCAGCGACATACCGGAACCTCCTTTGTGTGGATTTTTATGCTCCCCGGCGCTCCCCCCTTGCGTGGAAACCCCCTGCCGGTCCAAGTCATCCGTACATTTCACCGCGCCGACCGCAGCGTGTTTGCGGGAGAGCACGGAAGGCCCATCAGACCGCCACGGGCCGATGGGCCTTCCGTCAACATACTCTACGGACTTTGCGTTACTTCTTTACGGGCTGGAACGCGTAAAAGACGCGCTCCGCCATGATCGTGCCTGCTCTTCCCTTTTCGATAGGCATGGCAGGAACGTCGAATACGACGAACTCCACCTCATCGCCGCGCTGCAAGGTGCCTACCGGGCAATTGACGATCTTGCTGATCATCCTCTTGACCGGACCGTCAAACTGGATGACGGCATGGATCAAAGGCGATTCGTATCCGAGGGGGACGCCCTTCACCTCTTCGGACAGGACGACGACCTTACCTTTCTTCGGCAGGTCTATATA
>Ga0187864_10001630_pt1 | contig 21087 bp, 12 predicted proteins | sample June2016WEW_11_4_FD_132985 | JGI IMG/M metagenome (GOLD analysis project Ga0187864, IMG submission 132985) | Peatland microbial communities from SPRUCE experiment site at the Marcell Experimental Forest, Minnesota, USA - June2016WEW_11_40 | ecosystem: Environmental > Terrestrial > Soil >...
AATAGCCCAAAATTTTCGTTTGTCCAGTGATAAAAGCAGCGTCACTTCCCCGCGCGCTGTTCCTAAAAGCAAGGGCTTGGCGGCGGCGAAAAAGTCAAGGTGGAGCGCAGAGGGCACAGGGCGAGCAATACCTTGAGTTTTTCGCCGCCGCCATATAATTGCCCGCAGCAACAGCGCGCGACGATTTTCCGCTAATATGTCAATGCCTTGCATGGCAAGAAGAACAGCGTCCTGTAAAAAATCGGTTCGCTTCAAGGTGTCGTCACGCTGACGGCCTTCGTCACGTCCGCCAGTTTGTCGCCGTCCAATACCACACGGCTGAAGCTCACTTTAGCGGTGAGGTTCGTCGTCGTGAACGGCTGCGGGTCGGTGATAACAAAATTAAAAGTCGTCTCGCCCTTCGGCGCAAGGCCGGTCTTGTTCTGGCCGATAACCCATTTTGTTGACTGGCCAATCATCTTGCCCTGATCGTCCAGCAGGAAGCACGCGGCGCGCGCTGACTGAATCGTGTTGGTAAAATTATTTTTCAACGCCAGTGGCACAACGGCTTTTTGGCCGGTAATTTTTGGCGGCGATACGGTGACGGCAAGCTGGGCTTGGGTTGTCAACACGCCCAAGAAAAGACACGCGAGAATTTTCATCGTTTTCATTTTCAAGTTCAAATTTTTTACGACTACATTCATTGTTTAATTTCAACACCGGGTGGGATACGCGAATCCGTCACTCGCTTCCAACGACGCGCAGCAAACGAGTTCTCAAAAGTCTCGTCTCCGACACGAACATACACGAGATCATTTTTTTGATCGTTTGATGGAATGTAGAAAATAGCGTTCTGGCCAGCCATGCCTTTACTGGGAGGATGGAAATCTGGAGTGATCAGCGCCTTGCCGACTACCGAGATGGAACGCCTCTTAAGATCATAATTCTTCGGATACTGCACATAATTAATCAAAAACGAGAATTGCAGAGGGGGAATATCGTGAGGAAACGTAATGCGGACGGAGCCATTGTCGTGAGGTTGGACTTCGTAGTCAAAGTTGGGGCCTAGATCGTTATTATACGCATCCGCGAAATCAGTCAGGATTCCCGACAATTCTTCGTTGGTCCATCCACGCACGACTATTTCTTTTCCATTCGCGGAAATCGGAATAATCGCTGGTTCGCGCGGAGCTTGAATGATTTTCACTCCAATATCTTTCCCTTCCATTGCACCTTGCAACATTTTGGCGATTCGGTCAAGATTTTTGCCCGCACCAGTCATTATGCGAACTCGCCGCCCAAACTCCGTCTTGGACTTAAATACGACGGTAATAAAATCAGGGTCTCTGAATCCGCGATGTTTGCCAATTCGCTCAATCAGCGACACAGGAACACGCGCCTCCCGACTAAAACCACGAATAATCAAGGTGTCCCCGTCAAGTGTGACTTGCTTAAAACTCGAAAACCACCACAAGATGATGACTGAAACCGGAGGGAGAATGTAATGCATAACATCAACCCTGTAATTCCCTTCAGCGTAGGCCTTGATTGTTATGCCCCACATGAAAACAAGGAAGATGTAAATCAACCATTTGTGAAACGCAGTCGAAAATGCTGAATCGAGTCGTCGCATACTGATTGCCTGCTTAATGCGCCATGTGTAGGATTACCTATTGTTACTTATTTTTCCTGTGCTTCAATAGGCTCGGTAATCAAGTTTATTTGCATTTCCGTTTTTATATTATAATGACTGGTTGCCGAATTTCCCTGCACCAGCATTTCAATGGAGATGTCGTCTGTGTCGGTTGTTTTAGAGTCGAGCAAAACTCCACGTTTCCGGTCGAAGTGATATGTGCCAAACGAATCACGGTTGAATTGCGAAATGTTCAAACTGGATTTCTGTCCATTTTGATCTATGTAACCGCTGATATTCTGCAAGTGATTCGCGCTCGTCATGTCAAAGGACGCTATTGGGTTTCCGTTGGTCATCAGATTAAGTCCTCGCGTGAACGTATTTGTGAATGTTAGTGGGCTGTCTAAAACAGCACCACCACAAGTATTCATGGGATAGTTTTCTGTCCATGCTTCCTGGATGCCGACTCGGTGATTTGGAAAAAGAATAGAGAAATATCCGAGCCTCGCCTTGAACATTTCAGTCCAATAATCAATAAATGGAAGGTCGCCCTCAAATTTTAAGGTTCGGCCCATCGGGTCGAAGTTAAAATAGCCGCTCAACATGACTGGATAAATGCCATGTTTAATCTGATTTACCTGTGACATGCCCACATTGTTTTCCGTGTCAATGGTCACGACGTTGTTTTGAAGGTTCTTGATTTTCAAGCCGCGGATTTGCAAAACAAAATGGTTCGGGCCAACAATATCCATGTCCTCAGCAACGCGATAAGGCTTGAAATATACAAACGTGGAGCCATCCGGATTATTTTTATAATAGGTCATTCGCACCCTGTAACGAATATCCGTGGTATTATTTGCCAGTGAACTTTTGCCGCCGGTATTGTTTTCTGTCATCGTTCTCGTTTTTATCGAGAACGCATAGACCAGCGGTTGATTGGTTTGAAACTTGAAGGCGAATAATTGGCTGTCGTCCGTTGTCGTCTGGGCGCGCATTTCCATCGCCAAAAGGCAAAACAGAACAATGGGAGTCAGCGTGTTTTTGAACATATTCATCCGGCGAGAGTGGCATTTAATACGACAAAAAAACAATCAAAATCATTGCTGACCCATAAGGTGGATAAACGGACAATTGCAGTTGGAATTTCAACCTGGTTCGGAGGCGAAAGTAAATGTTGGAGCATGATTAGCAGTGTATGGCGGCTAGAGCTTGGTTATTTTTTCAAACCACTTCCGGCTTCGATTGACTCTAACGACTTTAGCAATGCCTGGAAGAATTTGAGATAAAAACCCTTGCTGTTTTGGGTCATAACATCTGTGTAAAATGAAACAAGTTGTTCATAATCAGAGCGGCCAATCAGTTTCGCCACTATGATCCCCGTTGCGCATCTTTCCCATGCAAGGGGCCTTTGATGCGTCCGTTCACCGGGCTTATCGTTCAGTTCGGTGTCAATTGTAGCAAGCGAACCCCATTGTTCAAAATAGGGCAACGCAAACCCACGAAACACATTTGCAATCTTTTCAGCAACAGAGGCAACCTCGGACTCTTTCTCCAAAAGGAATTCGCAACTTCGGCTATCCCCGGTCAAGAATATTCCAACCGAGTTTCCCATTGTTGCCGTGTCTTTTTGGTGTTTGGATTCAAAACCAGAGGTTTGATGAAAGATTTCCTCAACACGCTCAATGCGCACCCCTGTATTCGGCTGAATGCGATAGCCCGGCTTTCCATCAAGGCACACTAACTGAAATATGTCGGTGACTTCACCGCGTTGGCGGATGAACCTGCTTTTTGCCACCTTGAGTGAAAAACCATGCTTTGCCAATTCGGGGCACAAGCAATTAAAAACTGCTAATTTTAATTCTTTGCTCTCTTTCATATAAAAATCTCAAAAACTACCGGGCCTCATGATTGTTACCGGCGTCGGGGGGATTATACGTCCCGCAGGATATGCGAGGCCACCGTTGTCTCCCACGACCCTACCACCAAATTGTTCGAGTAAAGGGTATCCTAGCTGCTGATTCGGTGTAAAACCCGCAGTGGGAGACGACTTGAAATCGTAAAGATTAATGTTGTCAGAACTATCAGTGCCCAAAGCATCAAGTCGAACACGGTAATTTGCCAAGTCACCTGACGCAGTAAAAGGTTGGACGCTGACTTGCCCTGCGACATCATTGTTGACTCCTTGGAGGTAGGTCAATCCCTGCTGCTCAAAAGCCCGGCCATTCGCGGCATTCTCAAAAATTGTGGACGCTCCACCCTCTTCGAGCAGTGGTTCGGTATCCGTGAAGACAGTAGCCAAAACGGTTGCCGTCCCAATAAGGAATTGCATGTCCTGCTGATTTTCAACCTGCAAAGTTGTAATCGGGGATGACGTCGTTTGTCCGTAATCAGCCGGTAAACCGTTTTGGCTGGCATAATATTGATATTGTCCGGTGGGTTGTGTGACGGTGTTGTAGCTGTTCCCCGCCACCTGGCTTGGGTCATAAAGCAGAGCGGGTTGACCCGGCAAACCAGTAGTTGCTGAACTGCCGTCGTTGAAATAAACAGTGGTTTGAATGCTCGTCTGCATTACCGGCGCAATTCCAAAAGTGATGGCGTTGGGAGCGTTTTCTACGCACTTTCCGTTTGAGTCAAAACCATTGACCGGGTCGCCGCCGCAGAAGGTATAGGCATTGGGGTCACGTTCGTTCCAAACCGAATCATACGTCAGCCAGCGCCCGGAAACGGGGTCGTAAGGCCGCAAGCCCAATTGATGGTAGCCGGTTATATCCACCCAACGGCCACGCCATGCGGATGACATCGCAATGCTGGCCCCGCTGCCCAAAGCCACAGGCCGGTAGCCGGGCACGGCACCGAAGCCGGTGGGCCGCGCGGGAGTCCACGACACCACGCCGTTGGTGACAACGCCCAGGATGTTGCCACGGAAATCGCTGATGACCGGGTAGAACAAATTCAGAAACGGCGACACGGCATCGAATCCGCCCGTCCCATTCATGCCTCCATACTTGCCATTGAGGTCGGGGCCGTAGAGTTTCCACTCGGTGGTCTTGCCGTAGGCGACGCCGAGTTCGAGGAATTCCGTCTGCGGATCGAAATAGGAATTGATGGTGGTCGGCAGGTTGGTAAAGGCGATGCCGTTTGTCACGAGGATGCTTGTGGTCGAAAGCCGGCGGCTCAAACCGTCATAGGTGGCCGTCCAGTTGTAGCCGGAGTTTTTGGCATCCCGCTCGGTGACGGAATGCAGCCGTCCGCGCGCATCCCAGGAAAGGGTTTGAGTGCGCTCGTTGGTGCCGCCGGGATTTTTCCAGACGCGATTGGTGATGTTGCCGGCATTGTCAAAGGTGTCGCTGGCCGTTTGATAGGCCAGGCTGTTCGTGAACGTGTTCGTCGCCCAAGCCGTGAACATGCCGCTCGGATGCAAGGCACCAACAGTCAACTGATGCGTCCCCTGTGAAAGTTCCATCGCAGCGCGCCATTGCATCGCATTGGTGCCAATGCCGGTCACGGACATCGGCTGATTATCCAGCCAGGCGCTTAAAGTGGACTGGCCGTTGACGTGGCCGTAAGCCGCGTAGGAAATGATGTTGTTGGTTGCCTTGTTGACCCGCGAAAAGGCGTCTTCCACGCCATTCCACAAGGCCGCTGCCGCGCCAGCCGACGTGAGAACGCCCGGCCCGGCGGCAACGCCGTTGTCATAGGTGAAAGAATTCGTCCAGGTGGCGGAAGCGTTCAAGTTCAACTGCTCCTGCGTCAACCGGCGGCTCGAAGTTGCGTAGGAATATGAGCGGGCGTCGGTGCCGAAATCGCCACGGTTCAATGTGTGGGTTGCCAGCAGGCCGTCGCCGTTATACGCGAGCGATTCGCTCAATTGCTGCACGCCGCCGACATCGGTGATGATCGTCAGGGGTCGTCCTTCACCATCGCGTGAAGTGATGGTCGTCGAGCGCACGCCGCCAACGGCGCGGCTGGTCAGGATTCCCGACGAGTCGAAACTGTAACCGCCGTTGCCGGTCGAATCGCTGACGGAAACCAGTCCGCCATCGGCTTGCCAGGCAAAACCATAATTGTTGCCGCCAATGCCAAGTTGAGTGCGGCGTCCGGCAGCATCCCAGCTCTGGCTGGAACCATAGGAGAACGCGCCGCCATTGACGGATTCGGTGGCCAACAGGCCGTAAGCATCAAAGGTGCGCTGGATGCTGGTGGCCGGGCCGGTGTTGGTGCTGGCGAACTGCTCAATCATGCCGGTGACATAACCGCGCGGTTCATACTGCCAGATGGTGGTCAGGTTTTGCTCCGGCAAGGAACCGGCATAGATGTTGGTGGTGAGGCGCAAGCGGTCGTCGTAGCCGTTGGTGCAAGTGACACCGCGCCCGTCGGTTTTGGTTTTCAGCAATCCGACAAAAGGATTGCCGTTGGCAAAATAGGTGTAGGTGTTGGTGCGCGTGCCCGTGCCGCTGCCGACATATCGTTCCTGCAACATCTGCCCGGCGTTGTTGTTGGTCGCCAGCCATTGCAAGCCGCCCGGCATGGTGCGGCTGGTCAGGTTGTTTAGCGGATTATAGGCGTAGGTGGTCGGGGCGTTGTCCCGGTCGGATTTGCTGGTCAGCCGGTTTAGGCCGTCATAGCCAAGGCTGGTGGTCGTCCAGGTGGTGAGGGTGCCGCTGGCAGAGGAGTCGTGTTGTGCCGAAACGAGGTTTCCGGCGAGGTCATATTGGTTCAAGGTGAACTCATTCATCCCGCTGGACGGATAGGCAATGGACAGCACGGTATGCCCGTCGTTATCAGTCCAAGTCGTATGGCTGATGGCGGTGGCCCCCGAACCGTCGGTGACAGTGACGCTGTTATGGTCGGCTGGATAAGTCAGATACTTCTCGCGCACCAGCGAGCCTGAACTGCTGTAAATTTTGGCGCTGGTGGTGCGCCCCAAGGCGTCCATTGTTGTGACGGTGGTTTCGCCAACGGCATTCGCGCTGGTCACAGTGCGTCCGGCGGCGTCAAAGAAATTGGTGAAACTCTGCTGGAGAACATTGGTCGTATAAGTGATCTGTAAAGTGAATGGATTTTCCTGGCTGGTGACGGTGACAATGGCCGGGCCGGCGGTGACTTTGGCGCGATCCAGACCATCGAAGGTGGTCGTGAAGGCATTGTTGCCCTCGTCCACCTTCTGGATGACATTGCCGCGCCGGTCTAGCTGCACGGAATTGGTCGCCTCCGGCACGCCCGCCGCCGAATAGAAAATGCGGGTGGTGATGCGGTTGACATCATCATAGGTGGTCTGCCAGTAACCGCCGTTGCGCTGGACTTCGCGTTTGATGCGGCCATCAAGGTAATAACGCCAGCCGTTGGTTGAACCATCGGGGTTGCTGCGGAATTCCGGCTTGCCGGTATCGGTATAGAGCGTGGTGGTGAGACCGCCCATAGCGTTGGTGTAGGATTGAACCTGACCGCCCGGTTCGTAGCTGAATCCCTCGGTGCTTAAAACCGTGACGCCGTTCGTGTCGAGATGCTTTCGCTGCACCAGCCGGGACAAGGAATCCCAGGTGTTGGTGGTCATCGCCCCGCGCGGGTCAACGGCCAGGGTAAGATTTCCCAAAGGATCATATTGATAAAAACTTTGGGCGTATTGATTGTAACCGGCAGGTGCTTCGACACCGCTGCCATCGGCCTTGGCTTCCGAACGCCAGTGAATTTCCGTGGTGCGCCTGCCGGCACCGTCATAATCGAAAAACACATAGTCTTCGGGATTGGAACGGGGGCCGTCCACCCAATTTAATTCGCCGTTGTCGTTGTAATAATTGAAGCTCCACGACAGGGCGTTGCCGTTCTCGTCGAAGATTTCCTGCTCGGTCTGCCGGTTGAAATCATCATAATCGAAGAACGTGACGGCTCCCAGCGCGTCCACCTTATCCACCATCTGCCCGCGTTCGTTATAGTAGAACGTGGTGACGATGTTCGGGTCGCCGGTGCTGGTGTAACGGATGGATTGGGTGAGGAATCCGTCGCCGCTGTAGGCGAGGTCGTTGGTGGCGGCGTCCGGCGTGCCGTAAGCCCGAATCTGGCGGACGGGCAAACCGAACGACAAGTTGGTCTGCGTGACACTGCCATTGAAGACGATATTCGTGGCGCTGCCGTAAATCGTGTAGTTGGTGCTGACGGGCGTGGTTCCGGCATAACGGATGATCTGTTGCGGCAGGAAATTGAACACCGGGTCATAGACAATCACCGTGCTGTTGCCGGCCGGGTCGGTCAATTGCACCGGCAGGCTGTTGGTGTTGTAGCTTGTCGTGTTGGTGGCGGTTTGCGTGGTGATGCCGTCGCCGGACAGGTCGCCAAAGGTGATGATGTTGGTGACGTTTCCGTTGGAATCATATTTGAACTGGTTGGTCAGGCCGCGCTTGTCCACCACCTGGGACAGGCTGCGCGGATAACCGGGGGCGTTGGTGGTGTCGGGATACCAAGTCTGCTGGATGGTCTGCCCGAACGGGTCGGTGATTTTGGTGATGAGGCTGTTGGTATAATCGTAGCGGTTGGTGTGACCGTTGCCGTCAATCACGAGCGTGTAGCCGGTGATGCGGTTGGTGAATGAATTGGTAAGAGCGAAATTGTTCGCGAAGGTGAAGGTGGCCGTGCGAATCGGGGTCAGACTTGTCCCGGCGGTGGACAACTGGTTGGTCACGCGCCGCTGGCTGTCGTAGACATTTTGGAGAACCCGTCCGTCCGGCTTGTCCACCTCGGTGATGAGATGCGTCGAATAGGTGGCCGTGCCGTTGGTGACGGTTTGGGTGGCGTGCTGGTAGATGTAAGAGCGCGTGGTGGTGTCGGGCAGGGTCACGGTGATGAGGTCGCCGTATTCATCATAGGCATACGTCAGGCGGCGGCCATCCCCGCAATAGGCATCCAGAATGTGGGCGTTGATGTCATAATCAAAACCAAGATAGTTGCCGTTGCTGGATTGGATTCGCGTCACCTGCCCAAAATTCGGCTGGGTCGGGTCGGTTCCGTAAGTGAACGTATAATAGTTCCCGCGACTGTCCGTCCAGGTTTGGAGATAGGGCCGGGTTTGGTTGAGGATGCCGTTGTTGAATGACATCACCTGGAAAACGCGGGTGCTGCCGTCCGCGCCATAAAGCATGTAGTTGGTGGTCGAACCGTTGACTGTCTGCACGAGACGGTCGCGCAGCCGGTTGACCAGCCCGCCCGCACCGGCGCTGGTGTTGTTGTTCAACTGCGGATTGGCCTTGAGGGTCGGCAGCCACACGCTGGCATTGGTAGATGTCTGCACATAGGCCAATACTGCGCCGTCCATGTCAGCGGCGTAAATGTTGGTGCCGCCGACGGCAATCGCCAGATAAGGCATGATGCTCAACTTCCAGCCCGCCCCGAACTGGTTGTCGGCCAGGTTTTGGCTTGAATAGTTGCGGCGCAACGACAAGGGCATCGGGCCGGGCAACTGCAAATCGGTTTCGTCCACATGAAACTCGCCGGTGATGTTCTGCACCGGATCGCTTGAACCCACATATTGCTGGTCAAGAGCGAGGTTCACATTGCCGACATTACCCTGCTGCTCTCCGGCCTGATAAGCCACGGCGTAATTTTGCGAGGGCGTTCCCGACGTTGACAAACTATACTGTGAGCTTTCCTGACTGTTCAAAGACGTGTCATAAGGACTGAGGACAAACTGGCCGTTCTGGATTTGAGTGAGCGTGGTCTGATAGTTGAGCGCGGGCGTGGTCGTGGGCGCGAGAGTGGTATCAGTGGCCGCCGGGGTCAGGTCCAGCGTGAAATCATCGCCGTTGAACAGATTGTAATTGTCGGAGTTGCCGGAGGACACCGTGTCCTCTGGAAAGGGTTGGCCGAACGCGCCATTCAAGCTCTGCGGCGTAATCAGCGCCTCCCATTGGTTCCAGCCTAAAATCAGCGCCGCCATGCCGGAGTAAGCCGAATTGGTCATCGGCCCCGGCGTGATGTAAGCAACGGTATAAGGCGAATTCTGCAAGGCGCTGACGACCTGCGACCACAAACCCGCATCCCAATTTTTCAATGCCTGGCCCTGATAACTCACATTGCCCTGGGCAACATAGTTATTGAAGTTAAGTGGCACGATGCCCGCCCCGCTGGTCTGCGACAACTGCAACAGGCGGACGGTGGACACGGCATTGGTCTGCTGGTAGAAGCGGTTGATGGTCTGATGCTCCTCGGCGGAGTTGTTGACGATGGACAGCAGGTTGAAATTCTGCTGCGCCAGTTCAAAGGGCACGCCCGAATCCGGCTGCACGGTGCCGTTGCCCACAAACGCCGCCTGGTAGAAGAACATGTCCACGTTGGGCAGCACCGGGTCAGTCCCGTTGGTCAAAGTGCCGAAACTGTCGCGCGCCGCGCTGATTTTGGACAGGCCCACCGCCCACGAGGAAAGAATGTTGACCTTGTGCAGGTTCTCGTTGACCTGGTTGAAGTCACTGATTTTTTTGTAATAGGACATTCCCGCCAGATACATGGCCGCCCCTTCATACACGTCGGGCGACACGCTGTTGGTCAACGACGGGTTCAGCCGCAGCGCATTTTCCATCTGCCATATATCCTGCGCGTGGATGTTGAGCATGTCCTGCGTCACCCGGCCATAATCCATGCAGATGGCCGCTTGATCGCCTTTCCACAAGGGCCGTTCCAGGTTGATTTGCTCGCTGGCATTGTAGCCAAGGAACGCGATGCTTGGGTCAATCGGATAGGCCGAGCTTAAAGCCTGATGCCGTTGATACCGGAAACGCACGCCCAGTTGGTTTTCATTCGTCCCCAGGGTCATGGTCAGCACTTCCTTGGATAAAAGGTTGGAATCGTTGACGAAGGCAAACTGGCTCGTGATGTTGGTGCGGAAGGGCAGCAGAATCAGGTTCAACTGCACTTGGTTCGCATTGGTCATGGTCTGGCCAATGTAAAATTCCCGGTTGTGCAAATCCACCAGCCGCAGATTGCCCGTCTGGATGTCATTGGTCGGGTTGTTCACGCTGTAAATTTCCACGCTCACCGTGTCAAAGATGTTGGTCAGCGTCGGGCTGATGTTGGTGATGCCGCTGGAGGTCAGGCTTTCCAATGACGTGCTGACATTCGTCACCCAGGTCGGCGTCGGGAAATCCTGCCAGCGCGAATAGTAATGCTGCCGGTTCAAAATCTGCACCCCGATGTCGTCCACCGCTATGCCCGGATGATTTTGCAGGAGCGTCTTTTTCAGGTAGGCCGGGAAGATGACGCGCGGCGTGTTGTCACCGTCCACGGCCAGCGACGTGAGATTGGTGTTGCCATAAATGTAGTCCCGCACCCACGGATAGGCGCTGGAATAATTCGTGGGCATGTATTCATACAGGTTCAACCCCTCGGTGATCTGGTAGTCTTTCAACCACGGAAAGATATGCACCCAATTGGTGCCGATGTAGGCGGCCACCCACGGATAATTCACCGCAATCATCGTGTTGGTGGTGTAAAGCTGCCCCGCTTCGCTCACCGCGCCCTGCACCTGGAACTTCAACATCTGGCTCAAACGCGCATCCAGCATTTGCAGCCCGTTGCGCGGCGCGAATTCATACACGGCGGGCACTCCCGCCTGCCGCAGCAAATAGACCAGCAAGGCGCATTGATCCACCGCCGAACCCTGCTTTTCCATAAAGGTTCCCAAGGCGCCACGGCTGACGCCGCCGGGATTGATGGCTTGCTCGGCGATGTTCCCGCTGTCGCTGTAATCCATCGGGTCGGTCAGATCAATGTTGTTGATTACATAATTGGCCAGCGCCACCGGGTCGTTGCCCATGCTCGCCACGAAGTTATCCAGAATCGGATGCCGCCGCAGTTCGGGGCTGTCGTCCAGATTGGTGGCGGCAGACGGAGTGAAACTGACGACATTCGTGACCGGCGGGGTGTTGGTCAGCATCTCGGCCAGAGTTTTGCCCGCGTAGAATGGCGGCAGTGGACTGCCGGCAAATTGCGGCTGGTCGAGGAAGATTGAACGCCACGGCGGGCGCGCTTCAAATTCCAGCGTGTAAAGCAGCGAGGGAGCCACCGTGTTGCTGGCGGTGATGGCCATCGCATTGCTGCCCGCCGCCGGATACCCGGACACTTCGACCAGATAATAATAGTTCGTGGCCGTGCTGCTGGCGGTGTGCGTCAGCACATAAGCGCCCAACGAAGTGGTTCCCCAATTCAAAGTCGGTGAATCCGACAGGGTGGTGCTCAACCCAAAGGCGTTGGTGGTCACTTGAAACCCGTTGGTCGCATAGCCGGCCATTGAGTTGGTGTTGAAATAGTTTGGCGGAACAACCTTGATTGACCCGGCCAGTTGGTCGTTGCTGCGATTATAGACCTGGATGACAATTTGAGTCGTCGCCAGGAGCGGGTCGCCCGCGTAGATGCCGAAATTGTAGGGCTGGCTGAAATACAACGGCGTCCCGCCGATGCGTTCGCCAAAGGCCACCACCGGATTGTTGAAGGCTATGCGGTTGGCGATGTTGGTCTGCGGCAGTGAATTCGTCGCGTTGTAATGGTAAAGCATCTGGCTGCTCCAGTTGGTAAGTCCAGGATACAATGTCGCGGCATTGCCATTCGTGTTGCTGTAAACCGTTCCGGTTTCATAATCCAACGGAATCACCTGCGACCAGTAGGTCGGGTCGCTGCCGCTGCCGCGCCAATAGCGTCCACTCGGTGAAGCCACGGAATTGGTCAGCGAACTGTTGGGCAGAAGCGTGACCACGGCCTGGGGGCTGTAACCTAAAAAGTAATTGCTGCTGGCGGCCAACGTCAAAACCACCGTCTGCGCCGTCGTCAGCGGGAGGTTGGTCAGGACGTTGACCGACAGATTAGTGCTGGTCTGGTTGGTCGCAAATTGCACGGAAACGGGCAATGCCACATAATTGCTCCCGGCAATGGCCGTGCCGGTGATGGTGTAGTTCAGGGTAAAGGCATTGGTTCCACCGCTGCGGGTGATGGTGAACAGGCCGGGCGTCGGGCCAACCCTGGTCGCATAAGGGGAAACGGCCTGGACGTTCATGAACGCGAACGGCAGGTTGACCACGCCGTTTGAAGCCATCCCATAACCACCTTTTTGATGGCTGACATTGAGGCCGTTAAAAGCGGGTGTGGCCGATTGAAACAACTGCGCGTCCCCCGTGTCGGAGTCGTCGGTTTGGTCCTGATTGTTCTGGTTGTTTTGGTTGTAGGGCTGGAAAGTGATGGTGACAGTATCGTTCGCGCCAATTTGATACGAACCTATCGAGTCGGAATTCAGCGTCAGGGTCAGCGTCTTTGAGTAGGGTATGTTATTGAGCGTCGAAACCGGGATGTCAACGTATTGCTCGCCCGCATAGATGGTGACACTGCCGAGGTTCCCGCTCCAGGGAGCCGTATAATCGTTGCCATCAACTGCGTCCCCGCTGATCGTGTAATACACGGTTCTCGTGTTGTAGGAGTCGGCGCGATAAATGCGGATGTAGGTGGTTTGCTGCGACTCGCTTTCGGTCAGTTGCGAACTGCCGTTGATTTCGACATTCATCACTGTATTGGGGTTGATGACGGTCACGCTGGCCGTGGAGGGGGTGTCCCCGTAAAAGGAATAAATGTAGTCGCAATAATAATAGTAAGGATTGCCCCCAATCAGACTGTCGTAAGGGGCGGCATACGGGTCGTAATTGTCCACCGACAGGGTCGCGGTGGTGTCATAACCCGGACTTCCGCTATTGGGAACATAGATGCTGAAATTTTCGGTGCCATAGTAACCCGCCGGCCAGTCCACTTCCTGCGAACCGCCTGACCCCGAAATCGTGACCTCGGTGGGAGCGTCATACCCGCTTGAGGAATGAACATACCAATCGGTATAATAACCATAGTAGGTGTCGCCATAACCGTCGTAATCGTTGTCATAAATGTCAGACACCGAATACATGGTTATCGAGCCGGAAACGTATCCGCCTTGAACCACCGTATAGCTGCTGGTGGTAAAATCAAAACCGATGCCCTGCGCATGTCCGGCAATCAGGCCGGTTGCCAGGAAACCGATGGCCGCGCCGCATACCAGCAGGCGTTTGATGGTGCTTGTGAAAAATGTATTCATAAAATCAAGGGTGGAAATTTCAGTGGTCATTGAATCACCGCACCGTTGGTTGGACTGTCAATGAACACCGCCAGAATTCCCGCGCCGGGATTGTTCGGATCGGCCATCTGCCATACGGGTATGCCGTTCGTATCCCAAATCGCCCGGTAAAATCCCGTGGGATACACGGCGGTGCTGACAACAAAATTGGTCTGCCCGGTGGCTCCCACGGCCACCGCCGTCCACGGATACGCCGGGTTCGCCAGCACCGGCGTCCACCACAGTTCATAATTCACCGGCGTGCCGTTGTTGATTACGGTGATCATCAGTTGGTTCGTTCCGGTCGGGGCAATCGTCAGATACGGCACTCCGCTCACAAAATCGTCTGGAGAAAAACCACCCCCCATCGGCTTGAAGCTCATGGTCATTGCTGCCGAAGCGGTCGCCTCCGCTTCGATCTCCGCATAGTTAATCTGGAGGTCATCAAGCAGATAAAAGCCGTCTCCCATGTTCCAAACCGGCACGCCATAAAAATTGCCGGGCAGCGGCGGCCAGTAGGGGCATTGTGCCGAATAAAAATTGCACGCACCACGCGGCACGGCATCTGCCGCAATGGTCGGCAGTTGCTCCACCAGCGCCAGTTCCGCCGCCAATTCCGGGCTGATGGTCTCCCCGTGAACTGGCTTTTTTGTCACCGTGCCGGATGTGCCGGTCTCCTGGGCGTGGGCCAGCATCAAACCGGCGATGCCCGCCGCGCTCAAAATGGCGGCAATCATCGCCGATTTTTTTGGAAGTGCTTTCATAATGGATTCCTTTTGTTTTATCCGGCTAAAACCATGCAATGTTCGGGTAATCTGCGCATCAAGGACGATGAGGTTGGAAAAGTTTGACAACGGGTTCGGCCAGTTGCAAGCGAATCAATGGAGAGCCAGGAAGGCATCTGACAAAAGTTTTCCCTTTGGCATGGTCTCATGCTTCCAATTAGCACCACTGCTTGACCTTCCGTCATGTCAATGTTTGCAAAATCCGCGCCGAAATTGCAAGCGCAAAATCGGTCGAATACCAACTGGTGGTTGGTAGCTCGATTTTGCCATTCTGGTTTCATGGTCAACTGTGGATTCCTATTCGCGCAAAATTTATCGCACTTTGGGGGCGAAAGTCCGTGCCAAACGGAAAAAGCTCCATTTGAGCCAGGAGGATTTGGCCGAAAAAGCCGACTTGACGCGAAATTATATTGGCGACATTGAGCGGGCCGAAAAAAAAGTCACCCTCGAAACGCTGGCCAAAATTGCCAAAGCCCTGAAATGCCGCGTGCGAGAACTCACCTGGGAAATTTAATTTCATTTTTAACGGCAAACGGTCTGGTTCATGCAAGATAAAATCCGCGATGTGAAATCCTGCGTGTCAAATGGCTTCTCAATGAAATCCGCCGCACCAAGGTCAAGGCCGCGCTGCTGATTTTCAATACTTGCATTTCCTGCCACAAATACAATTGGTGTTTCCGCGAGGCGGGGGATTTGCCTCAAACGCGTGAACAGGTCGAATCCACTGCCGTCGGGCATTTCAAGGTCAAGGGTGATTAAATCGAACACTTCCGTTTGAGCCAGTCGCAGGGCTTTCTCGGCACTCAAAGCTCCTTGCGTTTCGCAACCGGCTCGTGCCAGCAGAAATCTTATCATTGCAGCCACGGCCATTTGGTCGTCCACCACCAGAATTTTCGCTTTAGCTGTCATAAACCCGTGTCGTGAAGATTTGTTATCAGTTTCCAAATCGAAGTCAACACTGTTCTCTTAAAAGAACAGAAGTTTCCGGCACTGACCTAGCCTTTAATCTGGATGACTGCTCCGCTCAATCTCGTCGGCCCCCAGGTGCGGCGATTTCGCATCAAGAAACATTGCACGCAGGAAGCACTGGCGGCCAAGCTGCAAGTCGAGGGCTGGGATGTCAGCCGCGAATCGCTGGCCAAGCTGGAATCGCAATTCCGCCGGGTGCCGGATTGCGAATTGCTGTTTCTGGCCAAAGTTCTCGGCGTCGAGGTCATGGATTTATTTCCCGCCAAACTGGATTTGAAAAAACTCGATCCGGCGTTGCGCCTGAAAGTGTCCACCAAGTTTCCCCGCCGTAAGCTCCGCCGCTCGTAGGCGATGATTTTTTTGGTCCCGATTTCTCCCCGGAAAAATATTTTCCCTGCGCGCATTTGGCTGGCGCGGCTGCGCTCCTGAAAACAAGAATGTTTTCAGAAGCGTTGGGTTCGCGTGGGAAAAAGATGCGACAAACTATTTTGCCGGGTCGTTGGTGGCTTGCGCCTGATTATCGCCGTCCGGCAGCAAGTGCCGGATTTGTTTTTGGGAGACGCTGCTGCGAAAGAAAATGCAGCCATTATTTTGTCCGTTGACCTGGCGCATATCAGCCGCATAAGCGCCTTCAATCACCATCACAAATCCCGGTGGACTGGCAAAGCTGTCATTTTGCGTCGGCAGCACTTTGATGGGAATTTTGGCAACCGCCAGCATGTGAAACGCCGCCTGATTGAATTGCATGACCTGCGCCATGTCATCAATTTGGATTGCCATTTTGCGGTCGTAGCGGGCGGTAAGCTCCAAGCAAATCAGGCAGGCAATGAGGATGGCCGCCCCCATGCTCCAAAACAAACTGGTTGTCCAAGCGGTTTTCCAAATCCGTTTTGACCATTCGGACTTGGCTTCGTCGGCGGCATCCTGAATTTTTTCCAGCGTCGGCATGACCTTCCAAGCCAGATCGTTGGTGTGCTGCACGAATGGCGCGATGATTTTCTGGTTGATGCCGGATTGAATCGAGTCTTGAACGCCCTGCACGATGGCTTTGGTGTCCACCTGTGCGCCAAGATTTTTCACGGTCAATTCAATGGCCGCAATGGTCTCATTGCATTTTTCCTGGGTTGCGCGGCAAAGCTCGTCGGTCTTTTCAGCGTGATCCGTGATGTTGGCATCGCGGGTTTCAATCGTTTTAGCGAGCGAGCTAATTTCCTCGCGCAGTTCCTGAATGGTCGCCAGCGAATCGGCGTTGGCCGAAATCATCCGGGCGGGGATGCGTTCGGCGTAATGGGCATACACGTCCAGCACGAGAAAAAGCTGGCTGAAAAACTGCGTGCTGTCGCCGTCGGCGAAGCGATAATAAACTGCCCGTGCCAATTCCCGCTTCTCGGCGGGATAGGCGGCGAGCATTTCTTCAAATAAATCGGATTCAAGCATAACAACTCCTTTCAGTTCGCAAGATTTACTTTTGCGCCGCGCTTGGCGGACAGCGGTTCGCCGATGGGCGGCGCGATTTTTGGTTTGATGGTCGCCGCTTCAACGGCGGGCAACAGCTTGGCGGCAATCTGGTCGTATTGATTGAACATGGTGGCAAGCCAGTCCTGCAACACGCCCCGCGCCATGATGTCGAGGCCGAGCGAGTCGTTGCCGATGGCTTCATTGAACGGGATGCCGCGCTGATGGTCGGCCTCCAGCTTGGCGAGCCGGAGTTTTACAAATTCCGACAGGACTGGCACGGTGATGGTGACTGCGCCGCAATCAAGCAATTCTTTTTCCAGCAGGCTGTTGTCAAACATCCGGTTTTTGGACGCCCGCGCCGGGTTGCGGACGATGACGTAATCCACCTGTCTGCCGCAGAACTGGCAGACGGCATCGAGATTGGTCATCACGTCCATGTCATCAAAGGGAAACACCATGAGCGTGATGCCGATGTTTTGCGCGCTGGCGATGTCAAAGAAATGCGTTGCTGCCAACGCCTTCATCAACTGGCCGTCCAGATGCGCCCGTGGATCAATCAGGGTGACGGGCTTGGCGGTGGTCTTCCGCAGAATCAAAATGAGTTCGTCCAGGTCTTCGGCCTGCCCGCTCAAGGGCGTCAGCTTCACCTGGGCGGGGAACAACCGCGACAAGGTGCGGTTGTCGCCGTCCAGATCAAATCCCTGCCACGGGATGCCACGTTGGTTAAGCCAGCACGCGCGGGCGGTGGCTTCAATGCTTTTGCCCATGTTTCCTTTGGCCTGCATGGGCAATATCAGGCGATGTTTATTTGTTTTCATATATCAGTGTTGAACCGATGTTTGTTGGTTGTTGTTGCTGCCTGCGCCGGCGTTCGTGCCGATGCAGATGGATTCACCGTGGCCGGCTGTGCCGTGGCCGCCTCGCTTTCCCAATGAGACCGCGCCTGACGTTTCAGGTAGCGCCGGTAAAACTGGTGCAATCCCTGAAACGTGATGACGCAATCCTTTTCGGTGCGAAGCCGGGCGGCGATTTCCTGCCACGTCCGGCGCTGCTGGCGTTGCTCGCGGATAAATTCCGCGAACAATTCGAGGCGGCTGCGATAAGCGCGTCCGCCGCCACGCCGTTTATTTTTGGTTTCCGAATCCATTCGCCACCAGTTTAGGCCAGCCGATGGCGGTTGCGTTAGCGAGTAGTGGGCGGATTAAGCAGGAAAGTGGGCGAGTTAAACGCGATAGCGTTTTTACCCGTTGAAAGGCGTTGAATCGCCGGGTTGAAACCTGTTGAACGGTGTTGAACCGTGACGTTGAAATGTGTTGAAAGGCGTTGAATTCATCAACGCTTTTCAACGCAATTTTTCATTTCACACGGCGCATAGCCGAGAACCTACGATTTTTCGTAGGGGTAGGGCGTCCACCTTTTAAGCTGACGAATAGGAAGCTAAACAATTGATTAAATACCGGGCGATTAGCGTTGAATCACAATGTAGCAAATGGATTACCACCATGATGAATTTCAGTCGTATGCAACTGAAACAGATGGTTTATGAATCACGTTTAGGAAAATTGAGCCGGGCATATATTTCAAAACCGATGGTGATTTCTTAACGGGAATTTGTGATGAACATTCAACCCGCATATCAGCATTGATTACCGTCAGCACTGAATGGACGTTTCAGAAACCGGAGCGAAACGAAACGGATGAGCAGTGGAGCGCGGTTTTTGAAACGGCCATTGAGTGCGTCACCGGATAGGTTTGAATGAGACGGCGTTTAGTCTGTCCGGTTTCCGAGAGCCGCAGGAAAGCCGGACAGTCTAAACGCCGTTGCCGTGCATTGTGGATTAGATTTCAGAGCAATTCTGAATTCAAAAATTCAGGCAGGCTTGCCGATGGGTCACGGGAAAGGATGGGTCATGCGGTGGTTGAATTCTGCCGGAAATCCGAGCCAAAAGGTTTTTTCATTTTGTTCCAAAATGGAACGAAGCTGCCCCGGCAATCTGAAAAAATACTGCCAATGGTGACATTCATTTTTGCAAAGTTTGCAGGAGCGGAGCCTGTTGTTCCGCGAGAATGTCAGCCGAAAATAAATTGCGCCGCCAAATTTTGGAAAATGACGCCCATGAAAAACGACCGCCAAAAAACGAATCAAAAATCATCCAGCATGGCAAAAGTGGGGGCTTCATCTTGAGCGATTCCCGCACAGGATGGCCCGGAAACTCTGCCAAAGTGGGAGCCGTAGGAAAAATTCATTTTGTGCAATGATTACGCAAAGACAGCTTTTTTTCCTGCAATAATGTCCGCTGGAAACATAAATAAACCATAGGTGACGTATGAATAATGAAGCGCCAAACAACCCCGCTGGCCGGATGGGAAAAGAGATTCGCGCCAAACCGGAGAAAAAAAACGACGCCGATAAACACGCCAGCGCGCTTTATGTGCTGAACAACGATCTCAAGGCGATCTTGAATCTGAATCGGCTGCCCGCGCGGTTGAACACCGTGCTCACCGCCGCCTGTCTCGGCTTCAAGCCACATGACATCCCGGTGCTGGCCGCGCGCGGATTCCTCAAGCCGTTGGGCAAACCGATGTCCAACAGCGATAAATACTATGCGCGGTCAAAGATTCTGGAACGGGCGGACGAGGAGGAATGGCTGTCGCTGGCCACGGAGGCCCTGAGCCAGCACTGGGAGGATAAAAACGCCCGCAAAACCAAAAAGCGGAATGGCCGCGCCCAGCCAGCCCGGAATTGAACTATTTGGCTTAACCGCAACCAACTCGCCCACTACCCGCTAACGCGGGCAAGGCCGGATGATTTACGCTGGCGGTCATGCTTGCACCGAAAGCCCAATACAACCCGGTTGACGCCAAAAAGTATTTCAAGGAACACCTGGCGGTCGGCGATTATTATGCCGAGGGGCAAACCGTCCCCGGCCAATGGATCGGCAAGGGCGCGGAAGATTTGGGCTTGTCCGGCGTGACCACCACCGATGAGTTTGTCCGGCTCTGCGACAATCTCCATCCGCAAACCGGCGAACGGCTGACGCTCCGGCAAAAAACCACACGGATTGAAAAGGGGATTGATGGCGAAGAACGGCAAGCGGCCAATCGCCGGGTATTTTACGATTTCACTTTTTCCCCGCCCAAATCGGTTTCCATTGCCGCGCTGGTCGGCAACGATGCGCGGATTGTCGCGGCGCATGAGCAGGCCGTGGCCGTGGCGATGCACCAGTTGCAAACCTTCGCGGCCACGCGCGTGCGGAAAAACGATGAATGCACGGACCGGCCTACGGGCAACCTCGTGGCCGCGATGTTCCGGCATGACACGTCCCGCGCTTTAGACCCGCACTTGCACAGTCATTGCATCGTGTTCAACGCCACGTTTGACGCAGTGGAAAAGCAATGGAAGGCATTGCAGAACCATGAAATGTTCGCCGCGCAAAAGTTTGTCGAGAATGTTTATTACCATGAACTCACGCGCGAAATGGTGAAGTGCGGCTATCAGATTGAAAACAAGCCGCGCGGTGATTTTGAAATCAAGGGGGTCGCGCCGGAACTGATTGAAAAGTTTTCCAAGCGGCACCGGGAGATTGACCGGAAAACCAAGGAACTGCTGGCGCGTGAACCGGAAAAGGCGGGCGACAACCTAGCCGCGATTCGGGAGAACATCGCGCACAAGGAACGGCCACGGAAAATCCGGGACATCGGTTTGCAAAAACTGCAAACGCTGTGGGATGGCCAGATGACGGCGGGCGAAAAGGCTTCGCTGGATGGCCTGACGGCGAAGCTGTCCGTTGCGTTCGTTTCCGGCGAGAAGATTGGCGAGCAGGCCGTGGCGTGGGCGGAGCAGCATTTGTTTGAACGCCGTTCCATCGTCCATGAGCATGAACTGTGGCGGCACGCGCTGGAACGCGCCAGAGGGCAGGATGTTTCATTGGCGGACATTCAGGCCGTCACGCAGAAGCGCGGCTACCTGCATTTTGACGAACATCCCGGCAAGGTTTCCACGCGGGAACATCTCGAACGCGAAATGGAAATTGTCCAGACGGCCAGAGCGGGCATTGGCGAATGTCATCCGCTGGTCTGGCAACCGAAGCCGTTCAATCCCATGTTGGATGGGGAGCAGCGCGAAGCCCTCGCCGCGCTGGTTTCCAATCGTA
>Ga0187864_10001631_pt1 | contig 21067 bp, 17 predicted proteins | sample June2016WEW_11_4_FD_132985 | JGI IMG/M metagenome (GOLD analysis project Ga0187864, IMG submission 132985) | Peatland microbial communities from SPRUCE experiment site at the Marcell Experimental Forest, Minnesota, USA - June2016WEW_11_40 | ecosystem: Environmental > Terrestrial > Soil >...
CCACGTGGTTCTCTACGGGCGTCCCCGTGAGGGCGATCTTGAGGAGCGCCTTCAACTGCCGGACCGCGTGCGTCGTATCGGCAAAAATATTCTTGATCATCTGGGCCTCGTCGAATATGATCACGTTAAACCGAAGCTGCTTCAGCCTTGCAATATCTCTCCGGACGAGGCCGTAGCTGGCGATAAGCACGTCATAATCCCCTGTCCCGGCCGACCGCCCCCTGCCCCTGTAAACACGGATGCCCAAGTTCGGATAGAACCGCTCGATCTCCCGTTCCCAGTTGAATATGAGGCTCGGCGGCACGACAACCAGGGATTTGAGCCCGGTGGGCGCAGAACCGGGAGGCGTAACCTTCCCCTCCTTCATGGCAGCGAGGAGGCAGATTGCCTGCACGGTCTTGCCCAACCCCATATCGTCGGCGAGACAGGCGCCGAACCCGTGTTCATAGAGAAAGGCGAGCCAATAGTATCCCTCCCTCTGGTACTGCCTCAGGTCTGCCCGCAAGGCAGGCACCGGCCGCTCCTCTAACCCTGCGAACCGGATGAGGCGCGCCATCATCGCCTCATCCTCTGCGTTGAGGCGCACGGAGATACCTTTCTTCCTGAGGGCGAAGAGTTCGATGATGCGGAGCCTGGGGACGGAGGTGACCTGCCTCCGTCCCGCCGCCTTTTTCGTCCCGCCCCAGAGACCGGCAACGAGCGCAAGGCGGCGGAGGCTTGCCTCATCGAGGATCTGGATCGAACCACCGTGGCTGACAATGCCCTTCCCGGACAGGGCCTGTTCCCACAACTCCTTCGGCAAAACCTCCCCCTTGCACCTTATTTCGGGACGGATCTCGAACCAGTCTATGGCGCCCCCTGTTGCATCGACCGCGAATTCCCAGGAGACTTGCTCAACGGGACGGTCGTCAAAGGAGAGCTCGATGCCCGTCTTTACGGCGAGCGCGTGGAGGTGGTGGAGACGCCCGAAAAGATCGTCCTCGCTTACCGACATGGCAATGCCGTGGTGGGCCATCCGGTCGTAAAGGGAAGGCCCGAACACATCAAAGGGGGTGGAGAAGAGATGCTTTTCCTTTTCCTTGTCCACTGAGATCATCTGCCATTCCAGACCCGTAAAATGGAGCTGCGTCTCCTCACCCATAAAGGTGGAAAGCGACCGCTTGATCAGGCTGCGGGCCTCGGAGGCAGACTGGCGCCGGCCGAAGACCTCCTCGTCGATGGCCCGCCTCAGTTGCTCGTCGACCGCCTCCCGCTTATCCAGGGCAAGGGCGTGAAAGAGGGCGTCGTAAAGGACCGGTTTTCGCTTCTTGGTCCTGATCGTCAGGGGAACACGACCCATCTCTACCGACCTGACCAGAGAGATGATGGCCTGCGAGGGCGAAAAGGAATACGGGCCAGACCGGCATTGGGGCGTGATGAGGAACCTGCCCCTCTTGTCGGCGCTGATAACGAGCCTGTACCCGCTGGCGCGGGTGGCGCGGACTCTCATCTCCTTTCCCTCGACCATGCACGCAAGCGACCGGAGCACACGCGCGGCGCCGGACTTCTTGATAAAGAACGGCAGCGTCCTGAAGACCTCCACAGGGATGCAGAATTGGCGCCCGTCCGTCTCCCGCAGACGGGCCGCCATCACCCGGTTCCTTCGACAGGCAGCCCCCACAAGGTCAAAGCAATGCCACCCCTCGGTCCCGCTCACCCGGCCCATCTGCGTGCGCTCGTCGTTAAAAACGAAATCACCAATGAGCGTGCCCCGCACTCTCTTGTTATTCTCCAGCGAGCACGCTTTTCGCGCGACGATCTCATCTCCCCGCACATCGAGCTCCGTCCAGGTGGCGGCCCGAACCTCACCCAGCCATTCGATGCGAGACTTCCGCGATCCGTCACGATAGTAGACCGGATAACGGTTTTCCGCGCGGTTCAGGAATGCGAAGAGCGACAGGGACATCTCCTGTCTGTAGCCGGACCTCACAAGATACGCGATCTCCACCGGCAGCGTTCGGTCGGATGGCAGGTCCCCGATCCTCCTGCCGTCTCTCTCGGGGAAGGCCCTCAGGCCCTCCTCCGTCTCTTCGACAATGATCTCAAACCGGCCCTCCCCCTTCTTAACGACTCCGGGCGGGTTGACCCCGGCGGCCCTGAAGGTCGGCCGCGACACAACCGCGCCGCCTTCCGGCCGGCCGGATCGTTTGAAGAGGCCTGCCGCGAGCCGGTCCCGATGGGGCGGGTCTTCTCTTGTCATCTTGAAGACGTTCGGCCTAAAAAAATGGACAAGCGTCATAAGGGCGGCCACGACGTGGCTGCATCGCTCGCTGCCGTTATGGTCGGGGTGGGAGCACCGGAACCTTAGACGATCCCCTTCTTGCGAGACGCGCACGGTTGCAGGACGGGACATGGCTGAATCGGGAGCTCCGGCCAGGTCGAGAATGAGCACTGCATCCGCCTCCCAGCCGATACGGGTGATCCGGCGGTCCATAAAGAGCCTGAAACCCGTGAAGATCTCCCTTTTCTCCGCGTCTGCGTAAACGTTGTGAGGAGGGAGCGCCGCCAGGGCCTCGACGAGAACCTGTTCCGAGCGTGTGAGGGCCATAAAGAAAATACCTTTAAATACCTACCATAGAGAGGGGAAAACTTCAATTACCGATGGGGGTAGCTCACGAACACATGGCACACGCCGCTTATCACGCTTATATTCAATATAAAGGGAAATTATGACGACCCGGACTCCTGCACGCTCATATGGCTGAAAGCCCTGCTTCTTCCCTGCCGTTTTTCCGCATCATCCTCCGCCGGCTGATGCTGCCGGCCGTTATCCCGTTAGTGGCCGTGCTGCTGGCAGGCATGGCCGCGGCGGCCTCGGACAAAAAGGGCGGCGAGGAATTTCCTGTGCCGCCGCCGCCGTTTACCCCGGGCATCTTCCCTTGCAGCTCCTGTCACGAAGGCATGGAGGTGAACACGCAGAAAAGGGAGTTGGGCGAGCACACGCATATCACGCTTCGTCACGCGCCTGAAGTCCTGACCTGGTGCTTCATCTGCCACGACGCAAAGAACAGGGACAAGCTCCATCTGGTCAACGGAGACCTGATCGATTTTACCGGGTCATACCGCCTGTGCGGGCAGTGTCATGGGACCAATTACCGGGACTGGAAAGCGGGCATCCACGGCAAGAGGATCGGCTATTTCGCGGGCGGCAGGAGGACCTATTTCCTGTGCGTCAACTGCCACAACCCGCACGACCCCAAATTCAAGCCCTTGAAGCCGGAGCCCCCGCCGTTCAGACCTTTGGATAAACAAAATGGCCCATAAACGTTTTACCCGCAGAGAATTCCTTCGCACCCTCGCCGTTGCCGGGGCCTCCGGCGCCGCCTTCTCCCTGGCCTCGTGCACCAAAGCGGAGAGGGAACAATTCTTCCAGAAGCATTTCCTCGAGATGACGGAGTCGGAAAAGAAGCAGACGGTCAAGAGGCTGGAGGAGCGGTACCTGGAGCAGTATGGACTGACATTCAGCGTGAGCGCTCAGGGGGCGACGCCCCACACCCTATGGGGGTACGGCCTCGACCTTTCGCGCTGCATCGGGTGCAGGCGATGCGTCTATGGCTGTGTGAGGGAGAACAACCTGTCGCGGCACAATCCCCAGGTCCAGTGGATCAGGGTACTCCGGTTGAAAAAGGGGAACCTCACCAATCTGGAGCAGGCCGAGGATTACTACAACCCGCCTGAAGTACCCGAGGAAGGCTATTTTTACATGCCGGTTCAATGCCAGCATTGCGAGAATCCGCCCTGCGTCAAGGTGTGCCCGGTCCATGCCACCTGGAAGGAGCCGGACGGCTTGGTCGTCGTCGATTATAACTGGTGCATCGGCTGCAGGTACTGTATGGCCGCCTGCCCTTACCGAGGCAGGACGTTCAACTGGTCCGAGCCGAAGCTGCGAAAAGATGAATGGAACACGCAGGTCCACTACCTGGGCAACCGGCCCCGGATAAGAAATGTCGTCGACAAGTGCACCTTCTGCATCCAGCGCGTGAGAAACGGCAGATACCCCGCGTGCGTGGAAGCATGTCCCACGGGGACGAGAAAGTTCGGGAATCTCCTCGATCCCGACAGTGAGATACGTTACCTGATCGACCATAAGAGGGTATTTCGCCTCAAAGAGGATCTGAATACGGAGCCGAAATTTTATTACTTCTTTGCGGAATAGGGTAAGGGGGTTATGAAGGCGAGGCATTTAACCGAGCGAAGCGAGCTGAGGGGGAAGGCTCCATGAGCTTTGCTCATGGAGAGGGCGCTGAGCCCCAGTAATTGCGGAATAGGGTGAGAACATGGAAGCCTGGAGATTTTATAAGAAGACGCTGAGACTTGTCGTGTCAGGTGGACCTCTCTACTATACCTGGTGCCTTTTCCTGATCGGCGTCATCCTTTTGGGTCTCACCTACTACCTGCGTCAGATGGATCAGGGGCTGATCGTGACACACATGCGCGACGAGGTGTCGTGGGGCATGTATATCGCCAATTTCACGTACCTCGTCGGGGTGGCGGCAGCGGCTGTCCTCCTCGTCATACCCGCCTACGTGTACGACTTCAAGCCGATCAAGGAGATCGTGGTCCTCGGAGAGCTGTGGGCGGCATCATCCATCGTCATGGCCCTCCTGTTCGTCTTCGTCGACCTGGGCCGGCCGGACAGGTTCTGGCATCTCATCCCCTATATCGGATGGCTCAGTTTCCCCCGGTCCCTCCTCGCCTGGGACGTGCTCGTCCTCAACGGGTACCTGCTCCTCAACACATTCATTCCCGTGTACATGCTCGTGAAGCTCTACTATGGAAAAGAACCGAACAAAAAATTCGTGATCCCCCTGATCCTGGTCTCCATACCCTGGGCCGTGGGCATCCATACGGTGACGGCCTTCCTCTACAACGGACTGGAAGCACGACCTTTCTGGAACGCGTCGATCCTCGCGCCCCGGTTCCTGGCATCCGCTTTCTGCTCGGGCCCGGCCATGGTGATCGTCATGTTCCAGGTAGTCAGGCGGATCTCCTACATCAAGATCGAGGACTCAGCCCTTTTCAAGATTGCCGAGCTCATCGCCTATGCCATGTTTCTCAACCTGTTCCTCCTCTCTGCCGAAGTCTTCAAGGAATATTACTCGGATACCATTGATCTTTCCTCCCTCCGGTACATGTATCAGGGGTTGGATGGCCACCGGGTGCTCGTGCCCTGGATGTGGACGGCCCTCGGCTTCAACGTGACAGCCTTTTTTCTTTTCCTCATGAGGCGGACGAGGAAATGGCTCCCCACCCTCAATCTGGGCTGTCTGCTCATCATAGTGGGCGTCTGGATCGAGAAAGGGCCCGGTTTTGTCCTGCCCGGCTTTGTACCCTCTCCCCTTGGGGAGATTTACGATTACGTGCCCAACCAGCTCGAGCTCTTCGTCTCCTTCGGCGTGTGGGCCGTGGGAATCCTTATGTTCACCCTCTTCATGAAGGTCGCCATCCCCATCGAGCGGGGCGATTTTGTGCATACGACAACCGCTAAGGACGCCTGGGGCGCGGGGATTATAGCGCCCAAGCCGTGAAAAAAGTCTCTTCCCTTTCTGGCGGTGGGCCTTCTCCGAGATTATATTAACCTATAACCCGGATGAGTTCGGGGGCAGGCACGGACGGGTTTGCGGCGCGCGCTTCTCGACTCCCCGAAGGCCGCCGGAGAGAAATTCTTAGGGACTGATCACATTTCACGCAAGGAGGAAGGTATGTACACTGCGAAAGATTACACGAAGTTGATAGGGATGGAAGGCTTCAGCGACACGCTCCTCAACAACCATTTTACCCTGTATCAGGGGTACGTGACGAACACCAACAAGCTCCTCGACACATTCGCCCAGCTCAAGGACGAGAAAACGGCGACCCCGGAGTTCGCGGAGCTTCACCGGAGATTGGGATGGGAGTTTAACGGCATGCGCCTGCACGAATACTACTTCGAGAACCTCGGCGGCAAAGGGCAGATCAACAAAGACGGGGCCTTTGCAAAAAAACTGGCCCAGGACTTCGGGAGCTACGAGACCTGGGAAAAGGACTTCAGGGCAATCGGCGCTATGAGGGGCATCGGCTGGGCCGCCCTCTACCAGGATACGGCCGGCGGCAAGCTGATCAACTTCTGGATCAACGAGCACGACCAGGGACATCCGGCCGGCTGCGCGCTCATCCTCATCATGGACGTTTTCGAGCATGCTTACATGGTCGACTACGGCACGAAGAAGCCGGGATACATCGATGCCTTCTTCAAGAACGTGAACTGGCAAGCAGTAGAAGCGCGCCTCAAGTAAGACTCGCGTCTTTTCTCTTTCCCTCTTCCCGCGGCCGCCAACCGCAGTGCCGGCGGCCGTTCCTCTTCACTCGTCACTCACCCACGAGTGCATAGTGCTGTGCGCGCACGATATAGGTCGTATAGGTCCTATAAGACTTATAGTAAGAAAGACAGGAAACGCTCCGATTGACAATGATGCCGTCCCGTGGTAAACAAAGGGTCCATGCTCGGTGCTCTTATCAAACCTTTCAAGGGTCCTCCCTACAGCAGTGCGGATGAAGCAGTCAGGCTCGTGAATTGCAATCGGTACGACTTCGCTGTTTTCGTCCCGGCGACGTCTGTGGAAGAGGTGAAGGATATCGCCGAAAACGGGCTTTGTATGCCCCCAAAGTCGACCTACTTCCATCGGAAGGCACTCACCGGGCTCGTGTTCCATAAATATGCCTGAGTTCATAGGTCCTGACGAAACCCTGGACGTGTTGTGCGACGAGAAGGTACGGCTTATTCAGAAGAAAAAGGGGTATCGCCTTTCCATGGACCCCCTTCTGCTCGCGAACTTCGTCACCCTGAAGCGTCACGAGACCCTTTTGGATATAGGCACGGGTTGTGGTATCATACCTGTATATCTGTCGAGAAAAGGCATTGAAAACAGGATTGTCGGAATAGAGATCCAGGAAGAATTGTACGGCCTTTCCCTGAGGAACAAGGAATTGAATGGATGCGCGAATGTGACGTTCGTGAAGGGCGACGTAAGAACGGCGGGAAAAGACCTCGGCACGTTTCACGCGATCGTGTCGAACCCGCCCTACGTAAAAGAACGGACCGGGAGGAAAAGTCCGGGGCAGTCCCGCCTTCTCGCTCGCCACGAGTCGGCCCTCGACCTTCCCTCGCTGCTTGCTGTCGCTTCTTCGCTGCTTGCGACCCGCGGCAGGCTCTGCGTCGTCTATCCGGCCGGCAGGCTGGCCGAGCTGTTGTACACGGCGAAGTCCCTGGGCCTGGAGCCGAAGAGACTCCGGCCGGTCTATTCAAGGCAGGGCGAGCCGGCCGTGCTTTCTCTTGTCGAGTGCATAAAGAACGGCGGGGCGAACCTGTTGGTAGAGCCCGCGCTTTACATATTCGCGGAGAATGATTACACGCAAGAAGTGAAAACATACTATGCGTGAAAGGGCATACATGGAAGAGGTGGTGCAGCTCATCAGGGAAGACCTTGAGAAGCTTGAGATTTCTATCGAAAAGCTCCTCACTACCCGGATTCCGTTCATAAGGGATGTCGTCCACCACCTGACGAGGTCGGGAGGAAAGAGGATAAGGCCCATTCTGGTGATCCTCTGCTCGCGGCTCTGCGGCTGCCGGTCGGACGAGCACCTTCCCTATGCCGCGATCGTGGAGTTTATCCATACCGCCACCCTCCTCCACGACGACGTGGTCGACAACGCCGAGACAAGGAGGGGCGCCGCCACGGCCAATATCCTGTGGGGAAACGAGCCCAGCGTGCTCGTAGGCGACTTCCTCTTCACCAAGTCCTTTGACCTGATGGTAGCCCATCACAACGAAGAGATCCTGAAGGTCATGTCGAAGGCGACCACCGACCTTGCCGAAGGCGAGATCATGGAGCTGCTCAAGACATCCGACGCGCAGACCCTGGAGGAGGAGTATTACGAGGTGATTGCCAGTAAGACGGCGGTGCTGCTCTCCGCTGCCTGTGAGATAGGCGCCCTCCTCGGCGGCGTGGAGCATGAAAAGCGCATCGCCCTCCGCGATTTCGGCTTCCATATGGGCATGGCCTTCCAGCTCACCGACGACCTGCTCGATTATACGTCGACCGACAGGACCCTCGGAAAGGACACCGGCAGAGACCTGAAAGAGGGCAAGGTCACCCTTCCCCTGATACACGCGCTCAAGACCGCCACTCAAACGGAAAGGGAGTCGATAGAAGAGAACCTCACAAAATTACACACCACGAACGAGGACTTCCGGAAGGTGAAAAACATCATCGAAAAGTACGGCGGACTTGACTACACCGCCCGCATCTCGAAAGGACACATCGATGCCGCAAAAACCCTGCTTAATGTGTTCCCCGCCTCGCAATACAAGAAGGCCCTCGTCGATCTCGCGGACCACATCCTTGCGAGAGAATCCTGAGAAAGCTATTTGTACACATCTCCACGTGGCGCTGTATTGACGATCGCGATAATCCTTTCTTCCCTGATAACTTCAAGAATGATGCGATATTCGCCAACCCGGAGCCGGTGGAAGCCTCGCAGCGGACCAAGTAAAGGTTCCACATTGGGATGCTGCAAAGGGTCCTCGTGCGTGCATAGCGATATCAGTTCTTTGTTGAATCGTTCTCTTGCGGGTTTACCGAGCTTATGGAAATATTTTTCTGCCTTTGACGATACCCTCACAGTCCAGCTCCGAGAGGTCTTTTCCTCCACCTGCTTTTATCTCCTCGATTCCTTCCTTGCATTCATCAACAAAGCCGGGTATGTTGAGAAGTTCCATGGTCTCCTTGTGACGCTCGATATACTGAAGCGCTAATTCCTCAAATATGTCGGCCAGCGTCCTGTTTTCATATCCGGCAATTGCCCTCACCAAACGCAGTTTCTCTTCAGGCAGCCTTAACGTGGTCGCTGTTTTACCTGATGCCATTATAGTCTCACCTCCCGGTGGTAAAAAACGTCTCAGCCGGATATCTCCAGCCGGTAGCAATATTATAATATTATGGCGTCATGGTGTCAAATTGGTTGCGGAGCCCATGCCGAGCTTAAAAGAAAGAACCCCCATGGAGGAGGCCGGCTCTCCTCTTATCTTCCGAAGTCCGCGAAAAGCTGGTCTATCTCTTCCTGGCTGAGTGTCTCGCCGGAAGGCGCAGCGCAGTCCTGCTGCGCAGGGGCCGGGCCCTTTGGCCCGGCTGCCGGGGTAAAATCCGCAAGGCCGGCCAGGAGGGAATCAAGGTCCCCCTGGGAAAGACCGGCGGCCGGCGCAGCCGGCGCAGCCGGCGCAGTGCCTTCCGCCGGGTCTGCCGGCCCCGAAGCCCCGTGTTCTGCGGTAAGACCCAATAATGCGTTCAGGTCGTTCTGCGACAAAAGGTCGGTCATTATGCTCTTTTCCGCGGGGCATAAAGCCGCTCACCCGATCGTTATGCCCATAGTAATGATCGGCTTTTTGCGGAAAAGACTTAATCGACACAAAAACGGCCCGCGCAAAAAACTTAACTCTCCTTTGGCTGAGAAGCTGTGAAAAAATTGACTTTCGGTCGTCACCCCGGTGAAAACCGGGGTCCAGGTTGTTTGTAACATACTGAAAAGACTGGATGTCCCGCCTGCGCGGGATTAAGGCCCGCTTCGCTCTACCGGCGTCCGCCGGAATGACGGCAAAGGATCCCCAAACGATTTTTTCACAGCTTCCGACTTACTGGTGGTCCTTCCACATGCCGTATCTTTCCCTCAGTACCCTGTGAAGGATCTTGCCGTTGCCCGTTCTCGGCATCTCCTCGTCCTTGATGAGGACGACGCTCTTCGGCACCTTGAAACCGGCGATCTTGCCTTTGCAGAACTGACTGAACTCTTCCGGCGTCGCCGTCTGCCCCTCATGGAGCACGACAACCGCCATAACCGACTCTCCCCACTTTTCGTGCGGCACACCGATGACCGCCACGTCTTTGACCTTCGGGTGGCCGCCGACGCAATTCTCCACTTCCGAGGGGAAGATGTTCTCGCCGCCGGAGATAATCATGTTCGCTTTTCTGTCCACCAGGAACAGGTAACCCTCTTCGTCTTTGTAACCCATGTCGCCGGCGCTGAAGTACTCACCTTTCATCGCAGCCTTCAGCTTCTCGGGCTCTTTCCAATAACCGGAAAGGAGCATGGGACTTCTCGAATAGACTTCGCCGACCTTATGAGGCTCTGTCACGAGGTTCCCCTCCTCGTCGTACAGTTTCAGGAGGTCCGTCCCGATGACTTCGCGGCCGCACGAGCCGAGCTTCGTAATCTGTTCTTCAGGCTGGAGTATGGTGACGACGCCTGCCTCCGTCGACCCATAGGCTTCGTCGAGCTTGGAGTTCGGGAACATCTCGAGGATACCGAGCTTCGTATCCCTTCGCGCAGGAGCGGAAGAGATGAGGAGCTTCTTGATGGAGGTCAGGTCGTACTTGCTCTTCACCGCATCGGGAAGGGAGAGGAGCATGATATAGTGCGTCGGAACGAGGGAGGTAAACGTAATCTTGTGATCCGAGAACGTCTTGAGGAGGTCTTCGGCATCGAAGCTTATCATGTTGTAGCACATGACCGTTCCACCTAACCACGTGTTGACGAAGGAGTAGTTGAGCGAATTGATGTGACAGCAGGGCATGACGAGGAGGGTCACGTCGTCGAAACCGAAGCCGTGGCCGGGGATCATGACGAAATACTGTGCAATCAGCGACCTGTGGCTCTTCATGACGCCCTTGGGCTTGCCCGTCGTGCCGCTTGTGTACATGATGATCCAGATGTCCTCCGGTTCGACCTTTGTAGCCGGCTCCTCGGGGCTTGCCGCAGCCAGGGCATCTTCGAAGGAAACCCAGCCGTCGTAATGCGGGTTGTCAACAGCGAAGGATAGGTACTTTTTCACTGTAGGGAGGTTCTTCTTCATCCCGGATGCCATCTCTATCCACGGAAACGCCTTGCCGTCTCTCGGGTTCTTCCCCCCCTGCACCAGAAAGGCCTTGCATTCGCTGTGGTTGATGTTGTACTCCATTTCCGGGGTGGAAAGCCTGAACATGATGGGCACGACGATGAACCCGCCCTTTGCGGCGGCGGCGTATATGTCCATCCACTCCACGCAGTTATACCCGAGTGCCGCGAACCTGTCGCCCTTTTTCAAGCCCATATCCGCAAGGGCGTTCGCCAGCCGGCAGGCCCGCTCGTTCCACTGCGTGAAGGTGTACTCCTTGTACAGGTCTTTGGCCCCTATCTTGTTCGGCCATTTAACCGCGTTTAACCTCAGCACCTCTTTTGCCGTCATCCAATACGCGTTGTCCATATACGCCTCCTCCTGCGTTTTATATTTGTGCGAAAACACGGCTCAGGCCGCGTCCGGCCGCGCTTTTTCGCATCAGCTACCGCGCTATCAGGGCAGCGCCAAGGGCTGCCGTGATCTGCGGCTCTTCCGGAACCACAATCTCGCTGCCCAGCTCCGCCTCTAAGGTCCTGACGAGCCCTATATCTTTTGCGCCACCCCCTGTGACCACGCATTCGGGGGCAAGACCGACGCGCGTGACGAGGTTGGCGATCTTCGATGCTATGGCCTTATGGACTCCCGCCAGGATATCCGCCGGAAGGGCCCCCTCCGCGATCCGCGACACCGCCTCCGATTCAGCGAAGACCGCGCACCCGGTCGTGAATTCGACGGGCGACTTCGACCTGAGGGAGACTGCGCCGATCTCTTCCAGGGTCATGTGGAGGATGCGGCTGATCACCTGCAGGAATCTTCCACTCCCTCCGGCGCACTTTTCATTCAGGACAAAGCCGGTGATCCTCCCCGCGCTGTCGACCCGGATCGCCTTGCTGAACTGGGCGCCTATATCGATGACGGTCCTCGCGTGAGGAAACAGGTAATGAACACCCGCCCCGTGACAGGCGATGTCCGTCGCGGTCTCGTCGGCGAAATCGACCGCGCCCGATCCATAGCCGGTAGCCCTGGTAAACGCGATGTCGGCCATCGAGAGCCGGGCTTTGTCGAGGGCGGCCTCTGCGACCGTTCTTGCCGTCTCCCTGTAGCTCCCCACCGAGGGTATGACCGCGGATGCCAGGACGCTCCCGCCTTCGCAGACAACCGCCTTTGAAAAGCCGGATCCTATATCGATGCCAAGCACATAACTCATTCGCACGCCCATCCTGACAGACAATCGGAAACGGAAGAACTCACCGGGAGGCACGCCTGCGCCGCGCGCCTCATGAGAAGAATGTGGCCTCCTTCAGGGTCCGCCCGCTCCTCTGCAGCGTTTCTCCGCTTTTGAGCGCATTCCGGTATATCTGTTTCCCGGCAAGCGCCGCACCGAGGGCCCCGGTGAGGAGGGGCTCGGGCGGGACCAGAACGGGAAAGGTGAATTTTGCGGCCAGGGCCCTGACCAGGCCGATGTTCTTGGCGCCGCCGCCGGTCACGGCCACGTCCGGCTCTATCTTGAGCTTGCTTACGAGCGCATATATCCGCGTGGCGACGGCTTCATGGATCCCGGCGATCAGGTTGGGTACGCTTTCACCGTTTGCAAGCCGGCCGGTCACCTCGGCTTGTGCAAAAACCGTGCAGGTATTGCTGATCTCGGCAGGCCTTTCCGCGGAAAGGGAAAGCTCCCCGAGCCGGGCGAGGGGGACGCCAAGGACATCGGCCATCACCTCGAGAAACCGGCCCGTACCCGCGGCGCATTTATCGTTCATCACGAAACCGGTGACCTTGCCGTTCAGGATCTTGATGCCCTTGCTATCCTGGCCTCCCACGTCGACCACCGTCCGCACCGTGGGCAAAAGGTGGTGGATCCCTTTTGCGTGGCACGTGATCTCTGTCACTTGCTTGTCCGCGAAAGGCACATTTATTCTCCCATATCCGGTAGCCACGACAAAGACCAGGTCTTCGAAGACGAGGCCGGCCTGCGCCAGAGCGTCTTCCATCACCCGGTAGGCCAGCCTCCGGTGCTCCGGGCCTGTGGGGCCGATTATTGACGACACAACGGCGGACTCGTCCATGACGGCCACTTTCGTCATCGTGGAGCCGATATCGATACCCGCGAAATAGTGCATTACCCGCTCACGCCTGTTGGGAAGTGAATAATTCTGCCCACAGAACATAGTTCTGCATTACTATAGAGAAACCTTATCCGAATTCGTGACGCCGTGTCAACAAAAAGTGGTAAATATTCTCACTGCAATCGGCGACAGTTTCACCGTCTATCCTGAATATATGGTGGGTGTGCTGCCCCTCGCGCCGCGCTTCATCGCAATAATCTCTATAATTTTACCCGCTTCCTTGTGTGGCACGGTTTATGCTTAAATCCCTTCTATGTATAAACGGAGGGAGTCACCCATGAAACAGCTAGGTGTTGCAATCTCCAAAGAAAAGGACCGGCAATTCCGGATATGTTTTACCGAAAACGACGTGCGGCGCGCGTGCCGCATGATGGTGTGCGGCCAGCACAGCGAGTCGTGCATGAGACTCATGGAAGAAAATGGGGTAACGTGTGAACTCTGTTATGCCGTTCTCACCGCTTTGGGAAAATACCCGTCCCGCATAGAGACCAACTGACTTTATCCGACTGCCCGTATATTCTTGCTGCGGCCGAAGGGAATGCCAAGCTTCCGCATCCGGTGGCGCAAAGTCGCGGGGTTGATCCCGAGGATTTCGGCCGCGCCGCTTTTCCCCTCTATTCTGCCATTGGCTATCTTCATCACCTGCCTGATATGCTGCGCCTCCATTTCTTCGAGCTTGAACGGCCCGCTTGGCGACTCCACTACCTGCCGGGGAGGCACGGCGATATCGTCGAAGGTGAGAGGCTTGCCATTCGACTGGATGAGGGCCCGCTCCACGACATTCGCCACTTCCCGCACATTCCCGGGCCAGTCGTATCTGAGGAGCCGGTCGATGGCGCCCTGGGCCAGGGCGGGCGTGATGCGCAGGCCCATCTCGTGCACTTTCTTCTCCATGAAGTGGCTGACGAGGGCCGGGATATCCGCTTTTCGCTCCCTGAGCGGCGGAATCCTGATGGGGAACACGCCGAGACGATAATAAAGGTCAGGCCTGAAAACCCCTTCCGCGACTAACTCCTCGAGGTTCCTGTGGGTCGCGGAAATGATCCTTATGTCGATTTTGATGGCCTGGGAGCCCCCTACCCTCTCGATCTCCTTCTCCTGCAGGACCCGCAGCAGCCTGACCTGAGCCTGCGCGGGCAGTTCGCCCACCTCGTCCAGAAAAATCGTCCCCTTGTCGGCCCGCTCGAAGCGGCCCCTCCGCTGTATCACCGCCCCGGTAAAAGCGCCCTTTTCATGGCCGAAAAGCTCGCTGTCCAGCAGCGTTTCAGGGATTGCGCCGCAATTGACGGCGACCAGCGGTCCGTTGTGCCGCGGTGAGAGATTATGGATGGCGTGCGCAATCAACTCCTTGCCGCTTCCCGTCTCGCCGACCAACAGCACGGGGCCGGGCAAAGGGCCCACTTTCCACACCTGTTCCATCACCTCTCTCAAGCCGAAGCTTGAGCCGACTATCTCTTCCTTCCAATCTCTTTGCAGCTCGTCCCGCAGATAACGGTTCTCATCGGCCAGCATGTCCCTCAGTTTCACAAGCTCGACGTACCTCCGGCTGTTCGCGAGGGCGATGCCCGTGGGCTCGTTGACAACGGACCAGAGCCGGCCGTGCCGTTCGTCATACCGGCCCTCTCCCGCCGCCCGCACGATAAGCGAGCCGATAAACCGGTGCTGGATAATGAGCCGGCCCACGACCAGAGAGGAATCGGGCCACTTAAAGTGGGGTGCGACCCTCTCCATCATGGGGTCCTCCGAGACTTGGCCGCATACCCGCACCCGCGGATAGTTCTCCACATCCTCAAACTCCCTTCTGAGGTGCGGAGGCATTGCCACCTTGTCGGAACGGAGCGCGTCGCCCCCCGCCTCATCGGCGCTTGCAACCACTTCCAGAATACCCAACGATGCATTATAGACGGTAAGGATCAGCTCGTCCGCCGGCATGACGCCTTTGACGTAGACCAGGCAATCCCGAAGCGCCTCGCCAAGGTCGAGGCTGCCGCAAATACGCAAGGTAAATTCACGAAAAAACTCATCACTGTCCATGTCACTCTCCCGACCTGTGCACGCTGTAACTGTCACATATGGTACTTTACACTATTTCTTACAAATATTACAGTTGTTTCCGCCGTGACGGATAGATCATCGGATAGACGGCCTTATTGCCGGCCTTCGGACCGACCTTGCAATGAGCCTCGTATGGAGTACGAACCCACCGATTTTTGTTGACAAACTTGTCAGCCTTCGCTAGTATCTTTCATATAGAACTGTATTCTGTGGGCAAAACAATAACCGATGAAGGAATGGGAACGGGTGTGAAGGCGGCAGCACCCGCTTTTAGGGTCGCAGCCTTGCCTATCGGGGTATTTTCAAACCAGGGAGGAGGATAACGTGAAAAGAATAGTACAAGGTAATGAGGCGATCGCCAGGGGCGCCTGGGAGGCCGGTGTGGTTGTCGGCTGCGCTTATCCGGGTACACCGAGCAGCGAGATCATGACGGAGCTGTCTCACTACCCCGAGGTGAACACGGAGTGGTCGCCCAACGAGAAGGTGGCGTTAGAAGTGGCCCACGGCGCGTCGCTGGCGGGAGGAAGGGCCATTGCCTGCATGAAGCATGTGGGTCTGAACGTGGCTTCCGACCCCTTGATGACCATCTCCTATACCGGGGTGAAGGGCGGCCTTGTGGTTGTCGTGGCCGACGACCCCGGTCAGCACAGCTCGCAGAACGAGCAGGACAGCAGGAACTGGACCCGTTTCGGCAAGATTCCCATGCTCGAGCCGGGCAGTTCCCAGGAGTGCAAAGATTTTACGCGGATCGCCTTCGAGATTAGCGAGACCTTCGACACCCCTGTGCTCTTGCGGGGCGAGACCAGGGTTTGCCACTGCGATTCCCTCGTGGAGCTGGGTGACAGAGAGGAGCCGCCCACGCAGAAAGGCCTCTCTCAGAAAGAGACGCCCAAGCACGTGATGGTCCCCATGTATGCGAGGGTCAGGCGGGTCTTCATTGAAGAGCGCACAGGCCGGTTGTCCGAATACGCCGATGCCTCGTTTCCTTACAACCTGATGGAGATCAACGACCCCGAGATCGGCTTTATCTCTTCGGGCATTTCCTCCCTCTATACGCGAGAACTGTTTCCCCACGGTTCATTCCTCAAGCTCGGCATGGTCTGGCCCCTGCCATGGAAGATGATAGACGCATTTTTCACGAGGGTGAAAAAGGTGATCGTCGTCGAGGAGCTCGATCCTTTCCTTGAGACGGAGATCAGGGCCAGAGGCTACAAGGTGCGTCACGGCAAAGACCTCATCCCGGCGATAGGCGAGCTTTCCCCCGCGGCCCTCGAACAAGCGCTCTCCGAGACGGTGACCGGGCGGCGTTATAAGGCCCCCAAGGTGCGCATCGCGCCTGAAGATCTGCCCAAAAGACCGCCTAATCTCTGTGCCGGCTGCTCCCACAGGCCCCTCTTCTATGCCCTGAAAAAACTTGGCCTCTTCGTCTTTGGCGACATCGGCTGCTATGCCCTCGCCGCCGCGCCGCCCCTTTCCGCCATGCACGCCTCCACGTGTATGGGCGCGGGTATAGGCGGGGCCTTCGGCGCGGGAAAAGTCCTCGGTAAGGAAGGATTGGGAAAAGTCTGCGCGGTCCTCGGCGACTCCACGTTTCTCCACAGCGGCATCACCGCGCTGATGGACGCGGCATACAACAAAGGATATTCCACCACTATTATCCTTGATAACGGGATTACGGCGATGACGGGGCAGCAGGAGACCGCCGGGACCGGCTACACCATACGGGGTGAGCCCGCGGGGAAGGTCGATTACGAGCAGTTGGCGCGCGCCGTCGGGATCACACATGTGAGGAAGGTAGACCCCTACAAGCTGAAGGAGACAATCGAGGTGATCAAGGAAGAGGCGGAAAGAGATGCCGCCTCCGTCATCATCACCGAAAACAGCCCCTGCATGTTGCTCCGCAGGGCAAAACCACTGGAGAAGTTCGAGAACCCGTTCTACGTCATCGACACCGACCGGTGCAGGGGCTGCAAGGTGTGTCTCGAAATCGGGTGCCCCGCCATAAGCTGGCGGGCGCAAGAAGGCGTCACAAAGGATGGCCGCAAGAGGAAGGGGACCGTGTTCATTAACAAAGACCAGTGCGTAGGCTGTGATGTCTGCGGCCAGATATGTAAATTTGACGCCATTGTAGCGGAGGCGAAGTAGCGAGGGAGGACCGCGAAAAGGCAATGCCGGCCAAATCTGAATATACCCGTGTAGTGCCGGCGGTCGATCAGGCGTCAAGGATCCTCCTCTGTCTGGCAGGAAACGCTTCGGCGAGTTTGAACCTCACCGATATCTGTGAGAGCGTCGGCATCTACAAAAGCAAAGGGTACTCGATCCTCAATACGCTGCAAAAATTCGGCTTTGTGCTGAAAGACCCTGCGACAAAGACGTATTCTCTGGGGCTCGGGCTCATCTCTCTGTCGAGGAAAGTCCTGGACGGTCTCAATGACAACAAGGTGGTGGCCCCCCTCCTCGAGACGCTCGCCGGGAGGACCCGCAGCACGGCCCTCTACAGCACCCTCAGTGATGAAAACATCTTTGTCGTGGCGAAACACGAAGAGGAGCGGACCGTCAGCGTCACCATCCGCGTCGGCTATCGCTTTCACATGACCCACGGGGCCCACGGGAAGGCCATTGTCGCCTTCATGGAAGAGGATGAGCGGGAAAAGCTGCTGAAGCAGAAAAAGCTTTTTTTTCACGGCAATGAGTCAAAGTTCGACCGCAGCCGGTTGGATGCCGAGCTTGCACGGTGCCGGGAGAGGGGTTACGCCTTCGACATGGGCGAGCTGAACCCCGGCATCAACGTGGTCGCCTCCCCTGTCTTTGACGCGGATGAAAGGATCAAGGGGTGCATCTTCATCATGGGGACGTTTTCCGAGTCGCTCTTGGAGGAGTACGGCGCCCTGGTCGCCGAGAGCGCCCGGCGCTTTTCGTCCATGCTGGGCGCGAGGGCGCCGAGGGGCGCGGTAGGTCGGCCGGGCGTGTGAGAGTCGTCGTAAGCGCTCGTTGCCTCGCTAAAGGCCCTGTCAGTCTATTGAAACTAAACGGATTTTATGGTAAACCCTTGGCATGAAGAACAAGGCGATCAACCCCTTTAATAAAGGCGTATTCATCTGGCTTTTCATCATTCTCCTTATCCTCTTTCTGTTCAACATCTACCACAAGCCAAGAAAACAGTTCGAAACCGTGGCGTTCAGCGATTTCGCCGAATCGATCATCGCGGACCAGGTGTCGTCCGTTGTCATTCAGGGGAAGAGTATCACCGGTGTCATGAAGGATGGCCGTGACTTCAAAACCTTCGCCCCCGATGACCCCGAGCTTGTGAAGCTCCTACGGCAGCACAAGGTCACGATACAGGCGAAACCCGATGATGACTCGGGCATATGGCAGTCGATTTTTGTTTCCTGGTTCCCCATGCTCCTGCTTATTGGCGTCTGGATCTTCTTCATGCGGCAGATGCAGGCGGGCGGAGGCAAGGCCCTCGCCTTCGGCAAGAGCAGGGCGCGCATAGCGAACGGCAAGGAGAACAAGGTTACTTTTCAGGACGTCGCGGGCATTGAAGAGGCGAAGGTGGAGCTGGGTGAGATTATTGAGTTCCTCCGGGATGCGAAGAGGTTCACCAGATTAGGTGGAAGAATACCGAAAGGCGTGCTCCTCATCGGGCAGCCGGGGACAGGGAAGACCCTGCTCGCCCGTGCGATCGCGGGTGAGGCCGACGTGCCTTTCTTCAGCATCAGCGGCTCCGACTTCGTTGAGATGTTTGTCGGTGTCGGTGCATCCCGGGTGCGCGATCTCTTCAGCCAGGGCAAGAAGAATGCCCCTTGCATCATCTTCATCGATGAAATAGACGCGGTCGGCAGGCACAGGGGCGCGGGGCTCGGCGGAGGCCATGACGAGAGGGAACAGACGCTCAACCAGCTCCTTGTGGAGATGGACGGCTTTGAACCGAATGGCGGGGTCATTGTGGTTTCCGCAACGAACAGACCCGACGTGCTCGATCCCGCACTGCTCCGGCCCGGCCGGTTCGACAGGCAGATCATGGTGCCCATACCCGATGTGAAGGGTCGGGAAGAGATACTGGGCGTCCACACAAGGAAGACGGTCCTTTCCACCGAGATCGACCTTTCCGTGATTGCCCGGGGCACGCCGGGCTTTTCCGGCGCAGACCTGGCCAACCTTGTCAACGAGGCCGCCCTGCTCGCGGCGAGAAACGATAAGAAAGAGATCGAGATCTCCGACATGGAGGAGGCCAAGGATAAGGTGCTCATGGGCGTGGAAAGGCGGAGCATGGTCATCTCTTACCAGGAAAGAAGAAATGCGGCCTACCATGAAGCGGGGCATGCGCTCGTCGCAAAGATGATACCCGAGTCAGACCCCATCCATAAAGTCACCATCATACCGCGCGGTCGGGCGCTAGGCCTCACGCAGCAGCTCCCCATCGACGAGAGGCACACATATTCCAAAGATTATCTTGTCGATAGCATCACGATTCTTCTCGGGGGGAGGGCGGCGGAAGAGATCGTCCTCAACCATCAGACGACCGGAGCGGGCAACGACATAGAGCGGGCAACGGAAATCGCCAGGAAGATGGTCTGCGAGTGGGGCATGAGCGAAGAGATGGGGCCTCTCAATTATGGGAGAAAAGAGGAGCCGGTTTTTCTGGGCAAGGAGATGCACCGCCAGAGGGATTTCAGCGAAAACACCGCAAAGGACATAGACGCCGAGCTGAAAGCGATTGTGTCGGGCTGCTTCGAGAGGGCGAAGGGCCTTCTCCTCGGAAACATCGATGCCCTGCATACCATCGCCACGGCCTTGCTTGAAAAAGAGGTGCTCGACGGCCAGGAAATAGATGACCTTCTCAAGGAAAAAGTGAATGGCCTGGCGGAAACGGTTCAAGGATAAGCTTCTTGTCATGGGCATCCTGAACGTGACGCCCGATTCTTTTTACGACCACGGCGCGTTCTTTTCCCGGGACCGGGCACTGGACCACGCCTTGCGCATGATCGACGAGGGCGCGGATATCATCGATGTCGGGGGCGAATCGACAAGACCTTTTTCCGAGCCGACTCCGCGTGCCGAGGAGCTGGCGCGGATCCTCCCGGTAATCGAAGCCGTCAGAAAACATTCGGACGTCCCCCTTTCCGTGGACACCTACAAGGCCGTTGTGGCGAGGGCGGCGATCGCAGCAGGTGCGGATATAATAAATGATATCTCCTCCCTGTCCTTTGATCCGGATATGGCGGACGTCGTCGCGGGGTCGGGCGTGCCGGTCGTGCTGATGCACATAAAGGGGACGCCCAGAGATATGCAGAAGGACCCAACCTATAAGGACGTCGTGGGAGAGATCAGGGAATTTTTCGTCGAAAGGATCGCCTTTGCGAAATCAGCCGGGATAGATGAGGAAAATATCGTCATCGATCCCGGCATCGGTTTCGGCAAGCAGCTTCAGCATAACCTGACGATCATAAAGGAGCTGGGGCGGTTGAAGGAGCTTGGGCAACCGCTTCTCATAGGGACGTCAATGAAGTCTTTCATAGGCCGCATCATGGGAACGACCGCCCTGGAGGACAGGGCCGAGGGCACCCTCGCGAGTGTGGCCATGTCAGTGTGGAACGGTGCGGATATAGTGAGGGTTCACGACGTGGCGAGGACGCGCAGGGTCATCACTTTTATGGAAGCCCTGATGGCATCCTCCGCCCCGGGCTAGCCCATGACGCACCTCATGCGGTGGCAGGACGTTCTCGACATCCTGATCGTCGCGTTCATCATCTACCGCATTCTTCTTTTAATCAAGGGGACAAGGGCACTTCAGCTCGTTCTCGGTCTTATTATAGTCTTTTTTGTTTTCTACGTTGCGAGGAAACTGGAGCTTTTCACCCTTGGCTGGATCCTCAATAATTTCGTTTCTTCCATTCTGCTCGTGATCGTGGTGATCTTCCAGAATGAGATCAGG
>Ga0187864_10001632_pt1 | contig 21051 bp, 21 predicted proteins | sample June2016WEW_11_4_FD_132985 | JGI IMG/M metagenome (GOLD analysis project Ga0187864, IMG submission 132985) | Peatland microbial communities from SPRUCE experiment site at the Marcell Experimental Forest, Minnesota, USA - June2016WEW_11_40 | ecosystem: Environmental > Terrestrial > Soil >...
CAGCAAATGGAGTTCGATCGCCTCAGCCTTACCTACACCTTGCTCAGCAAGCGCAAGCTGCTCACGCTGGTGCAGGAAAAACGCGTCACCGGTTGGGACGATCCGCGCATGCCCACGCTCTCCGGCATAAGGCGCCGCGGCTACACGCCGGAGGCGATCCGCAATTTCTGCGCGGCCATCGGAGTTTCGAAGACGAATGGCACGCTGGAACTGGCGATGCTCGAACACTTCGTCCGCGAAGACCTGAACAAGCGCGCGCCGCGCGTGATGGCTGTGCTGCGGCCTTTGAAGATCGTGATCGATAACTATCCGGAAGGTCAGGTTGAGGAAGTCGATGCGGTCAACAATCCCGAGGACGAAAGCGCGGGGAAGCGCAAAGTGCCGTTTTCCAAGGTGCTCTACATCGAGCAGGACGATTTCCGCGAAGATCCGCCGAAGCAGTATTACCGTCTGTCGCCCGGAAAGGAAGTGCGGCTGCGTTACGGCTATTTCATTACTGCGAAGACGGTGGTGAAGAACGGCAGAGGAGAAGTAGTTGAGGTGCACTGTACGTATGACCCGGCCACGCGCGGAGGCAATGCTCCGGATGGACGCAAGGTAAAATCGACCATCCACTGGGTCTCAGCCGCGCATGCCCTCGACGCCGAAGTGCGGATCTATGACAAGCTCTTCACCAAGGAAGACCCGAATCAGGTGGAAGAAGGCCAGGAATTCACTGCGAACTTGAATCCGAATTCGCTGGAGGTGATTGCGCAGGCGAAGTTGGAGCCATCGCTCGCGAATGCGCCGATCGAAGGCCGCTACCAGTTCGAACGACTTGGGTATTTTTGTGTGGACCCGGATTCCAGACCCGGACGTCTTGTGTTCAACCGCACCGTGGCGCTGAAAGACACGTGGGCCAAGATCGAGAAAAAATCGGGATCGTAAAATACTTTTGGTAGAGACGCGGCTTGCCGCGGCTCCCTCACAGCACCCGGCACGCCTCCTCACAACGCGGGACTAGCTTGCTGCGATCGCCGTAGCCAAGATTGCAAAGGAAGTTCACCTTCCATAATTGAAGATTTGGTGGACCTGGTCGGGATCGAACCGACGACCTCTTCCATGCCATGGAAGCGCGCTCCCAGCTGCGCCACAGGCCCACTTGGCAGGGCAATTGCTCTTCTTTGATTCTCGCTTAGCTTTGCCGCCGCGTCAAACTCGACTCGGGCTCGACTCGGGCCGTCAACGTCAAATAGGATATGGTTGGCGAAACACAAGGACACTATAGGAGCTCCATGTCGAACTCGCGGACTATTCTCGTTCGGTCGTTTTTCTTTCTCATCGCTGTGCTTGCGCCCGCGGCGGCAGGCGCGCAAGGCGCAACCGGCACGCAGCCGCCGGTTGCTTATGCGTCGGTAAGCGAACTGAACGGCATCCTGACGCAATTGCAGAAGACGGCGCAAAGTATTCAGTCCGATCTCGGAAAGATGCGCCTCGAAAAATGGAAGACCGACGGCGCCACCAAGCGACAGACGCTGGCGAACGTGGAGTCCATCCAGCGCAACTTGCAGTCGGCGCTGCCGGAAACGATCGCGCAACTGAACAACTCGCCCGAAGACCTGGGAGCGAGTTTCAAGCTCTACCGCAACCTCGTTGTGCTGTATGACTACTTTGGGTCGGTGGTGGAATCGGCCGGAGCCTTCGGATCGAAAGATGAGTTTCAGAGCCTGGGCAACGACCTGAACGGACTTGAGAGCGCGCGTCGTGCGTTTGGCGAGCGCATGCAGAAACTGGCCTCCGGCAAGGAAGACGAGTTGGCGCGTTTGCGCGTGCAGGTCAAGACGCTGTCCGCGGCGCCACCTTCGCCACCGAAGAAGATCGTGGTGGATGATACCGAGCCACCGAAGAAGCCGCCGGCGAAAAAGAAAGTGACGAAACCGAAGGCGCCGGCGACGACGGACGCTCCGCCGAGTGCGTCACCCACCAAGTGACGCGGTGGACATTCAGCTCCTGGCCATTAGCTTCTGGCTTTTAGCTTTTAGCACTGTCCGGCCTTGGCAATTTCGGCATTTGTGCGCCACCCCTGACGGGTTGATCGCCGAGCACCCCCAGAATCGTGAGAATCCAACCTGACACGTCCATTTGCATTGTAAACATAAGACTTACCGCTGGAACTCCTGCGTTCCCTTCGGAGTCTAAGTAACTAAGCGGGAAAGGTCGTCCGGGGTAGGTTTGTGCAAGAATTAATATTCCCGACCAGGGCCACAGTGACTCTATAATTGAGGGTAACGCCATCATGGCGGGAGCTACTACATTGGGCGATCTTGCCAGCGTTATCGGGGCCCGAACTGAGGAATCTGCCGTCATCGCTGAACTGAAGGCGGGTTCGGAAGAAGCCTATTCCTGGCTGATCGGCGAGTTTCATCAGCCGATCTATGGGCTCGTCTATCGCATCGTGAATGATCCGTCGGACGCGGCGGACACTACGCAGGATGTGTTTCTGAAAGTCTTCCGCGGGATGAAGCATTTCCACGGCGAGTCGAGCCTTAAGACTTGGATTTACCGCATCGCGCTGCACGAGGCGGCAAATCGTCGGCGCTGGTGGTTCCGGCACAAAGCGCAGGAAACGCCGATTGATCCCATAGCAGCGGATGAATACGAATATTTCGGAGAAGCGCGGCTGGTCGACCCGGGCGAGTCGCCGTTTGAAAAGTTCGCGCATGGCGAAGTGCGCGCGGCCGTGGAGCAGGCTCTGCAACAGGTGCCCGAACCGTATCGGACGGCTTTGATCCTTCGCGATCTGGAAGAAATGTCGTACGAGGAGATCGCGGAAGTTCTGGCGATTTCGCTGGGAACTGTGAAATCACGCATCACGCGCGGGCGCGACGCGCTGCGCAAGAAATTAACTGGATATATCCGGGAAGTGGGTCCGGAGTTAGGGCTGCTCGCTCCTGCCGATGAGCCGCCTGCCAACGACCGGCACGACGGAGCAACCTGGATTTCGGGAGAAAGCTCGCGTGATGGCAGAGAGGCTGAGGTGATGCCATGAAGTACGATGAGATGACCTGCGCTGAGATCAGGCAGTTGTTCTCGCCGTATCTCGACGGCCGGGTGAGCGCGTCCGAGATGCGCGCGCTCACGCGCCATGTGGATCAGTGCGATGGTTGTGCGCGGGAATATGCCGCGGTGCAGCGCACGCAACAGTTGCTTGCCAGTCTGAGCCCGAAGAAGGCGCCGGCCGACCTGGCGTTGAAGTTGCGGGTCGCGATTTCGCGCGAGGCGGCACAGGCGCGCCGTCCGCGGTTTGAAGGTGTGCTGGTGAGGCTGGAAAATGCGCTCAACGCTTTCATGGTTCCGGCCACGGCGGGGCTGGTCAGCGCCGTATTGTTTTTCGGACTGCTGCTGGGCTTCTTTGCCTTGCCGGCAGAACTGCGGGCCAGCAGCGGAGACGTTCCCCTGATGCTGTACACCGGGCCGCAACTCGAACAGTCGGCCTTCGGCACGTCACTCGGCAATATGGGTGACGATGCGCTGGTGATTGAAGCCTACGTGGATGCCAACGGCCGGGTGGAGGACTACCGCATCCTGTCGCAACCGGACGACGCCAAGGCGGTGCTGCCGCAATTGAAGAACCTGCTGATTTTCACGACCTTCCATCCGGCGCTTTCCATGGGGCGCCCGACAGCGGGGACTGCGGTGCTGTCGTTTTCGAAGATTAGCGTGAAGGGTTAGCGGTAGACGCTGACGAGCTGCGCTCGGCTGTCCCCACGTCCGCTTCGCCCCTGAAAGCGCCAATTGCTGAGCCCTGAGCGCTCACGCTTCTCTCACCCTTCCCAAACGAACGCGTCGAACACTCTTGTGGACTCGAAGCCGAGGCGTTTATAGAGGGCAATGGCGCGGTCGTTGGCCTCGGTTACCGTCAGCGAGATGAAATGAAATCCCCGGCCGCGGAGATTTTTCGTGGAGGCGGCTAGCATGGCTTGGCCGAGGCCGGCGGAGCGATATTCGGGGAGCACGCACACCTGGGTAATGTGGCCGACATCGGGGCGCACCTGCGAGCAGAGGATGAGGCCGATCAGCGTACGCGTGCGGCGCTGGAAGACGGAGAACGATGCTTGGGGATCGAAGGTGCCGCATCCGGGGAAGCGCACGATGTTGTTGAGAAACCGCAGCGAGCCGGCGAGAGTGCGGTACTGATCGTTGATCTCGGAATCGACGTGGCCGCGGTAGGCGGCGGTAATCAGGGCGGCGGCGGACTGGTATTCCTGATCGGACCAGGGACGGATTTCGAACTGGTGTGGAAGCGGCGGCAGAGTCGGCAGCGAAGCTTGCGGATGCCGTCCCATATCGAAATTCATGAAGACGCGGGGATGGCGGCTGAAGCCCTGTTGCAGGAAGGGGCGCGCGACTTCTCCGGTGTGCTGCGCCAGCAACTGCGCCTCCACGCGATGGATGCCGGGCGACTGCTGCAGGGTTTCGATGACGTGTGTGAGCAGTTGTTCTTCGACCTCGTGACGGCTGGGACTGCGGGCTCCATCGCGGACAAAGAGGTCGCCGATGACGCCCTTGCTCTGCTCGTAGACAAAGAAGGAGTAGCCGAAGATGCTGCCGCGCTCAATGGCGGCGTAGCCGGGAAGGATTTTTGCGTCCATGTAGCGGAGGATCATCTCGGCGCTGGTGGCGTAGTCCCACGAGAGCAGGCGCCCCCACATGGCGATCTCATCTTCCAGCAGCGGGCGAAGGTCAGCGGAAGAGAAGTGTCGGAGATCGAGGATTTCCATAAAGAAGGTCTCAGGTCTTAGGTCTCAGGAAAAACATGGTGCGAGGTTCTGCTGCCTCTTCCGAGTCTGCTGCCTGAGACCTGCGACCTGACACCTGAGACCTTTCTTCATTTTCCCACCCAATACAATTCCAGCTTCTGCTCCGGGATGCTGGTTAAGTATGACACTCGGCGTCCAGGAACGAGTTGGGCGACTTGGGATTGCGTACCTTCTGCGGCAACCAGGACATGAGCTGCGGTCGGGATATTTCCGCTCTCGTATGGTTGAACCGGACGATTGAAATAAAACTCGAGTCCGTATCCCTGCACGCGATTGACGTGATAGAGGGCGATGGGGACCGGTTCGTGCGAAAAGGCCTGAATGCTTTGGGCAATGGGCCGCGCGGATTGGGTGGCGTCGATGACGGGAGCGGCAAGACGAATGACGGCGGCGACACTGACCACGACGGCGAACATCGTCACCGGCCGCAGCAGACGCAAGCCAGCGCGGGACAGCAGCGCAACGCTGATGCCGAGCGCAAAGACCGCGGCGATGGCAGCGGCGACGTAGGCTCCTGTTCCCCACAGCAAGTGGCGATTCATCGCGATGGATGCAGCGTAGAGCGCGGCAAATATCAGCCCTCCGCAGAGAATTCCGTGAGCCGCGGCGAAAAGGGGCGACAACTTCTTATCGTCCCGCGACCTCTGCGAAACCTCAGCGCCCTCTGCGTTGAAGAATTGACCACGGCCGCGGCTAGCCAGATACTCGGCGATCAAGAGCGCTCCGGCGGGGACGGCGGGCAGGATGTAGCCGGGCAGCTTCGATTGCGATGCGCTGAAAAACAGGATGGGCACGAGCATCCAGATGAGAAGAAATAGCGGCCAGGACGCTTCCGAACTGGACAAAGCCTGTTTCCCTTCGGTCCATACCAAACGAACGCGTTCGGCGACGGCGACGATGAGCACGATCGTCCAGGGCATCATGGCCAGAAAGAATACAGGTAGATAGAACCAGAAGGGCTGGTGGTGGTGATAGACGTCGTGCGAGAAGCGCGCGAGATTGTGTTCGAGGATGAAGACGCGGAAGAATTCCGGATTGCGCAGCTGAACGGCGATATACCAGGGCAACATGACGGCGAGGTAGACGGCGATGCCGGGGATCCAGAGGGTGCGTGGGATGGCGCGCCAGTCACGCTTTACAGCGACGAAGAGAAAGATGATGAGCGCGGACAGGGCGGGCGCGACCGGGCCTTTGGCCAAGGTTCCGAGCGCCAGAGCAATGTAGAAAGCGGCGAGATAAATGTGCCGGCGGCTTTCGTACCATCCGTACCAGGCGAGCAATGCGATAGAGAAAGCGACGGCAAGCGGCATGTCGGTTGCGGCGGCGCGCGCAAATCCAACAACGGCGGCGCAACTGGCCGTGATGAGGGCGCCGTCGAGTTCACTGCCGGGCCGGAAGCGGCGGAGAAACAAGTAGATAGCGGCGATGAGCAGGGCAGCGTCGAAGGCGGCGGGCAGGCGGGCAGTCTGGTCGGTGACGCCGGCGACACGGAACGACAGCATCGCCTGCCAGTAATACAGCACTGGCTTTTCGAGCCACGGTTTGCCTTGCAGCGTGGGGGTAATCCAATCGGAGCGATCGAGCATTTCGCGGGCTATTTGCGCGTAGCGGGGTTCGTCGGCGCCAATAAGGCCAAAGGCGCCGAGACCGTAGAAGAAAAGGAATCCGCAGAACGCCACTAGCAGCAGCACATCGGTGCGGGTTCGCGGATTCGTTCCTTGCTTATTCATTGCATGTCAGGCAAGGCGCGGCCATAGTGATCTCGGGTTGGTGCGCTGGCGTTCATGATCGCGTTCGTTAGCTCGTTGCTGAGTTCGCGTCCAAGACAACAGGTTCTCGGTGCAGGCGATCCACAATTCGGGACACGGCGACCGCCAGAGGTCCTTCGATCGAACAGCCGCTTGCGCATTTGTGACCGCCGCCACCGAAATGCTCGGCCACGGTGGAGACATTTACCGCTCCTTTGCTGCGCAGGCTGATGCGATAGCGGCGATCGGGGAGTTCGCGAAAGAAGATGGCGACCTGCACGTCGGCGATAGAGAGCGCATAGTTGACGAGGCCCTCGCAATCCTCTTCGCGGGCGCCGAAGCGCTGCATCTGTTCCTGCGTGACCCAGATCCAGGCCAACGTACCTTCGCGATGCAGATTAGACAGTGCGGCGCCGAGCAGCCGAAGTTTGGCCGTCGAGTGTCCGAAATAGATAGGCCGCGCACAAAGCGCGGGGTCAGCTCCGGCGAGCACAAGTTCGCGTGCAACGGTGAAGGTGTGCTCGTTGGTGCCTTCGAACATGAAGGACCCCGTGTCGGTCATGAGCGCGGTGTAAAGGCAGGTGGCAATGTCGCGATCGACGGGGACGCAGGCGAGGCGGGCAAGGCGGTAGACGAGTTCGGCGGTGGCCATCACCGTGGAATCGATCCAGTTGATGTGGGCAAAATTGCGGCCGCTGGCGTGATGGTCGATGTTGATGAGGAAACATTTTTCCAGACCTTCGAGAAGCGTACGCCTGATGCCGTCGCATTCGAGCAGGATGACGGCATCGTTCCAGGGGACAACATCGGTCTGAATGACGCGATGGGCGAAGGGAAGGTTCTGATAGATGCGGGGGACGCCATCGTGCATAACGACTTCGGCATCCTTTCCCATGACGCGCAGGACCTGGCCACAGGCGAGGGCAGAGCCGATGGCGTCTCCGTCGGGCCGGGCGTGCGAAGTCACCACGATGCGGCCACGCGACCGAATTTCTCGTAGAACCCGCTCTAGCATGAAGTACTCTCGGCTCTTGGCTGTCAGCCCTCAGCTTTCAGTCGGAGGCTGTTAGCTTCGTCTCAGAGTAGTCAGTCGTTAGTCGCTAGTCGTTGGTCGTCAGCGAGCAACCACCGAAAGCCCATTTCCTACCACGCTTCGGTAAAGCCGCGCCGTGTCAGTTTCCCGTCGTCGCGCACGACCAACGACTAGCGACTGACGACTGAGGACGCCCCTACTTCTTTAGCGATGCCGCAAGCTCTCCGAAATCCGCCGCCCCTTCAGGGGCTGGGCTCAGCGCCCTTCCGGCTGCGCTTCTTAGCGCGGCCGAGAAGCTCCTCGACCCGACTCTCCAATTGATCGGCACGATCGATCTGGAAATAAAGTTCCGGAGGGCGGCGCAGACGCAGGCGCTCCGCGAGTTCGTGGCGCACGAAATTCCTGGCAGCGGCGAGCCCTTCGAGGGTGCGCTCGGCCTCGGCCTCATCGCCGGCAACGCTGACCATGACGCGGGCGGAACGGGCGTCCTGCGCCATGAGCACGGCGCTGACGCTGGCGAGCCCGATGCGAGGATCCCCCAGCTCGCCTTCGAGGATGGTCTCGATCTCTTCGCGGATGGCCGCGCTCAGCCGTCCGCGATGATACTTTTGGCCCCGATGCTCCACGGCACACCTCGAATTGGAAAACGTTTGAGAATATCAGAAAAGTCAGATTCGCCGCGATGTTATTGGCCGCAATCTGGCTGGATTTGTAAGTCCGCTGCAATCGGCGCTGGAAGCCTCCCCATGAGTTACCGCTTCAAAGCGTCTTCTTGTTGGCTCGAGCCCAGGCCGCTGCGGTCGCTACGTGGGTTCGTGCGGTTTCAAGCCGCGACTTCTCGGCCAGCAGGCGCACGTGCAGGTCGGGCAGGAAATGTTTCAGTTTTTCCAGATTGCTGCGGTATTCGAGGGATTCTTTTTCGAGCGCCGCAGCGGCTTCGGAATGTGGCGGCAGGCGCCGCAGACATTCCGCTGCGCGGAGAAGCTGACTGAGAATGTCCGAGAAGTCCTGGGGCCTGATGCTGGAACAGTGCTTTCGTTCCGGACGGAGACGAATCAGTGCGGATCGCAGGTTATCATTCACCTGGCGCAAGGTCTCAAGCGCGTCCGGCGGCATTATCCCTTCCAGTCCACACGCACATGATCGGACTCAGCGCCGGCGGCGGAAGCAACCATGCCGGCCGCGGACGCGGCCGATGGCCTGTCGGCGCGGTCAACCACGATCCATGCTTCTCGCACTGCCAGCAAGTCCGTGATGAGCTGGGTGACCCCGCGTTTCGAAGGATGGAATTGCACCCACACCAGACTCTGGCGCACCGCGTTATAAAAACTGTCGAGATCCCGGGCGACCTTGCCTCCCTTGGCAAAGTCCAGCGACGACTGCAGATGGCCGACGACTAGGATCGCGTGTTTGATGCGCTTGGTCCGTAGCATGATGTCGTTGTGCTCGATGGCGATGGCCGCTTGCCGCAGATCTTCGATCACCTGCTCATAAAGCCGCACCACCAGTTCTACCGGGCTCGCACCCCGAACCGTCGCTTCTCGATACGACTGTTGGATATTCATGACCGTGCGCCTTTCGACTAACTCCCCGTGCTGCTTGTACTGCTCGATCCGCTCGTGCTGCTGGAACCGCTCGCGCTAGTCCCGGAAGTCGGGGTCGTGTTCGTGTTTGTGGTCGGGGTTGTGGACGTGGCCGTCGAACTCGACGAGAGCGAGCCCAGCGCTGCGTTGACTTCCGCCAACGTGAAGGGATACTCCTCGAGATTTGCGTTGACCTGGTCGAACTCCTGGGTCAACGCCGTCTGTTGGGCCGCCAACTGAGTCTGAAAGTTGGTTATCTCGGTCGTAAGATCGATCTGTTGCTGCTGGTTCGAGGCAAGATCCTCGTTCAGAATACCCTCCACCGGGTCGGTCAGATTTGTGAGGTCGGCGTTCATGTTGTCGGCGAACCCGGTCGAGTTGGAATTGGTGAAGAAATTCTGCACCGCCGCGGGATTGGAGCTCAGCGCGGTGCTGAGCGTGGAACTGTCGACGCTCAGGGTCCCGTCGTCGTTCATGGTAATGCCGAGTGCTGCCAGGTTCGTGAAGCCACTACTCACGGAAGTCGAGTCGGTTGTCGCGTAAGTTATGTCCGACGCCAGGCTGGATTGCAAGACTCGCAAGTCGGTGTCCGACCCGAGCGGTCCTTCCAGGCTGGTCGATGGATTGATGGTGAACTGGGTGTTGATGTCGCCGATGACCGTGTTGTATTCGGTAACAAAATTGTTGATGGAGTTGGTGATTGAGGTCATGTCTGGGCCCACCGTCACCGTTACCGGCGTGGCCGAATCCGCGTTCACCAGGCTCAGCGTCACGTCCGGGATCGCCCCAGTCACCGTGTTGGTGGTGCTCGCATACGGGATCCCATTGATCGTGATCTCGGCGTTGGTTCCACCCACCGGCGGCTCAAACGTCAGACTGGTGGTGTTGCTGCCGGTGCCGGTGGCGATGGCCAGCGCCCCCGCACTGCCCGTTGCCTGGCTATAGATTGCCAGGTGCGCGCCGTTGGCGTCGGTCACCACGCTCGCCGTGATGCCCCAATTGTTGGTGGCGCTCTGAGAGTTGATGGAGGCGGCGAGCTTGGTGAGCGTATCATTGCTGCCCGCCGTGATCGCAATGTCTGCCGTCGTTCCGCCCGACCCTCCGATCTGCACGTTAAGTTCACCGGTGGTCTGGCCGTTCGGCAGAATCGACGTGTTCGCGTTCGCTACCGAGTCCGTATACAGCGTCCCGGTTGACGCCAGGCTGCTCACCACCACGGTGTAGTTGGCGGCCGCGGCCCCAGTCTGCGCCGTGGCATTCACGATCGCCGACTCCGATGAGTTCGCGGTCACGGCTGTCAGCGCTCCGTCCGCGCCCGTAAACCCTTGCACAGCGCTCGCCAGATTGGATAAATCGCTATTGATGCTGGTCAGGGCGGTCGCCTGCGTTTGCAGATTGGTCACATCGCCCTGCCAGGCTGTCAATTGCCCGCTCTCGGCGGATTGGAGTTCGGAAACGACTGCGGACACATTGATACCATTTCCATTCAACAAAGCCGCCGCATTAAAGCTAATCCCCATGAGTTTTTTCTCCTACGCTGCCCACCGCTGCCGTGCTCGCGCTCTGGCGCAGTTTCGCCGCCGGTTGGAATTCCCGGGCAATTCCGCGCTCAACCAAAAGTTCTTCGTTGCTCGGCACTTGTAGAACCACGGTCTTGGCTTGGTCCAGATACTGAATGATTATCTGGTCCTTAGTCTCAGGATCCTGGTGCACTTCGACTTCATCCTGTGGCAGTTCGTAGGTCGAGGCGACATTTTTCGCGACGGAACTTTCTTGTTTTGGCAGAGTTCCCGAAACGGGCTGGGCCGCTTCTTGTACCGCGCCCGACTCGGGACTCGCTTGGGCGCGGCCCGAACCCACACTCGTGTTCGCTGCCTGCACACTCTTTGCCGGCGGAAAGCTATCCACCGGTCCGATCGTCATGGCCCACTATTCCGGAATAGCACAAAGGAGGCGGTTGGTTGTCCGCCTCCTTTTGCCGAAAACCGCGTTCTACTGCAACAGCTTCAGAACAAGTTGCTGCTGGTTGGCCTGGGACAGGGCGGAAATACCGGTCTGTTCCAGAATCGAATACTGGGTGAGATTGGCCACCGCCGTCGGAATGTCGGCTGCGGTCACGTCGTTTTCCGCCGAAGTCAGGTTCTGCGTCTGGTTGGTGATAACGTTGGACGCAGCTTGCAAGCGGTTGACGGTTGCGCCAATAGCGCCGCGTAAGGCGGCAACCGTCGCGACGGCGCCGTCGATGAGCGTCAGGGCAGCTTGCGCGTCGGACTGGGTCAAAAGGTCGTTGATCGATCCAGCCGTGCCACCCGTCAGGAACGTAGCGCCGCTGAAGGTATTGGCCCCCGACCCGGTCGTCGCCAAAGCGATACCGTTGCCGGAGGTGCCCTTGGTTATTGCCGTGAGTGCGACGGTGTTTTGCCCAGCCGTGTTTTGCCCATACACCGCCGTCGCCGAGGTATTGGCGGTTGCGCTGCTTCCGTAGGCGTAGTTAATGCCCGCGCCGCTTCCACCGTTGATGGCATTGGTCAGATTCTGCATGCTGCCAGCTTCCGTAGAGCCCACCAGCACCTGGATGGCATTGGCCGAGGGAGTGCCGAGGGCGCCCACAAAGGTGTAGATTTGGTTGCCCACCGTCACCGTGTCGCCAGCGACAGCGGACGGAGCGGTTCCGGCAGCGGTGCCTCCGGTGAAATCCAAGCTAGTCCAGACGCCGGGCACTGTGCCCGTTGCCGCCGTGGTGATGAAGTTGCCGCCGGTGCCAGCGGAACTGGCTGTGAAGCCCAGGGTGGTTCCGGTAGATGTTCCCGCCGTGACTTGAGTGTTGGCCAGCGTATTGGCGCTATATTGGCCGCCGCCTGAACCGTTGACCGCAGACGCCAGATTCGTCAGGCCGGTATTTTCGTTGGTGGCCACCACCTCATTCGCCGTCTCCAGGGTGCTGAGAGAGTGCACGAAGGTGTAGGTTTGGCCGCCAACCGTTACCGTGGCGCCAGCGACGCCCGCGACGGAGCCACCGGTGCCGGCGCCTAATGTCCCGGCATCGAAGGTCATTGTCCCCGTCCCCACCGTCGTAGCGATGGCATTGTCGGTGGTCCCATTGACGTTTGCCGATAAAGCGAGAGCGCCTGCCGGATTCGTTCCCGTAACTGCTCCGGCCGTGACGTTCGCATTGGCGACGGTTCCGGCTCCATAGGCAACTCCGGAGCCGCCAGCCGAGCCATTGATCGCAGCCGCCAGGTTCGTCAGGGTTTGGGCGGTAGTACCCCCGATGAGAACCCGATTTGCAGCGGGAGCGGTGGCCAGGGAGGTAACGAATGTGTAGGTCGTGCTACCGATGGTAATGGCGTTGTTGTTAGCGGCATTCGCAGTGAAGTTCAATGCACTGCTGGCCATGGTGCCTTCCGTAAAGTTGGCTCCGGTCAGGGTGTTGGTGGCAGCAACCGCAGCTGCGGCTGACGCCTGGGTCAGGGTGCCGGTGGCGGCGACCGCTCCGCCTAAGTTAAGGCCAGGGGCGGACAACGTGCCGGTGGTCACACCGATGGTGCTGCTGCCCGAGGTGCTGCCGTCACTCAAGAAGACATTGAGAGTGTTCGCGGTGAACACCTGCCCGCCGTTGAAGTTGGTTGTGGAACCGATACTGTCAATTTCCTGTTTGATGGATTGATATTCGGCGTCCAGCGCGGTGCGTTGCGAATTGGACACCGTGCCGGTGGCCGATTCAGTGGCCAGCGTCACGGCGCGATCCAGCAGCGTGGTGACCTGAGACAGCGCGCCGTCTGCGACCTGCAGTTCGCCGACGCCGTCGGTGGCGTTGCTCGACGATTGCGTGAGCGCCGCGATGTTAGCCTCTAACCCGTTGGCGATGGCCAGACCAGCCGGATCGTCGGCGCCGCTGTTGATGCGCGACCCTGACGACAACTGCTCCAGGGTTGAGGTGAGGTTGTTGCTGGTGATGTTCAGCTGGTTTTCCGCAGCGATCGCAGCAATGTTATTTAAGATGGTTAGTGCCATTGTTTATTGCTCCTTTTGGTTCCGATTTTGGGATCCGTCCCCGAAACCTTCCCGGAGCTCGTTCCGTTTGTCCTGCGGAACCCAATTGCCTTTCCATCTGCATCATCGGCTGGGCGCGTCCAGGCTTTATTTCCACAGGTACCATCCGGCATAGCTCTTAGGTAACGTGCCTCCTTTCTGCTCCTTTCTTCCCGCCCCTGCCGTTTCTGCCGATCATTACTGATGAAGCCTTATTAAGTGGCGGGCCTTCTTCCGTCCAGCAGTCGAACATCAGGAGCCAAACATGATCCAGCTCACCCGCCTCAACAATCACCCGCTGGTGGTCAATTCCGACCTGATCAAGTTCGTCGAGCAGGCCCCCGACACCGTCATCACGCTGGTGAATGGCGACAAAATTGTCGTTCGCGAAAGTGCCCAGGACGTCCTCGAACGGGTGGTGCAGTTCCGCCGCTCGGTGCTGCAAGGGATCATGCTCTGGTGGGACAACCGTTCCGCCCTTCCGCCCGTCGTTGCTGGAGATGACGCTGGCAATGGCCGGCCGGCTGGCGAGAAATAGGAGCCCTCGTGGATAAGGCAACATTCGGCGGTCTGGTGCTGGCTATCGGCGGCATCCTGCTCGGCTTGATGCTGGAGGGCGGCAATCTCAGCCAGGTGCTGCAGCCCACCGCTGCCCTGATTGTTTTTGGGGGCACGCTGGGCGCGATCCTCATTCAGTACCCCTTGCCGGTGGCGCTGAGTGCGTTCCGGCGTCTGGTGCAGGTCTTCGTCGAGCCCGCACAGAATCCGCGATCGACGATCGAACTCCTGGTCAAGTATGCCAACCAGGCGCGGCGGGAAGGCATCATCTCGCTCGACAAAGAACTTGCCACCATCGACGAACCCTTCCTGCATCGCGCCCTCATGTTGGCGGTCGACGGCACCGAACCGCAGGAACTCCGCAAGATCATGGAACTCGAACTGGATAACAAAGAAGAACAGGAAGAGAAAATTCCCCAGCTCTTCGAATCGGCCGGTGGATTTTCTCCCACCATCGGCATCATCGGGGCCGTGCTCGGTTTGATCCAGGTCATGCAGCACCTGGACAAAATCGACGAAGTCGGAAAGGGTATTGCCGTCGCCTTCGTGGCCACCCTTTACGGAGTGGGCACCGCCAACCTCATTTTGCTGCCGTGCGCCGGAAAACTAAAAATTCGCATTCGCAACGAGCAGATCATCCGCGAAATGACGCTCGAGGGTGTAGTTTCCATCCTCGAGGGAATGAACCCTCGCATGCTGGAAGCGAAGCTGCTGGGTTTCCTTACCGAGGCCCACGGACCCGCCGCCGTCGCTGGGGAGTCCAACGCTGAGGAGTCCAATTTATGAGCCGCCGCAAGCGACGCCCCAGTCACGCCAATCACGATCGCTGGCTGGTTTCCTACGCTGACTTCATCACCCTCTTGTTTGCCTTTTTCGTCGTGCTCTACGCCTCGTCGCAAGTCGACAAAAGAAAAGTCGGGAAACTGGCTTTGGCCATTCAGGTCGCTTTCCAGGAGATGGGAGTTTTTCAGGCTTCCACTACAGAAGTCCCCATCGATCTCTCCGATCCCATGCCTTTCAGTACCGCGCAAGCCATCGAAAACAGCCAGCGAACCGCGAGCCTGGGCCGGATTGCGTCTCCCCCCGACGGTTCGCCCGGCACCAGCAGAGAGAATGGCGATCTGGCTCAGTTGCAGGCCGAACTGGAAACCACGCTGACTGCGGAAATCAGGCGTAAGGAAATCGCGATGCGCCGCGAGCCCGACGGTCTGGTCATCAGTTTGCGCGAGGTGGGTTTTTTTGGAAGTGGCTCAGCCCAGATGAAGTCCGCCTCGATGCCGGCTTTCGACCGCATCGCCAGCACGCTCCGCCAGCATGACTATCGCTTGCGGATCGAGGGCCACACCGATAACGCCCCCATCCACACCGCCCAGTTTCCCTCGAACTGGGAACTCTCCACCTCCCGGGCAACCGAAATTGTGCGTCTTCTCATCGTCCGGGACGGGTTCGGTCCCGATCGTCTGAGCGCCGCCGGATACGCCGACTATCACCCCGTCGCAACCAATCTCACCGCAGAAGGCCGCGGCATGAACCGCCGCGTGGATATCGTCATCCTCGGCCAAGCCCTGAAGGAGGCTTCCATTGCTCAGGTCGGGACCCAAGCCCAGACGCCAGCCGCGACGCCAGCCGTGACCCCACCCGCGACCTCACCCGCGACGACGACGGCGCAACCGTCCCCGGCTGCCGCACTCAAGCCCGCGGCGGTGAGAACTGCAGGCGGCAGCCTACAGCAGTAATTCCATCCAGAGCGCGCTTTCGATGGGAATCGCAGAATACGGCGCGATTTCTTTGAACCCCATCCTGCGATACAGTGCGATCGCATCCTTCATAGCCGATTCAATCGTATCCAGGCGCATTCGTTCATAGCCGATGGCGCGTGCCTCGGCGATCACGCGTTCCACCAGCATCCGGCCCAGACCCCGGCCGCGATCGTCAGGCCGCACGTAAAGCCGCTTCATCTCGCAGATGCCGGCCTCAAGTTTGCGCAACGCAATGCATCCAGCGGCGTGGTTCGCGTATCGGGCCAGCAGCAACCGCCCGCTCGGCGGACCGTAAGCGCCTGGAAGGCTTCTCAGTTCCTCATCGAAACTCTGGAAGCACAGGCTGAAGCCGAGCGAACGGCCATATTCGAGGAAGAGGCTTCGGGCTTGTTCGATGTGTTCGGGGAGTGTGACCTGAAGCAAATCGATCTGGCTCCGATCGCCATGGCTCCGATCACCACGACTCCGATCGTCCTGAATAAGATCGCTTTTGCCGGCACCAGAGGCCGTCACTGGAGAACCTCAAAGTTGTATCCGGAAGCTCCTCCGATTCTATCCCTCGCGCAGTCGATTGCGCCCGGCGCACGGGACAATTAAGATTCCTCTACTCCCATGTCTGAAGTAATTTCAACCGAGCCCGCCACTTCCCATCCCGTTTCCACCCCTGCCTCCGAAACTTCCGTCGAGGTATTCGCCGTTTACGGGGTTGAGCCCGAGATCCAGGCCTATGCCATGGCCAAGTATTCGCGCTCCTCCCTCTCGATGAAAGAGTCGCTGAAGGAAATCACGGCCCAGAGGGCCGAAAAGTTTCTCAACACCTTCTACTTCCAGTACGGGCATCGCTCCATCGCCGACCTTGCCCACATCGCGCTCGCCATCGAGCGCCTCTCCATTCTCGCCGCCATTGTCGTTGTCGACGAGCAGCGCTGGGATGGTCAGGAACGCTCGACGCGCTACCAGGACTTCAGGAAGAGCGGTTACTACACGCCAAATTTTGAGAGGCAGGGTACAGGGTCGGACCCTTCGCCCGCCCAGACGCTCTATCGCGAAACCATCGAGTCCTTGTTCACAACCTACGAAAAAGTTTCGCAGCGGACGTTCGAATATCTCGCCGGCATCACGCCCCGGCCCGCCGAAATGAAGCCGGACTTTTACGAGCGCACCCTGCGCGCCCGTGCCTTCGACATTTCGCGCTACTTGTTGCCGCTCGCCACCAACACGTCACTCGGGGAGATCGTCAACGCCCGCACGCTGGAAAGCCAGGTCGCGCACCTGCTCGCGCAGCCGCATAAAGAAGTCCGTGATCTTGGAGCGCTGCTGAAACAAGCCGCCATTTCTCCGGCCTACAACCCAAACGAAGAATCGCTGCGCGCCCTGGTTGCCGAGATCCGCGCCGTGTCGCCCGAAATCGCCGATCGCGCCGAACGCGAGCTCCTGCGCGAAGTGCGGGTCGCGCCCACGCTGGTCAAGTACGCCGACCCGAATCTCTACGAAATCGAGACGCGCCGCGAACTCCAGCAGGCCGCCGCCGAACTGATGCAAGGCGCTGCCATCGAACCCGCACCGCTCGTTGATCTGCTGGACAACGATCTGATTGATAACGATCTGCTCGAGATCGAACTCGCCACCACGCTCGTTTACAGCCACTGTCATTACTCCTACCGGCAGCTTCGCAAAACAATCGAAGCGGCCGGGGAGGCGCGCCGCCGTGAAATCATCGACCTCGGCCTGCGTCATCGCGGCAGTCATGACGAGATGCCGCGTTCCTTCTCCGCGGGCCAGCAGTTTCGCTTCGACATCCTCATGGACATCGGCGGCTTCCGCGACATGCACCGCCATCGCCGCTGCGTCCAGATCATGCAGGATTTCTCGACCGCCCACGGCTTCGACACGCCGCCCGAACTCGAAGCTGCCGGAGTGCGCTCCGACTACGAATTGGCGATGAAGCGCGCCGAAACCGCCGCGCAGAAGCTTGCCGCGACCGGCAGTGAAGAAGCAGAAGCCCGGCAAAACGCGCAGTACGCGATCCCACTTGCTTTCCGCAAGCGCACGCTGTTCAAGATGGACTTCGCCGAGGCCGTCTACATCTCCGAGTTGCGCACCACGCCCGCCGGACACACGTCCTATCGCAACGTAGCCTATGCCATGTACGAAGCCGTAGCTGCAAAATATCCGGCGCTGGCAAAATACTTCCGGGTGCACGACGTCCGCGAGCCGGTAGATCTGCTGAAACGCTGAGACTCTTGTGTGGGGACGGGGCTGTGCCCCGTCCAAGCGGGGCAAAGCCCCGCTTCCACACAGTTATGCTCGGGCAACCCCGCCCGCGAAAGCCATCGACAGGAAGAGACTGCTTGGCAAGAAATCGGCATCTCCACAAAATTGACGCCGATGAATCTCCGCCTCTAAAATCAGCTGACCCATGCCCAACTACGAATACCTGTGCAAGAAGTGCGGACACCGCTTTGAACAAATCCGCAAATTCTCCGATAAGCAGTTGCGAAAGTGCCCCGAATGCGGGGGCGTCATCGAACAAGTGATCTCGGCTCCAGCCGTGCAGTTCAAAGGCTCGGGCTGGTACGTGACCGACTACGCGAAGAAGGGCGCCGGCTCCGCGGCATCGTCCTCGTCCGCTGCTTCTTCGGAAGGCGACAGCGGCACGAAGGAAACGAAAGACTCCAAAGACACGAAAGATGCGAAAGATACCAAGAAGGACGACAAGCCCAAGTCCGATACCTCGCACAAAAAGCACAAGAAAGACTAGAACTGCTCCCATAAGTGTTTCTGGATGGGTTTTGGGAAGGGCACGGCTTCAGCCGTGCCGCTCAAGCCGCAAAAGACGCGGACGTTAGCCCCTGGGGGCCGCTCCGCGGGTTCGGTCTGGAATGCCGACAACCAAGGTTCGCCGGCGAGGCAGTTCGTCATCGGAGATTTCCGCCAGGAATTGCAGGTCGAGTCCCACCCGCGCACATTCCTGACACGCCGCCTCGTTGAAAAAGTACACGATGTCTCCCCCGAACCGATCCTTGAACCGGCGGCGTTCATCGAGGTCGAAGGGGCTCACCGAAAACACTTTGATCTCGGCATGTTCGCGCAGGACAGCGCTCAGTTGACGCTGGAATCCGAGCGCTCCTCGCCGCACTTGCGCCATGGTCAAAGCAATAACGTGATAAGGCATAGCCAGAGTCAGGGATGGGTGACGGGCGAGAGCCTGCCCTGAGCTTGTCGAAGGGCGCCCGTCGCTCACCAAGAGACGAAGCATAGCAGGCTTTGCCGGCTGGCGAGCCGCGAACGACCAACGACCGCCGACCAACGACGGTTCTCCCCCTGAATCCTTCCCGCTCTCCGTACATCTAAAAGAACTGAAATAGTCGTTACAACGACTAAACAGGAGTGAGCACCATGATGACCATCCGACCGAGCAATGAGCGTGGCGGCGGCGACTATGGCTGGCTGAAGACGCGCCACACTTTCAGCTTCAACGATTACAACCATCCCAAGTGGATGGGCTTCCGCTCGCTGCGCGTGATCAACGAAGATTGGGTCGCGCCCAACGGCGGTTTCCCTACGCATCCCCATCGCGACATGGAGATCATCACCTATGTCCTGTCCGGCAAGCTTGAGCACAAAGACAGCCTCGGCACCGGCTCGGTGATTCTCCCGGGCGACGGGCAGCGCATGACCGCCGGCCGTGGCATTCGCCACAGCGAGGCGAATCCGTCCTTGACCGAGTCCGTGCACCTGTTGCAGATCTGGATTTTCCCGGACAAGCAAGGGTACGAACCCGGCTACGAACAGAAAAGCTTCCCCGAAGTTGAGAAGCGCGGCAAGCTTCGCCTGATCGCTTCTAGCGATGGCGCCGAGGGTTCGGTAAAGATCAATCAGGACGCGAAGCTGTTCGTCACTCTGCTTGCGCCCGGAGAAGAAGTCACGCAGTCGCTCGGCGCCAAGCGTCACGCCTGGCTCCAGGTCGCCAAGGGCGAAGTCGAACTGAACGGCCAGAAGTTGCACCAGGGAGATGGTGTGGCGATAAGCGAAGAAAAAAAGCTGACGATCAAAGCAACGGAAGATGCGGAAGTTCTACTGTTCGACCTGGCGTAAGCAGATCGGGTCATCTGACCATCGGGTCGTCGGGTCATTGAACGTCAAAGGCTTTTGAACTTGGATCGCCCGATGACCCGAGGCCCGGCATTGTCTTATTCCGGCCTGATTCCTGCCGCACCCATCAGCCTCCCCGTTACGCCCTTTTCTGCCCGGAAGCTGAACAATAACTCCGTATGGCACGCCGTACACGGCGCGACCGCATCGATGTTCTTTGCCAGCACACCCGCATCCAGCAGTTGCCGCCGGTTCGCTTCTACGAGATCAAGAAAAAGTTTCACCGGCAAGTCGCTGTGTCCCGGAGCGCGCGCCGTCAGGAACAGCAACGGATATTTCTCCCGCACCGGGTCCGACTCCTTCTCCACCCGGAACAAGCTGCTGGCGTATGCAAACTGAGCTTCAAACTTGGTGCGTACTTCTTCGCCCACTTCGTAGCAGCAGCCCCGTACGCCCGGTCCAATCGCCACCACCAGATCCCGTGGATCGCTGCCGAAGTGTTTCCGCATCTCGCCGACGCCCTTCTCGACCATCCGCTTGACCGTGCCGCGCCAGCCTGCGTGAAAAACGCCGACAGCCCGCCGATTCCGATCCACCAGAATGATGGGAAGGCAATCGGCAGTCTGCACGGCTAAGACCAGCCCCGGCGTATCCGTGATGAGCCCGTCCCCAACTAGAGGGTGTTGCGGCACCCGGTCGTTTCGCATTCCGTCAACGCTATGGATCAAATCCGAATGAATCTGCCGTAGCGTAACCAGCGGCCAGCTTTTGCGTCCATTCGCAGCGCCGAGTTCCTTGAGGAAAAGCTCGCGGTTGCGCTCGACGGCCGCGCGCGAGTCATGCTTCGTGAACCCAAGATTCAGCGTATTCCCGCCGTAGGCGCGCGATACTCCGCCGTGCCGCGTCGAGAAGGCATGCACCAGCCAAGCCAGCCTGTCCAGCTTCCCGGAACGCAAAAGTTGTGGTTTGTTTCTTGCGACGCGATTGGTGACCACAGTTCGATAATACCCTGAGGATCGGGTGATCTGGCCATCGGGTCATCGGGCGAAGCCGATTTTCGATGACCAGATGGCCCGATGACCAGATGGCCCGATAACCTACTTCTTCTTGACCATTTCCGCGTCAATCTGGATCTTAACGTTATCTCCAACCACCGCTTCGCCGGTCTTGAGAAGGTTGTTGTAGACCAGATTGAAATCCCTGCGGTTGATGGTCGTCGTCGCGGAAATTCCGCGGCGCGAATTACCCTGGGCATCGCTCATTTCAGGAGTAGGTCCATCAACGTCGAGCGTGACTTCGTGTGTGGTTCCGTGGATGGTCAGATCGCCAATCACCTGCACCTTCCCGCCGCTGCTTACCATCCGTTTGGACTTGAATTCGATGGTCGGGTACTTTTCGACGTCAAAGAAATTAGGGCTTCTAAGATCTTTGTCCCGCGCCTCA
>Ga0187864_10001636_pt1 | contig 21031 bp, 15 predicted proteins | sample June2016WEW_11_4_FD_132985 | JGI IMG/M metagenome (GOLD analysis project Ga0187864, IMG submission 132985) | Peatland microbial communities from SPRUCE experiment site at the Marcell Experimental Forest, Minnesota, USA - June2016WEW_11_40 | ecosystem: Environmental > Terrestrial > Soil >...
AACTAGTGAAGTTTGAACCAACCAGCACCTCGAGCCGTGGACACCATCGTTTTCTGAGCGCGTTCCTGGCGATTTCATGCATGGCGGTAGCGGCTGAAGCCCAAGTGCCTGCCAACATCGAAGCGCAATTGGTGACGATGGGGCATATCGTCGACCCGCCCTGTACCGCGAAGCTCTACCGGCCATTAATGCCGGTTAACGACATCACCAGCAGCGCCACCCCGTTGTATCCGGGCATCACAGTGGTGCGTGACGCGTCCTTTGGTCCGAATCCAAAAGACGTAGTGGATATCTTTACAGCGGATAAGGGACCCGCATCGCGTCCGGTTTTGATTTATGTTCCTGGGGGCGGGGGCAACAAGATCGAGCTGCAAGACAAGGAAGCGAATGCCTTCTACGACAATATTGGGCGATGGGCCACCAAGAACGGGATGGTCTTCGTCAACATGCAGCGGCATGGCGGGCAGGGTTGGGATGCCGGCGCCAAGGACATTTCGACGATGATCCAGTTCGTGGAGGCGAACATCTCCAAATACCACGGCAACCCGGATCGCATGTTCATTTGGGCGCACTCGGCTGGTAATAATCCGCTGGGCACATATATCGGACGTCCGGAACTGTACGGGCCGAAGGGTGTGGGAGTGAAGGGAGTGATCTTCATGTCGCCGGCGCCGTTCGATATCGCGCCGCTCGAAGTGCCGGCGCCTCCGGCCGGGTCGAACCCGCTTGCTGCTTTGACTGACTCTGGAAAGACATGCGGCGTGCAGGGCGGAGCTTTCTCGTCCTCCGGCGCGCTTCCCGGCCGTACCGAGGGACAGCCCGGTGGGCCCGATGCGCCCTTCGGTCCTCCTCGAGCAGGTGCAGGTGGGCGTCCCGCCGGTGGACCGCCGCCGGGATTGGGTGGGCCTCCCGTGGATGCCGCTACGCGATTGGCCCGGTCCAGTCTTCCCGAGCTGAAGAAGACGTCAGTGAAAATCATGCTGGCTAATGCCGAGTTGGATCCTGGAGCCGATCCGGCCGTCAACAAAGGCGTTATGCCATTCAACCAGATCTTGCACGACGAGCTGTGCAAAGAAGGTCCCGAGCATTGTCCGACGTTGCTTTATCTCAAGGGAGAGAGCCACATGTCGGAAGTATTTTCGCTCGACACCCCCGACAAGACGGTTTCCGGGCCAATTCTGGCATGGATGAAGAGGATCAAATGAATTTCCGTTACCCGGTCTGAAGAGGATGGTCGTCGTGGGTGATGAACATCACCCACGCGGCCGACAACAGCTGGTCCCCCGTTACGCTGGCTTCGGTTTATTCTTACTGCCCTTGGGTCTTCCGCGGCGCTTTACCTCGGTGAGCCACTTGGGCGGCCGGCCCCGTCGTTTTCCCTGTCCAATTGTCAGGCGTTCCAACACGACGATGGCCTCGGAGATTTGATCTCGCTCCATCCGAAGGTCGAGCAGCATTTTGTTGATGTCCATTTTCTCAGCGTACCTTGAGAGCCCAGTTGCTGTCATGAGTCTTTTTGTGGTTTGTGGGATGCATCCTCACCGATGCTTCGCCTTTTCGATCTCCATCCGGGCGTGCGGGTCGACATCTAAAATGTTTCCTGAACTACAAGAGCGATAGAGCGCAACAGCGACGATCAGGACGCCGGCGGCGAATATGGAAATCGCTGTCGTCTTCAAGGTTGACATAAGGAGGCGCCCGCGGTCGCTAAACCTTCCGCTTTGATATGCTTAACCTAACACGTACAGTTGTTTTTAATGAATGATCGTCGGCTGTCGAGACAAGCGCACGAGAGACTTCGCCGCTGGAAAGCGGGTGAAAGCATTCTCTGGAATCGAACGGGCCGCGCGTTTGAAGCTCGACCGGTTGGAGGCGGCGATGTCGCTCTCAGACCTGCTACTTTGCCCGGCAATCGCTTCGAAGCGTTGACTGGGGGCGTCAGGGACAATATAGCATCCGTATCAACGACCAATGGCAAATATGTTTTGAGTGGCCGTCCAGGGCCCCAGGTCCGTCGAACGTCGAGATTGTTGACTATCATTAGGGGAAGGCAATGGCGATGACTGCGATACATCCTGGAGAGCACTTGGCGCAAGAGCTGGCAGAACTCGCGATGAGCGCTGCTGAACTTGCCCGGAAGCTGGATGTGCCAACTAGCCGCATCACTGGCATCTTGAATGGACAGCGCCCCATGACAGGAGACACGGCCTTGCGTCTGGCTCATTTTTTTGGCACCAGCGCGGAGTTCTGGCTCAATCTGCAAAGCCTCTACGACCTGCGAATTGCCGAGAAGAAGGCCGGAAAATCAATAAAAGCACTTCCCCGGTTGAAGAATGCCGACCGGATTAGCGTCTGAACAACGATGCTTCCTGGCGTTGCTTGAAAAACGTGAATGCCCAAAGCGAGATGTATTCCCAGCTGGAGCCGTTTGCGCCGCTGATTGGTCAGAAGGCGCAAGGATGCTGGCTTGGATACGGTTCTGTTCTGTTCCTTGAATTTGGCGAGCCGCAACGGCTCGATGAACGCGGAGCGCACCCTTCGGGCGAAAGCACGCTTTGGTGTGACAGGATCTTTTGGCGGATCGAACAGGGCGACCGCGTCTTAGCTGGCTCTGAAGACGACCGGCCTCTGATGGAGAACGCGATCCAACAAATCAATGGGCGCATCCTTCTGTCTGGACAAATATCGCAATCGACGGGCGATTCGATGCTAGAGTTCACGGACCATCTCGTGCTCAAGACTTTCGTTACGACCTCGCAGGAAGATGCCCGTTGGCATTTCAGGCACAAGGATGCTGATTATGTGGCCTTAGGACCAATGCTAGTGCCGAGCGGGGACGGGGATTCGCGGGGGAGGCTTCCGTAAACGGTGAGCCGGAACTTTGAACTGTGACACAGCGAGACGCAGAGAAGCAGCAGGAGCTTTCCAAAGTCCTATGGGGCGCCTATATCTGGCGAGTACGGCTGACTATTCAACACGGATTTGAAGAAGGCTACTCGCCAGAGGACTTCGATGAATTGTGGCTCGATTTTCACGAACCGCTTGCCATTCCCGAAAAGATCACAAAGCACCGAAGAGTAGGATACCTTTGGATGACCGCGAATGTCGGAGCCCGCTTGGAACAAGGCGGCAGGATTCTGGTTGGAAGCACGGATTCCGTCGCCAAGATTCTGGAACAGTTCCCCAAGATGGTTGGGAGCCGCCTGTTAACGACCGAGGTACGGCCTCCGGGCGGCGATACCGCATTCATCTTCGAGAACGATCTAGTCCTGAACTGCTTTCCTGCTCAATCTCACGAAGGGGCTGCATGGGTCGTCCGAACCGATGACGGCAATTAACTGGAGCCAGCCGCAGGAGGCCGGTTTACGTAGGCTCACGAAATTACAGAAGCTTACAATTTTGAACAGTTTAGCGCCTGAAATTCCGTTTCAGATGGCTCTTTGGAGCTACCCTTGCAGCGCATCGCTATTCATCGTGTAACGATCCGGAGTATGCTGTCGTTAGTAACTCTAGGACGCTCATTTCAGGAATATGAAGCACGACACGCCCATGGCGCTTGAGACCGCTCCCTCTCTGGAGCCAAACCCCTTGGAACGGAACCCGCACGGGCCAACGGACACTCGCGGCAACCCTCCGCAACGCCCTTCCGGCCGGGGCTGGATTTGGTTCCTTGTAGTGCTGGCGCTGGCCGGGATCGGTTATTGGCAGTGGCCCAAGCTCAAGACCTTTTTGCCCAGCGACACCACCACCGGGCAGGGAACAGCGAAGGGCGGTAGAGGCGGCGGCAGGCGCGGCGCGGGCGGCGGTACCTCGCAAGTGGTGGCGACTCGAGCGACGAAAGGCGATATTAAAGTTTTCGTTACAGGTCTGGGCGCGGTGACGCCCATCTACACCGTCACGGTGAAGAGCCGGGTGGACGGGCAGCTCATGAAGATTCAGTTCAAAGAGGGGCAGATCGTTCATCAAGGCGACTTGCTGGTGGAGATCGATCCACGGCCCTATGAGGTGCAGTTGGAGCAAGCGGAAGGCCAGCTCATCCACGATCAGGCGCTGCTCAAGAACGCGAACCTCGATCTGGATCGATACAAAACGCTGATGAAGCAGGACGCGATTCCCCAGCAGCAGCTCGACACGCAGGCGGCGCTGGTCACTCAGTATGAGGGTACGATCAGAACCGACCAGTCGCAGATCGACAGTGCCAAGCTGAATCTGGTTTACTCCCACATTACGTCGCCGATCACGGGCCTGGTGGGCTTGCGGTTGGTGGATCCGGGAAATATCGTGCATGCCACCGATACGAATGGTCTGCTGGTGATTACTCAACTGGATCCCATCAGCGTGATCTTTACCACGGCCGAAGATCAGCTCCCGCCCATATTGGAGAAGATGCGCGCCGGTCAGAAATTGATGGTGGAGGCCTGGGATCGCGAGCTGAAAAACAAGCTCGCGGAGGGCGCGTTGGAGACCATCGACAATCAGATCGACCAGACCACGGGAACATTCAAACTGCGCGCTGTTTTCGCTAATTCGAACGGCAAGCTGTATCCCAGCCAATTCGTGAATGCGCGCTTGCTGGTGGAACAAAAGCAAAACATTACGTTGTTGGCCAATGCCGCCATCCAGCGCAACTCGCAAGGCCCCTATGTCTGGCTGGTAAACCCCGACCAAACCGTAGTGGTGCGTCCAATCACGGTGGGCACCACCGAAGGCGACCAATCCGAGATCACGTCCGGCCTGGAGCCGGGCGACACCGTGGTCACCGTGGGAGTGGATCGATTGGAAGAAGGCGGCAAGGTGAACGCGCAGGTGCCCGGGGATAAGGCCGTTGACGGGAAGCGCGGCGGTGGCAAACCCGGCGGCGGCAAACCGGGTGGCGGGCGTTCGCGCAAAACAGCCTCATGAGTCGTCGCCCATGAATCCTTCTCGGACATTCATTGTCCGGCCCGTAGCAACCTCGCTGTTGATGGCCGGGATTCTGCTGGTAGGCGCCGTGGCCTACAAGCAGCTGCCCGTGTCGGCGCTACCGGAGGTTGATTATCCGACCATTCAGATCATCACGTTCTACCCAGGCGCGAGTCCGGATGTGATGGCGTCGGCGGTCACCGCGCCGCTCGAGCGCCAGTTCGGCGAGGTGCCTGGACTGCAGCAGATGACGTCCACCAGCTCTGATGGCAGCTCGGTGATTACGCTCGAGTTCAATTTGAATTTGAATATCGATGTCGCCGAGCAGGAGGTGCAGCAGTCCATCAATGCGTCGGGGACGTATTTGCCGGCGGATCTGCCCGTCCCTCCGATTTACGCTAAGGTGAATCCCGCCGACACGCCTATCCTCACGCTGGCCTTGATGTCCGACGCGCTTTCGCTCTCGAAGGTGGAAGATCTTGCCGACACGCGTCTGGTGCCGAAGATTTCACAATTGCCGGGCGTAGGTCTGGTGAGCATCAGCGGCGGACAAAAACCCGCGGTGCGCATCCAGGCGAATCCCACGGCGCTAGGGTCTTACGGGTTGAATATGGAGGACCTGCGGAATTCGATTACCGCCGCCAACGTCAACCAGGCCAAGGGCAATTTTGACGGAGCGCATCAGGCGTATCAGATCGGCGCTAACGATCAGATGCTTTCGAGCGCCGACTACGCGTCGATGATCATCGCTTATCGTAACAACGGTCCGGTCCGCGTGAGCGACGTCGCTACCGTCGTGGACGATATCGAGAACGTCCGGCAGGCGGCCTGGATCAACGAGTCCCGGGCGGTGATTGTCAATATCCAGCGGCAGCCCGGCGCGAACATTATCGCGGTGGTGGATCGCATCAAGGCGCTTCTTCCACAGTTGCAAGCCTCCCTCCCTTCTTCCATCCAGGTCAAGATTCTGACTGACAGAACCAACACGATACGAGCGTCGGTAAGCGATGTTCAGTTCGAGCTGATGCTCACCATCGGCCTGGTGGTTTTAGTGATCTTCCTGTTTCTGCGTAACCTTTCGGCCACCATCATTCCGAGCGTCGCCGTGCCGCTGTCGTTGGTCGGCACGTTCGGCGTGATGTACCTGCTCGGCTACAGCCTAAACAATCTATCGCTCATGGCGCTGACCATTTCCACCGGCTTCGTGGTGGACGACGCCATCGTGATGATCGAGAACATCTCGCGTTATCTGGAAGAGGGCAAGCGCCCGCTGCAGGCCGCTCTGCTAGGTTCTGAACAGATCGGATTCACCATCGTATCGCTGACCGTTTCGCTCATCGCGGTGCTGATTCCGCTGCTGTTCATGGGCGACATCGTGGGCCGGCTGTTCCGAGAGTTCGCGGTGACATTGAGCGTGACGATCCTGGTCTCGGCCATTGTGTCGCTCACGCTGACGCCGATGATGTGCGCGAAGATTTTGAAGCACACGCCCGAAAGCCAGCAGGGATGGCTTTACCGCGCCTCCGAACGTGGTTTTGAAGCCGTGATCGCGCTCTATGCTAAGACGCTGCGCTGGGTGTTGCGCAATCAGCCGCTGACGTTACTGGTGGCCGTATCAACATTGGTCCTGACGTTTGTTTTGTTCATCAAAATTCCGAAGGGCTTCTTTCCGGTGCAGGATACCGGCGTAATTCAAGGGGTTTCCGAAGCCGAGCAGACCATCTCCTTCAGGGCCATGTCTGAGCGCCAGCAAGCTTTGGACAAAGTGATTTTGCGGGATACGGCGGTGGAGAGCCTGTCGTCGTTCATTGGGATCGATGGAACCAACACCACACTCAACACCGGGCGCATTCAGATCAACCTGAAGCCGCTCGAGGAGCGGAAAATCAACGCGAGCGACATCATCCGGCGATTGCAGCCGGAGCTGGCCAAGGTTGCGGGCATCACGCTGTACATGCAGCCGGTGCAGGATCTGACCGTCGAGGATCGTGTCAGCCGTACGCAATACCAATACACGCTTGAAGATCCCAACGCCGACGAGCTGAATTCCTTCGTTCCGAAGATGGTGGCGCGCCTTAAGGAAATACCCGAGATACGCGACGTCGCAACGGATCAACAGGTGAACGGCCTGCGCGTTCGCGTGGTTTTCGACCGCGATACCGCCTCGCGACTGGGAATCACGCCATCGGCCATAGACAATACGCTCTACGATGCTTACGGGCAGCGCGAAGTCTCCACCATGTTCACGCAGCTGAACCAATACCACGTGGTGCTGGAAGTGACGCCGGGCTTCCAAAACAATCCGGTCGATTTACGTAATTTGTTCATCCGCTCGGCGGCCGGAACTGGCGGTGGGTCCGGTCTGGTATCGGGAGGTTCGGCGAACACGGTCGGCTTCGGCCCATCCAGTGCGTCGGTGGCCCAGGCGACGGCGGGCCAGTCGGTTGGAACTCCAGCAACGGGAGCGTCCGGCGGCGCCTTCAGCGGCGGGCCGTCGGCGTCGTCACTCGTCTTTACGAACGGAAGCCAGGTGCCTTTGAGCGCCTTTACGCATGTCGAGGAGCAAGCGGTTCCGATTACGGTGAATCATCAGGGCCAGTTCCCGGTGGTGACGCTCTCGTTTAATCTCGCACCCGGCGCCTCGCTCGGCGATGCGGTGAACGACATCAATCGCGTGAAAGAAGACCTGCAGATGCCGGCCAGCATCCAGGGTGCGTTTCAGGGTACGGCGGAGGCCTTTCAGGCATCGCTGGCCAACGAACCAATTCTGATCCTGGCGGCGCTGATCACGGTTTACATCGTACTGGGCGTGCTTTATGAGAGCTACATCCATCCCATTACGATTCTCTCAACGCTCCCGTCCGCGGGCGTCGGCGCGCTGCTGGCGCTCTTTATCTGCCGGCAGGACTTCAGCGTCATTGCGCTGATCGGGATTATTCTGCTGATCGGCATTGTGAAGAAGAATGGCATCATGATGATCGATTTCGCCCTCGACGCCGAACGGACCCAAGGCATGCCGCCGACCGAGGCCATTTATCAGGCCTGTCTGTTGCGGTTCCGGCCCATCATGATGACCACGATGGCGGCTCTGTTGGGCGGCCTGCCGCTCGCGCTCGGCACCGGAGTGGGGTCGGAGTTGCGCCGGCCGCTCGGAATCACGATGGTGGGTGGGCTCATCTTTAGCCAGCTCCTGACGCTGTACACCACGCCCGTGATTTACCTTTGGTTCGACCGGCTGGCGCACCGCAAGAAGCGCACCCAGCCAGCGCTGGACCAGAACCTCGCTCCGGAGATGGGCGACTAACGCATGAATATTTCTGAACCATTTATTCATCGGCCCGTCGCCACCACACTGCTGACCGTCGCCATTGCCATTGCGGGTGCGGTGGCCTACAACCTGCTCCCCGTATCTCCTTTGCCGCAAGTGGACTTTCCGACCATCAACGTACAAGCAAACCTACCCGGCGCGAGCCCGGAGACCATGGCGTCGTCGGTGGCGACGCCGCTGGAGCGCCAGTTTGGACGTATTGCCGCAATTACCGAGATGACCTCCACCAGCACGCTGGGCGGCACCGGCATCACGCTGCAATTCGAATTGAATCGCGACATCAACGCCGCGGCGCGCGATGTGGAGGCGGCCATCAACGCCGCGCGTGGATATCTGCCGACGAATCTCCCCAGTAATCCGAGCTATCGCAAGGTCAATCCCGCCGAGCAACAGATCTTTCAGCTTGCGCTGACTTCAGCCGTGCTCGATCGCGGCCAGCTGTACGATGCCGCTTCCACCATCATTGTGCAGAAGCTCTCACAGATTAAGGGAGTGGGACAGGTAAACGCCCAGGGAGGGGCACTGCCGGGCGTGCGCGTCGAGTTGAATCCCATGGCGCTCAACAAGTACGGCATCGGCCTGGAGCAGGTGCGGAGTGTTTTGAATGCCTCCAACGCGAACGTACCCAAGGGACACTTTTCGGACGGGTTTCATCTTTGGGAAGTAGGCGCGAACGATCAAATGTTCAAAGCCAAGGAGTATCGGCCCCTGATCGTGGCTTACAACAATGCCGCGCCGGTGCGGCTTTCGGATGTCGCGGACGTCATCGATGCCGTCGAGGATGTTCGCAATATGGGAATAGCCAACGGCCAACCCTCGGTGAACGTCGCCATAAACCGGCAGCCGGGCGCGAACATCATCGAGACGGTAGATCGGATTCGCGCGGCGCTGCCACAACTCAAGGCGGCCATTCCGCACTCCATCAATTTGAACGTCACTCAGGATCAGACCGTCACAATTCGCGCATCCGTGCGCGATATCGAAAAAACGATGATCATTTCGGTATTGCTGGTGGTCCTGGTGGTCTTTGTATTTTTGAGAAGCCCCCGCACCACCATGATTCCGAGCGTCGCCGTGCCCGTTTCCCTGATCGGCACGTTCGGCGTGATGTATCTCTGCGGTTACAGTCTGGACAATCTGTCTCTCATGGCTCTCACCATTTCCACCGGATTCGTGGTGGATGACGCCATCGTGGTGATCGAAAATATCACGCGCTACCTGGAACAGGGCGTGCAGCCCTTCGCCGCCGCGCTGCGCGGCGCGCGTGAAATCGGTTCCACGGTTGTCACCATGAGTGTTTCTCTGGTGGCCGTTTTCATCCCGCTGCTGCTGATGGGTGGCATCGTGGGCCGTCTGTTCCGCGAATTCGCGGTGACCATGTCGGTGGCTATTACCATTTCCATGGCCGTCTCGCTCACGACCACGCCCATGATGTGCGCGCACCTGCTCAAGGAGCACAGCACGCATGGTTGGATGTACCGGACCAGCGAACGCGGATTCAATTGGATCGTGGGCCTGTACGGGCGTACGCTGAATCGCGTTCTGCGGCATCCGGCCATCACGCTGGGTGTTCTCGCGGCCACCATCGGGCTCAACGTCTATTTGTTCATTCACGTTCCCAAAGGCTTTTTCCCGCAGCAGGACAATGGGCGGTTGAACGGGACTATTATCGCCGATCAGGACACCTCGTTCCAAGCCATGGAAAGAAATCTCCTGCAGATGGTGAAGATCGTCAAGCAGGATCCCGCGGTGGAGACGGTAGCCGGATACACCGGAGGCAGCGGGGGCTACGGGAATACCCTCAACACGGCCCGCATGCAGATCCAGTTAAAGCCGTTGGCGGAACGCAAGGTCTCGGTATACGACGTAATCGAACGGCTGCGTCCGAAACTAGGCGTTATCCGCGGATCCACCAATTATATGCAAGCGAACCAGGACGTTCGCGTGGGCGGGCGCAACAGCGCCTCGCTCTATCAATTCACCATGCGCGGCGACAACGTGCAGGACTTGACCAAATACGGCCCGCCTATGCTGTCGGCATTGCGGCACCTTCGTTTGATCAACGACGTCAACACGGACCAGCAGAATAGCGGGTTGCAAGCCGTGGTGCAATACGATCGCGACACAGCGGCCCGGTTTGGAATCTCATCGCAGCTCATCGACAATGTGCTGTACGACGCGTTTGGCCAGCGGCAGGTGTCTACTCTCTATACTTCGCTCAATCAGTACCATGTGGTGATGGAAGCGGCGCCGCGCTTCTGGCAAGATCCGGAGTTTCTCCGCCAGATCTACGTGAACGATCCGCAGGGTGGGACCGTGCCCCTCAACGCCATCAGCCATTACGCGTCTTCGGTGGCTCCGCTGGCTGTGAATCATCAGGGGCTATTTCCGGCGGTGACCATATCGTTCAACCTTGCGCCCGGCGTGGCGCTCGGCGACGCGGTGGAGGCCATTGGAGCGACGGCTCGCAAAGTCGGCCTGCCCGATACCATCCAAACGTTTTTCGCTGGCACGGCGCAGGCCTATCAGGACTCGCTGCGCAATGAGCCAATCCTGATTGCCGCCGCGCTGATTACGGTCTATATCGTGCTTGGCATGCTCTATGAAAGCTGCATTCACCCCATCACGATTCTGTCGACTCTGCCGTCGGCGGGCGTGGGCGCCATGCTGGCCTTGCTGCTCTCGCATACCGATCTCAGCATCATCGCGATGATTGGAATCATCCTGCTGATCGGACTCGTGAAGAAGAACGCCATCATGATGATCGATTTCGCGATCGAGGCCGAACGCACCGAAGGTCTGCGTCCGCGCGAAGCGATTTACAAGGCGTGCCTGCTGCGCTTCCGTCCTATTCTGATGACCACTATGTCGGCGTTATTAGGCGCGTTGCCGCTGGCGCTCGGGCATGGCGTGGGCGCGGAACTACGTAGGCCTCTCGGCATCACCATCATCGGCGGATTAATTGTTAGCCAGTTGCTGACGCTCTATACGACGCCGGTAGTCTATCTCTCGCTGGATCGGCTGCGGCTGCAGTGGAAGGGCGAACGCGTGCCTCAGCTAGCGCACAGTTCGGCCGACTAGGCTCAAGATCCTTTCTTGACGACAAACTCGAAGGGCATTCCGCCGGCATCACCCGAGATCTTGATCTGGTCGGTGGCCACCACGCCCTTGTAAGTCAGCTTGAGCGCGTTTCCGCCCATATCCAGGCTGAGCCAAAACGAAATGTTGGCGCCATCGATCATACCGTCCTTGATGGCAATGTCCCCACCGTCCGGGCCCGCCATGGAGCCGTTCAACGTCGCGCCGTCCGCCTTGAAATTGAAAGCCACGGGGAAGTCGCCGTTGGGAGTGGACACGCTGCCGGTCCATTTGCCGTCCACTTCGGCGGCGAAAGCGGAAACTGCGAGCAGCAACAGCGCTGCCACGGGTGCAAAAAGTTTCATGGGTGAAACCTCCTCTGAAAGGGTTTGGATTATGGTAACAGGTCGCCGCACTCAGTGCGTCATGGCATACATGACGTAGTTGACGCCGGTGCGAATGCCGAGCGCTGAGTAGCGCTCCGGGTAATCGGGGTCGTCGGCCCACTCCCACGAATCGCCCGTGTCGTGGTTGAAGAGCACGGCTACTTCGATGCGTCCTTTGTCGTCGTAGATGGCGCGCCAGTGCGGGTCTCGGCCGCCGTTCAGGTACGGCATCCCGCCCAGGCTCCACTGGCCCGACACCTGATAGCGCTGGTCGAGATCGAACACGGTATGGAAGATGGCGTCGCTGTTTTCGATTTCGACGATCGGGCGGCCAGGCAGCAGCTTCTCCATGTTGCGCTGAAAGTAGTACCAATCTTCTTCGCCCCAGAAGTCGTCGCCGAGGAGGAAACCGCCGCGCGCAAGGTAGTCACGGACTTTTGCAAGCTCGGCGTCGTTCATGTTCCATTGGTCTGGCCCGACGCAATACAGGAAGGGCCAGTTGTAGATGTCATCGTCGTCGTCCGGGCTGACGGGCTGCTCTACGCTACGCACCTGCAGGCGAGTGAGACGGCGAAGCGCCAGTACGAAATGGCGATCGGCGCGCGGATAATCGTTGGTCCAGGCGCTGCGGCCCTGCCGCCAATCGAAGCGGTAAAGCCACCCGAAGATGCCCCAGTTGCCCTGCGGATACATCAAGCGGGCGAAGACGAACTCAGCTTTGTCCCGATAATCGGAAGGAAGAGGAAAGTCGTTGTATTCCTGGCCCTCATACTCGCGGAACGGCATTTGAAACGCGCACAAAACGCTCGCGGCGGCGAGCCCAAAAGCTAGTAGAAAAACCCGCCGGGAGCACACACGACCATGCTAGCATCCAGTACCCTTTGAGCCAGGCGGCGCGCGGCTACTGTCCTGCAGTCCAATTCATGACGAGATTATAGGCGTCCACTGTTCCGATGCCAGTAGCAAAGTCCCAACCGGTAGCCGCGCTGTAGGCGGGCGTAAACAAGCCATCGGAAAGCGAGAGCGCGCCATCCGGAGTGCCGAACGTTCGTTCCCGTTGGTTCGCTACATATCCGTTGCAGTTCATCGTACCGGCGCAATTGACGACGATGTCGCCCAGCGTAACGTCATGAAAGATGCAACCGGTGGTGGCGGCGCTAGGTCCGTTCGAAGAGTCGCAGGTGGAAGAACCCTGCGCGCCATATTCGTTGGCCGCCAGCTTGTAGTAGACGTAGTTCGGATTGCCTTGTGGGCTACCCTGCTTCTCGTTAACCAGCGCCTGGATACCGGCCAGGATCGGCGACGAGAAGGACGTGCCGCCGGCGCCGGACCATGTACTAGGAGCACCCAGGCAGGGAGCTCCGCCGTTGGCGAGATCGGTCCAGCAAACGACGTAGTAGTGTCCCCACAAGCCGTTCGCGGCAAACAAGGAAACGTCCGGGATATCGCGCACGCCGTCGGTTGGAATTCCCGCCACGCCGGTTTGCCACGATGGCTTGGCGTAGCCTTGGCAAGTTCCACCGACGACACCGTAATTGTAGGGCGATCCGAACGCACAGCCGCTCGGACCTCCACTTCCGGAGGTGACACTGAGGTATCCATCTTGGCCCGCAAAGCTGGTTCCGCAAAAGCTATCGGATCCTGTCGCGGTAGGGAAGCCCAGGAAATTGACGAGCAGGCCGCCGGCGCACGAATCGTTCCAAGGTGTTTCCGGGATGTAGGACAGGGCCGAGCCGAAGACGCTGCTGTTACTTTTGCTCCAATAGGTGGAGTTGGTGTTCGAAAACGTATCGGAAAAATCGGTGCCCCCCACCGCGACATTGTAGGCCGTGGACGCAAACGCGGTGACCCCGATGCCGTGCGTAGCGGCGGTGAGATTCGCGTCGCAACTGGCCGCACCCTCGTCGCCCGCCGAGACAAATACCGAAATACCCTCAGCCACCGCCTGTTGATACAGCGCGCTGATTGCGACATTGGACGACGCGCCGTTTTCGGCCTCGCACTGGCCGTAGCTGATGCTGATAATGGATGGCGGCTTGGGGTTATTGATGAGATTCTGCATCGCGATGAAGCCGCCGAACGTACTGTAGGTATCGGCGCACGCCGCGACCACGATGCTGGCGCCCGGCGCCGCCGCCGAAGCCCATTCAGCGTCTAGGATCGCTTCACCATCGTCGCCACTACCCAGGCCCGGGTTTTCACAGTTGTTGCTGCCGGAGCCTGGCGCCGGGTGAGCCACGGTGAGAGAGCCGGAGCTGTACGCGGAGAGTCCAAAAGTAGAGCGGAACGTGTACCAATCGGCGTTGGAATATAGGTTCGCGTCTTCGATGACAGCGATGGTCTGGCCCTTGCCGGTATAGCCGCTCTGGAATAGTGGATTCAGGTCGTAGATGGTTGCCAGGTCCGCGGGCACCAGGGCCTGAAAAGGATTGCCGCCCGCCGTGTACGTGTACTCGCGATGGAGCGCTCTCATGGAGTGCGGCAGAAAATCGTGCATCGAGACTACACCGGCGACTACCGTTGCGAACGCCGCCGGGATTTGCGGGTCGGAGACGTTCGCGACGTGCCGCTGTCCGTTCACCGCAAAGTAGTGAATGGAAGTATGAAATGCTTCGCGCACTTGGGACGCCGTGCCCGAGAAATCGATCGTCATTCCGCTGGGATAAACCACGTTGACACGGAAACCGTGGGATTCCAGCCACGCGGTGACCTTCTCCACGTCTTCAGGCGCCGGGGCGTAGCCTTTGCCGAAGTCTTCGGCCTTCATCCACTGGTGAAACTTCGGCGAACTGGCGTTGTGCAGATCGTCGATCAGGGCGCGGAGGGCGTCCTCCTGCTCTGGAGGACGGTGCAACTGGAGCAGCATGTGTTCCATGGGCAGGCTATCCGCCACCGCACCGCGATCATTCTGCCGATTTGCCTCCGGTCGGGTGTTGCCCACCAGCGTGTGGCGCACGCTCTCATCGATGCGTTCCTGAATGAGGGGTTGGCGGCGGCTCTGAGCGGCCAGGGACGAAGGAAAAAGTGAGGCGACAGCTAAAGCGGCTGTACAAGACGCCCATTGGATGCGAGACATGAATCTCCTTTTGGACCTGTGCGACGGCACACAGGCACATCTAGCCATCGGCGGATCTGCAAATTTTCTTTACGTTACAACCCTCGTCAGAGTGCCATGTTGGTTTCCCATGTTAGAGTTCAATGAGGAGTGCAAGCCGCTGTGCGAGGTCTTGTAGCTGTCTTCTGTGTCTTTGCGACCTTGTTGCTTGGCCAGTCCGATACCAAGGACACCACTGCGAAGGACACCACGGCGTTTCGCGCCGACACGACGCTGGTTCTAGTTCCCGTCTCCGTTACCGATCCTTCCAACCGCTACGTGCTGGGCCTGTCCAAAGATGACTTCCAGTTGTTGGAAGACGGCGTGGAGCAGAAGATCACGCATTTCTCCAATGAGGATGCCCCCCTGTCGATTGGTTTGCTGGTGGACACGAGCGGCAGCATGGGCGCGAAGCTGGACACCTCGCGACGCGCCGTGTCGGAGTTTCTGAAGACATTGAATACGGCCGACCAGGCGTTCCTGGTGGAGTTCAGCGACCAGGCCCAATTGGCCGTGCCGCTGACGAACGATGCGGGCGCCATCGAGAGCGCGATGACCTCAGCCACCTCCGGCGGCCTCACGGCCCTGCTGGACGGTGTGCACATGGGCTTGCAGGAGATGAAGCGCGCTCAGAATCCACGCAAGGCTCTGCTGATTATTTCCGACGGTGGCGACAACAACAGCCGGTATACGTCCAGCCAGATTGCCGATCTGGTGCGTGAGGCGGACGTGCAGATTTACGCCATGGGAGTGTTCGAACCGACGTTGTCATTTGGGTTAGGCGGTGGGTTGAGCGGCGGCAAGGTGGGCACAGCCGAGATGGACGGACCGAGGCTGCTTTCCGAGATCGCAGAGCAGACCGGCGGCCGGGCGCTGGCCGCTACTAATTTGCGTGAGCTTCCCGGGATCGCCGAGCGCATCGGCATCGAACTGCGCAATCAATACGTGCTGGCGTATTCGCCACAGAACCATAGCCGCGACGGCAAGTACCGAAAGATCGAGGTAAAGCTACAGCAACCCAAGGCGCTTCCGGCGTTGAAAGCTCGCTGGAGGCTGGGGTATTACGCGCCGAGCGAATAGGGATGGCCAGGCATCTTATGCGCACACCTTGATAGCCCCAAAAAGCATGATTAACGCGTAGGCGTTGATCAGCGCGGTCCTAACCCAATGCGTGCGGAGGATCTTATCGAGATAAACGCTCTTCGGTCCGGCGCTGTCTTTGCTGAGTTTGGCCTGCCATGGACCCCAGAAGATCGCCGTGAGCAAGAGCGAGGCGAGTTGGCAGCCGAGGTTTCCCCCGATCGCCCAACTTGGTACCCGCTCGGGTGATACCAGATCAGAATCACCGACCCCGCAAGAGCCAGCCCCAGAGGGGCGAAAGCCCAAAACGGCAGTTTGCGCCAGTGAGTTTCTTGGACTGTTGGAAAATCTTTTGGATCAATCAGTCTCCACGACCTGAATATATCCACCTCAACGGCCCAGATAGCGCCCACCAAATAGAAGGAGAGCGCGAGGTTCGCAAGCAGGTACGCCCTGGTGGGGTCAGTCATCCTGGTGGGGTCAGTCATATGGACCCGCCACCACGCGCTATGACTGGCTCGGCCTGATTCTAACGATGGCCGCCGACGCGCACGCCGCCCATCCCTGGCCGGCCCACTCCGACGGCTGCACCGGAGCGCACAACTCCAATGGAGCGGGTTGGTGAATAACCATATCCGATGCGGCCTGGAATGGTTGTCGGACCGCGATGGATGTAGCTTGGAGGGTACGATCCGTAAGGTCGATACAACGGCATCCCATAGATGAACAACGGATTCAAGGGTCCATACAAGCCGTAGGGCGAGAGGCCAGGTCCGTAGAGGGCAGAACCGTACAGCGACGACCCGTATAGACCTGGGCCATAGAGTCCAGAGCCATACAAAGACCCATAAGCGCCGCCATAAAGAGATGATCCGTAACCCGGGGGCGGGACCATGCTCGACATCCCCGGAATGTAGGGCGGAATGCCAAGCGATTGCAGAACCGCGTCCGGATTATTCTGCCAGCCATCGATCACGCCCGAAAGATCGGAAGCGGCAGCAGCGTCGTTGTTATTTTCGGCGACCGTAGTGTCCCGCGTGGCGCTCCAGTTGTCCAATTCGTCGCCCGGTCTCGCAGAGTCAGGCGAGTCGTTCAGGAGCTTGCGAGCCGTCAGCTTACCCTCAAAAGGAACAACATAGCCCGCGGCGGCTTCCACCGATTTTCCGTCGGCGGTCACTTCCGCTTCGCCTGTCTCCACCTTGAGCTGGGGCGGCTGGGAATCGAAGCGGTAGCGTCCGGCCTTTTTGATGTGAACCTGATCGAGGTTATACAGGATCGTAACCGATGTGTCTGCAAGCGTATCCGATCCCTGGTTGAGCACCGCTGAACCGCTCAGCAGTTCAACGCGCGTGTCGTCCAGTTGGTTCGAGACCATGCGGATTGCGCTGTTCGCGCCCACGCGGAGGAAGGTTCCCGGGGTGAGCAACACCTCGGCGCGCCCGTCCTGGGTACGCAGCTCCGAACCATTATTCATCTGGTCGAACTTGCCGGTCTTTTGTTCCAGGCGCTGGTCATCCAGTAAAACGGAGCCCTCGGAAAAATGAATCAATCCCGAATGCGCCGAGATGACGGATTGAGCCGAAGAAGGAAGGCCGAGCAACGGAGTCAAGGCCAAGCAAAGGATCCACCGAGACGACATCATCGCGAGACTCCTTGGAATAAGCATAACCGTTTCCAAGGCCCTGTCAAGCGGCTGGTGTAGGAGACTGTAACCAGAAACATTGTGCAGCAGAGCGACTTCACGCTTTTCGCTGCGCCTTGAATCTTCTCGCCTTCATCCGATTGCCGCATAGCTTCATGTCGCACCATCGCCGGGTATGGTTCTTGCTCGTGTCCAGGAACAGCCAGCGGCATTCCGGATTGTCGCAAGCGCGTACCCGATCGACGGCCTCGGACGTCATCAGATCCGCGGCGCTCATCGCCAGCGTCCAAAGGGGAAGGTCGGGGTGGCTTGGCCCGCCGGGCCACGACCACTCCAAATGCGGTGAGTGCTTCCACGACAACTTCTGCTCGAGGAGCGCCGCTTTGAAATATCGTTCTAACGTTCTGCGGGATTGAGCAGATGGGACGCGTCCATAGAAAGTTTCAGCCAGAGCTTCGCGGAGCTCTCGACAGCGGACCAGGGTCTCTTCGCCCGCCGACCACTGCAGTTCACGCGCCTGCATAGGACTGAGCAGCTGCAATTGCTCGGTGAACCGAAGAAGATCGGCGTAGGTCTTCAGCAACTCCTCCACTCCATTCTTGCGGAAACGCCAATCCAGAGTGTTGACAAGATCGAGCGCGGGATGTCCCGCAATGAGTTGAAAGGCCATTGTCCAACGCTAACCCTCTAACTAATCTTGACAGGTTACCAATGCGGCTGTAAAGATGGTAACCGTCCATCGTGAATACAACGGTTATCGAGCAACCGGCCGGCGCGGCGTCGAAATCGTTGGACATTCGGGTTCTGTTGGCGTTTTTCGCGATCTATGTGCTGTGGGGAACGTCGTTCCTTGCCATTCGAATCGCCGTGCTGGAAGTGCCGCCTCTGTTTGCGGCTGGAACCCGGTTCTTTGTCGCCGGGATGGTGCTTTACGGCTTTATGCGCCTGCGCGGGCGGCCCCGGCCCGCGGGTTCCCAATGGCGCAGCCTGGCCCTCATTGGACTGCTGATGTTCGTGGCGGAGTATGGTCCCCTATTCTGGGCGGAAAAATACGTACCGTCCGGCATCGCATCGGTGCTCGAAGCCACGCTGCCGCTGATCACGATGGCCCTTGAGACATGGGTATTTCGCCGTCACCGCTTCCATTGGCCTCTTCTGGCCTCCATTTTGCTGGGATTCTGCGGAGTGAGTGTGCTGCTCTTCCGCAACGGAGAACAGCATTTTGGCTGGCTTCCTTGCATTGCCATTCTTGCCGGCGCCACCACTTGGTCGCTGGGCTCCGTGCTGAACCGCTCGCTGGACTTACCGGAGTCACGGCCGTTAACTTCCGGGGCAGCGATGGCTCCGGGCGGTGGGATGCTTCTGGTGCTTTCAGCTTCGTTCGGTGAGTTGCACCCCCTGCCGCATGTCTCGATGCGCGCCGCGCTGGCCATTCTCTATTTGATTGCCTGCCCATCGCTTCTGGGCTTTACGGCTTTTGTCTGGCTGCTGGCGCGCATGCCGGCCACGCGAGTGGCAAGCCACGCTTACGTCAACCCAGTGGTGGCCGTCGCACTGGGCTATTCTGTCGCTGGAGAAGTAATCACGACACGCACTCTGATTGGAACGGCTCTGGTACTGGCCAGCGTGATTCTGATCTTACGGAAAGAGAAAGCTGCGATCTGAGAGCCCTCCGCCTTGCTATCCTGATAGTCGGTGGGCCGCATTCTCTGTACGCTCGTCCTCGCTGTTTACTGGGCCCTGCCGCTCGCGGCGGCTTCAGCTCCCTCGATGCTGGACATTCTCAGCGACGAATTGCAGCGCAATGTCACCATCCTGAAGCAAAAGGCCGACCCACCTCCTTATTACATGGACTATACGGTCACCGATGACCAGAGCCAGTCGCTGTCGGCTACTCTCGGTACCATCGACTCCCGCAGTAATCTGCACCGCCGCTTTCTGGATATCACGCTACGAGTCGGTACGCCTCAGTTGGACAATTACCATTCCATCGATGGGAAACGGGGGCAGTACAAACAGGGTGAAATGATTCCCCTGGACGACGTGCCCGACGCCATCCGGCGCAAAGTGTGGCTGGATACCGATAGGACGTACAAGCTAGCGGCGCGCCGGCTGATCGAAATCAAGTCCAACCAGGAAGTGAAGGTCAAGGATGCGGATTCGTCGGCTGATTTTTCCAGCGAGCCGCCGTCAGTTTATCAGGAGCCGCCGCCGCCCATTGGCAAGATCAATGACGAGTGGGTGCAGCGCGTGCGCAAATGGTCGGCCGACGTGTCCGACTATCCCGACGTGCTCTACTCGAACATCAGCCTGTCGGCCCAGAGAATTTCCAAGTACATGGTGAGTACGGAGGGCACGCGTCTGCTTCACGGGCGTAATTTCGTGAGTTTGTCCATTGTCGCGCGTGGTAAGGCCACGGACGGCATGGACCTGGTCGCACTGGAGGATTATCAGGCGGCTGACCTGGCGCATTTGCCGCCTCCGGCTGAGATTGAGGCCGCAGCCAAGCGGGTGGGACGGAGTCTGACGGACCTGGTCCAGGCGCCGGCCGTTGAGCCCTTCGTGGGTCCCGCCATCCTTTCCGGGCGCGCCGCTGCGGTATTCTTCCACGAGATCTTTGGGCACCGCATCGAGGGACATCGCCAGAAAGACGAATCCGAGGGGCAGACGTTCACCAAAGCGGTTGGATCGCCCGTGCTGCCCAGTTTTCTTTCGGTGGTGTTCGATCCCACGCGGAGGACGTTAGACGGCATCGATCTGAACGGCTATTACACGTATGACGACGAGGGCGTGAAGGCCCGGCCCGTAACGGTAGTGGAAAACGGGATCCTCAAAACGTTCCTTACGTCGCGCTCCCCGATTGACGGCGTGGATCATTCCAACGGGCACGGACGCCGGCAGCCTGGGCTGGAAGCTGAATCGCGGCAATCGAACCTGATCGTGGAATCGAAGAAGCAGGTCTCAGACCAAGCCCTGCGGCAGATGTTAATTGCCGAAATCAAGCGCCAGAACAAGCCCTACGGATTGTTTTTCGATGAGATCACCGGTGGTTACACCACTACCCAGCGGCGCGGGTTGCAGGCCTTCACCGTGATTCCGCTCATGGTGTACCGCGTGTTTGCCGATGGCCGGCCCGATGAGCTGGTACGCGGCGTGGACATTGTGGGAACTCCGCTGTCCAGTTTCGCGAAGATCCTGGCCACTTCAGACAAGCCGCAAGTGTTCAATGGCTATTGCGGCGCGGAGTCCGGACAAGTGCCCGTTTCGGCCAGCTCGCCGGCGATCCTGGTCTCTGAGATTGAGATTCAGAAGAAGCAGCATTCCCAGGATCGCCCGCCGTTCCTGGGCCGGCCCATTGACACTGGAGTGTCTCAGTGAAAAGACACTGGAGTTTCTCAGTGAAGCGTTGGATCTCCGGTTGCCTGGTGCTGATCACCGCTTCCGTTTTCGCCCAGGCCCCCAAGCCGGAAGACGACCCCCTTCTGCGCGCGATGAAAGATGAGGTCAAACGCGTAAAGGAA
>Ga0187864_10001637_pt1 | contig 21028 bp, 18 predicted proteins | sample June2016WEW_11_4_FD_132985 | JGI IMG/M metagenome (GOLD analysis project Ga0187864, IMG submission 132985) | Peatland microbial communities from SPRUCE experiment site at the Marcell Experimental Forest, Minnesota, USA - June2016WEW_11_40 | ecosystem: Environmental > Terrestrial > Soil >...
CACACGCGGATCTTTGCCGTTTCGTATTTCTTCGGGATAGCCTGCGGCCATGACTGTACCCTTGTCCATCACAACAATCCGATCTGCTATTTTGAAGGCGCTCTCAAGTTCATGCGTGACTACTAAAACGGTCATTCCGTAGGTCTCGCGCAAATTCAGGATCAAGCGATCCAGGCCGGCTGCCGTAATGGGATCCAGACCGGAAGAAGGCTCATCCACAAACAGTATCTCCGGGTCCATGATTAGCGCTCTTGCCAGCCCTGCCCTTTTTTTCATCCCTCCGCTGAGCTGGGAGGGCATATAGTCGCTAAATTCGGCGAGCCCGACCATATTGAGCTTCATGACAGCCATAATCCGGATCGTCTCGTCGGCCAGTTTCGTATGGACCTTCAGTGGCACGGCGATATTGTCGGTCAGAGACAGGGAATAGAACAGAGCTCCGCTCTGGAACAGGACACCAATCCTGCGCCTGTATTGCATGAGCATGGTCTCTGAAAACGCGCCCATGTCCTGCCCATCTACGATGATTTGCCCAGCGCCCGTTTTTTTTAAACCGGTAAGGTGACGCAAGAGCGTTGTCTTCCCGCAACCGCTCACCCCCATGATCACGGTGACGTGGTGTCTTGGAATGGCAAAATTAATATCGAACAGTACCTGGCTGCTGTTGTAAGAACTGTTCAGGCTGCGAATTTCGATTATATTCTCGGTGGCCATGCTGAATCCGGGTCTTGGTCCTTGCTGTGCGATATGGGACTCACGGGGCAGGACAATTGCTCCCCCTTTTTCCGTAAATCGATAACGTTCCGGCTAAAGCCAATAAGAGGATCTTCCGCCTAAAGGCGGTAAAAGGAATGACCAGATTATGACCAGATTATCTCTCCTTTACGAATCGGAAACCGATAAGTTCTGATCCGGAGTTTCCGCTTGGAGACGATCCAGGATCGAGGGAGAGCAGTATATAAGATAATCATGGAAATAAAAATCCATAATTCCCATGCCACATTTCCTCCCTGCGCCACTTATTTTCAAAAGAGGTCGAGACGAAATTATTTCTTTTGTAGTAGACCGATTCTGTGGGATACTTTGCATTAAAGACAGTACCGGGGGCAAGTCAATGAAAACGCCTGATTCCGCCATAATAAAGGCCATTTATGAAAGACGCAGCGTTCGCCGCTTTGTAGATGCTCAGGTTTCTCGCGATTTGGTTATGGCTGCCCTGAAAGCCACCTCCCGGGCGCCTTCGGGATTGAACAACCAGCCCTGGCGCTTGGCTATTATCTGGGAGAAGGAGTCTAAAGAGGAACTGGTTTTACTGGAAAAATAGCTGGCCGTTGTGTTGGAAGCAAGAGCATCGATGATACTAGAGCGCCTGGTCGTTGGCATGCTCCAGACCAACTGTTACCTGCTCGGGGATGAAGAAAGCGGAAGGGCGGTCGTAATAGATCCGGGGGCGGAAGGCAAGCGCATTTGCAGGAGGCTGGTGGAGCTTGGGCTCAAGCTTTCAGCGATTCTTGTGACGCATGCCCATTTTGATCACACTATGGCCGCATGGACCCTCAAAAAGCGGTGCGGCGGAGAAATCTACCTCAATTCAGCGGACAAGAGTTCGCTGCTCGAGGTTATTTTCGGGCTTGCAGCGCGGTTTTTCCCGGAAATCCATCCGATTTCACCCGATGAAGTGGACCGGACCTTGGCGCACGGCGATCAGTTGCAGTTCGGCGCAATTCACATAGAGATTCTGTCCACTCCGGGCCATACGCCGGGGCATGTTTCGTTTTACCTTAAAGAGCAGGGTAAAATCTTTTCCGGCGACCTCATTTTTGCCGGCTCAATCGGGCGGACCGACTTATCCGGAGGTTCCTTCCAGCAACTCATGGACTCGGTTCGCTCAACACTTTTCCGGCTCCCGGACGAAACTGTCATCTATCCCGGCCATGGTCCCGGCACGACGGTTGGCTGGGAAAAGATGCACAACCCGTTTTTTTCGCGCGAATCAGGATGAACGCCTACACCACAACAATGCGCGATTGCTTCTGGAATATCTGGGATAAAGAGGAGGGAGGCTGTGGGAATTCAGAAGAGCGACAAAACAAGATACTCGATAGCGGTTCTGTGCATTTGTCTCGCGACTGCTTGCGGCTGCAGCCGATCCAGCGCGCCGCCCCCGAACCCGGTCAGCCAGTCTCAGCAGGCGCCGGCGCCTTCCGCTGGACCTGGACCGACCTACGGTCCACCTGCCGTCGCCCCTGCCAGTCCTGTTCCCGTTTCCCCTTCCGAGCCCAGAGCCAAATTTTTTCAATTCAACGATGTCCCCATACCTCCTCAAATTGATGTACAGGCAAATAATTCATATGTCTTCCAGTCCGGCCAGATCAAGATGGGATTCTTGACATTGCGCGGCAGAGTGGATTCTAATTCTTTGATTAACTTTTTTGTGGCTGCACTCCCGCACGAAGGCTGGAGACTCAAAGCTCAGTTTAGGTGCAACCGCTCACTTTTGATTTTTGACAAGCCTGACAAGGTTTGTGTGATCTTGATGAAGGAAGGGACATATTATACGTATGTTGAAATCTATGTGTCCCCTGTTGCGGCCAGTTAGTTTTCATGCCTCCCATTGTGGCGGCGGGACGGTTTATCCTCTTCCCTGCATGGCTTTATGAAGAATGGCTCTCCATGCGGGCCGATAGAGATCCAATAACGGTTTGAGATATTATGCTAAAAGGAAAATCAATCCTTCTGGGTGTGAGCGGCGGTATCGCCGTGTATAAGGCGGCTGAGCTGGTGCGGCTTCTGGTCAAAGAGGGCGCATCGGTTCATGTGGTTATGACGGCAAACGCTCAACAGTTCGTAACCCCTCTGACTTTCCAGGCGCTTTCGAACAATACGGTAGGGGTCGACCTGTTCAGCATGGAATCCGAGTCGCAGATATCCCATATTCAAAAGGCGAGGCTTCCGGACCTGGTTCTGGTCGCTCCGGCCACGGCCAATCTTATGGCTAAAATGGCCGCCGGAATCGCGGACGACTACCTAACGACCATACTGCTTGCCACAACCGCTCCGGTGCTGGTTTGTCCGGCAATGAACGTGAAGATGTGGGAGCATCCGGCCACCCAACGAAACTTGAGGAGTCTGGCCGAACTTGGGTACCAAATTCAGCCGCCTGCTGTGGGTTTTCTTGCCTGCCAGGAGGAAGGGGCCGGCCGTCTGGCAGAGATTGGAGACATTCTGGAGAGGGCCATCCGGATGCTGACCCCGCCAACTCTTAGCGGCAGGCGCGTTTTGGTCAGTGCCGGTCCGACCTGGGAATCTTTCGATCCCGTCCGCTTTCTAAGCAATCCCTCGAGCGGCAAAATGGGCTATGCGCTTGCAAAGATTGCCGCGCGCAGGTGCGCCCAGGTCCACCTGATTTCCGGGCCCTGTTTTCTTGAGGCCCCCGCAGGGGTTGAACGAACCTGCGTTACGAGCGCGCTGGAAATGCGGGACGTAATTTTGAGGCTTTCTCCTCAACTGGACGCCATTGTAATGGCCGCTGCCGTTAGCGACTACCGGCCATCGGAAAAATCCCCTCAAAAGCTAAGAAAAGTGGCGGAAGAACTGACGGTCCGCCTCGAGCCCAATCCTGACATTCTCGCCGCTCTTGGAAAGGTTAAGCCGAGGACTCAGGTGCTGGTCGGATTTGCCGCCGAGACCGAAAACGTTCTGAAAAGCGCCAAAGACAAGCTGGTCCGAAAGAACCTCGATTTCATCGTAGCCAACGACCTTTCCAGGAAAGGCTCCGGGTTCGGCTGCGACACAAACGAGGTAACAATAATCGAACGAAGCGGCGCTGTTATCGACCTGGCTCCCATGACAAAGGAGGATGTCGCCTCGGAGATATGGGACAGGGTCGAGCGGTTCCTTGCAGGTGTGAAGAATTGATACCGGAGAATACGGCCCATAAGCTTGCCGACTATTTGGAGCGGCTGCGGTGGATCTTCTGGGGTTACAAGGCCGGAGGTATCCGGGACTGGGAATATAGCCCCCCAAAATCCGAGGAAGAGGTGCAGGCGCCGATGGCTGCCGAAACCATGGAAAGACTCTTGCGGATAAGCAGTGAGCTGACTGGGTGCACAAGGTGCAGGCTTCATTGCGGGCGCACAAATCTGGTGTTCGGGGAAGGTTCGGCCAAAAGCGGCGTGGTTTTCGTCGGCGAGGGGCCGGGGTTCGATGAGGACCGGCAGGGCCGTCCTTTTGTCGGCCGGGCCGGAAAACTGCTTGATAAAATGATCTTCGCAATCGGTTTCGATCGGGAAGAGGTTTACATCTGCAATGTCGTAAAGTGTCGCCCGCCGGAGAACCGGGCGCCCCAGCCGGATGAAACAGCCGCATGTTCTCCTTTCCTGTTCAGGCAGATCGAAGCAATTAGCCCCAAGGTCATTTGCGCCCTCGGCGTGAGCGCGGCCCAAACCCTTTTAGGAAGCTCCCGCCCGATTTCTCAGCTCCGTGGCAAGGTCCAATTCTGGCGGGGAATACCTCTGATATGCACATATCATCCGGCTTATCTGTTGAGAAGCCCTTCCCAAAAAGCGGCGGCATGGCAGGATCTCAAGGAAGTGATCAAGTTGCTGCGGGATTGAATTCCGAACGAAATTCTCAGGCACTGCCACCTTATATATCAAAAGGCGGTCACACGATATGACTATCAGGCAATTAATTTGGCTCACAGCGCTTTTCCTAACCGCAGTGTTTCTCTTTGCACTCTCGCCGGTCGAACCGCAGCAGGCACACATCGATATCATTCAAATCCAGGACTCGATCAATCCCGGGGTTGAGGATTTCATGAAATACGCGATCAAACGCTCGGCCGACGATAAGGCCGAATGCCTGATTATTCTTCTGGACACGCCTGGCGGGCTGATGACCTCGATGCGCGGAATCACCCAGGCGATTCTCAATTCCGAGGTTCCAGTTGTCGTTTATGTCTCTCCGAGCGGCGCACAGGCGGCCTCCGCCGGTGTGTTCATTACGGCTGCGGCCGATATTGCAGCAATGGCGCCCGGCACCAACATTGGGGCCGCCCACCCGGTTACCGGAGGGGGGGGCGAGACGCCTTCGTCCATGAGCGAAAAAGTCATGAACGACACGCTCGCATTCGCCAGAAGCATTGCCGCTCAGCGGGGCAGAAACTCGGAGTGGATGGAGGATTCTGTCAGGAAGAGCGTATCAGCGACGGCACAAGAGGCATTCAAGTTAAATGTGATAGACCTGGTGGCCGACAACCTGCCCGCTTTGATAAAGAGGCTTGACGGCTGGAATCTTCAGCGCGCGGGAACAACTGTCGTTCTCAAAACTAACGGAGTGGAGCTGCGCACCATTTCGCCCAGCCTGCAGCACGGTATCCTGCGGGTCATAAGCAATCCGAATCTTGCCTACATTCTTCTAATGATAGGACTCGCAGGGCTCTACTTCGAACTGTCCAGCCCGGGTGCCGTCGTCCCCGGAGTCATTGGCGGCGTTTCCCTGATATTGGCGCTCTACGCCCTCCAGACTCTTCCGGTAAATTACGCCGGGTTTCTGATAATTCTTCTGGCGATAGTGTTCTTCATCCTTGAAATGAAAATAGCCTCGCACGGTCTATTGAGCCTTGCTGGGGTGCTGTGCCTGGTGCTGGGCTCGGTCATGCTCTTCCGCAACCCCGAGGAGCCGGGTCAGATTGCGTTGTCGGTTCTTCTGCCAACCACGGTTGCAGTCTCTGTATTTTTCGCTGCCGTCGCACGTCTTGCCTTCCGGGCTCAGACGACAAAACCCCTGACCGGCCAGGACGCCCTATTGGGTATGATTGGCGAAGTTAAACAGGAAATAGACCCCGAGGGCAAGGTATTCGTGAGCGGCGAGTTGTGGAATGCGCTGGCTGACCAGCGAATCGAAGTGGGGGCAAAGGTAGAAGTGTTGGAAGTGCATAATTTAAAGTTGAAAGTAAAAAGGATCGGTGATAGATAGTGAAAATTCGCTCTATCGTATTTCATTCAGACAAAAGGCCAGCAGGAGCTTCGAATGTTCTATAATCTAAGTGCCTCGTTCATCGCCATAATTGTTTTCGCGATTCTTTTCCTCGCGAATGCAATTCGCATTTTAAACGAGTACGAGCGTGGCGTCATCTTCCGGCTCGGGCGAGTCATTCATGCTAAAGGGCCTGGTATTATCCTCCTTATACCTGTGATCGACCGGCTGCAGAAGGTGAGTCTTCGCGTCATTGTCCAGGAGGTCCCCACACAGGACATTATCACGCGCGATAATGTCTCCGTAAAGGTGAGCGCCGTAATTTATTTCCGGGTAGTCGATCCGGTCAAGGCGATCGTTTCGGTCGAAAACTTTCTTTATGCCACAAGCCAGCTCGCTCAGACGACACTGCGCACTGTTTGCGGCCACGAAGAACTTGACACTCTGCTCTCTGAAAAAGACAAAATAAACGCGCATATTCAGGAAAGTCTCGACACTCATACCGACCCATGGGGAATAAAAGTTTCTCTTGTTGAACTCAAACAGATCGACCTGCCCCAGGAGATGCAGAGGGCAATGGCAAAGCAGGCGGAAGCCGAACGCGAGCGGCGGGCCAAGGTAATTGCCGCTGAAGGAGAGTTCCAGGCTGCCGACCGTCTTGCTGCAGCCGCCGAGATTATCGAAAAAAGACCCACTGCGCTTCAGCTTCGCTATTTACAGACTTTACGAGAGATAGCTACAGAAAGAAACTCGACTACGATCTTTCCGATCCCGATCGATTTGTTCAGGCCATTCCTCAAGATTGCTGAGATGTTCGAAAAGGAAAAGCCAAAGGAGTAAATATAATGGGCAAGAAGGAGAAAGAAAAGAAAGAAAAACCTCTCGATAAGATGACTGCGAAAGAACTTCGCGAGTTGGCCCTGACTACAGGCGCCATTGTCGGCGTGCACGCCATGAACAAGGCCGAATTGATAGCCGCGATCAAGGAAGTGCGCGGGATTGTGGATGAAAAGGGCAAGAAAAAAGACATCGATGTCCGCGATCTCAAGGTAAAAATCAGAGAGCTCAAGGACAAGCGGCAAAAGGCCGTGGAAGCTGGGCGTTCCAAGCTGGCTGATTCTTTCCGCCGCAGGATCAGTAATCTGAAGAAGAAGACCCGCCGGGCTGCATAAGCCAAACAGGAGATCGTGCAGGCTGATTTTCTTATATGTTGAACGTGTGTAGGGACCCTACCTTGTTGCACTCGATGATGGAGGTTGCTGATGAGCGTTGATCCAAAGGTGATTGCGGCTATTTCTTCCGCTGTGGGGTTTTACCTTCAAGCCGAACAGGAGGCCTTGCCTGCGCAGCAATTAAGCCGGCCGGCGCAGGCGCCGCCGGTGGTCATGAGCAGCCCGTTTGCGTTAGCTGGAAGACAGGCAGCCATGAACATCAGGTGGACCTGGCAGATGCGCTTGACCCGTTAGGTGTTGGGCCTTTGACCCGTCGGGCGTTTAATAGAGCAGTATTGAAGCCCCGAAGGTCAAATAAATATAGCGGCAGTTTTTCTGGCTTGTTTCCTTGCGGATGATTCCTGATGTTGATAGTCTGGTTCTTAAGGGAGCTGATGCCAAACTGAGTACTCTCTCGCACGAAAAAAGGAGACAGAAGTATGAAGAATTCACATCTGCATGGTACCTCATTAATTGCAAAACTGCTTGATGAGCCACCAGCCAAGGTGGATAACCCGATCAAGATAGGAGATTTGACTTTCCGTGACGGTCATCAGTCTCTTTTCGCCACTCGTGGAAGGACCGAAGACCTTTTGCCTATTGCCGAGGAAATGGAGAAGGTCGGATACTGGTCCATGGAAGTATGGGGCGGCGCAACATTCGACACCATGCACCGCTTCCTTAATGAAGACCCATGGGAAAGACCACGCCAACTGAAGAAATATCTCAAGAAGACCAAGCTCATGATGCTGCTGCGCGGCCAGAACCTTGTCGGGTATCGCAACTACGCGGACGATATGGCCACGGCATTTGTCGAGCGCGCGATCGCAAACGGCATCGAGGTCTTCCGGACCTTTGACGCGCTCAATGACTTCCGGAACTTCGAAACGGTCATCAAACCGATCAAGAAAAACGGAATGCATTTCCAGGGAACCATATCCTACTCTCTGACCGAACCCCGGATGGGCGGTGCGGTTTACAACCTCGATTATTGGGTAAAGTGTGCGAAACAACTCGAAGACATGGGCTCCGACTCGTTCTGCATCAAGGACATGGCGGGCCTCATTGCTCCATATGATGCCTACTACCTGGTCAAAGCCCTCAAAGAGAACGTAAAGATCCCCATCCATCTTCACAGCCATTTCACCTCCGGCATGGCCGACCTGGCGCTGCTCAAAGCAATCGAAGCGGGCGTGGACATAGTTGACACCTGTCTGTCACCGTGGGCGTATCGCAGCTCGCATCCGGCCATCGAACCTCTGGTAATGGCTCTGAGACACACCAACAGAGACACGGGTTTTGACCTCCTTCAGCTCGCCAAATGCAGTGAGTGGTTCGAGAAGGTTTCGCCCAAGTACCGCGATCTGCTCGATGACCGCATGTCCATTATCGATATCAACGTTCTGCTCCATCAAACACCGGGCGGCATGCTCTCCAACCTTATCAACCAACTCCGGGAGATGGGCGCATCCGACCGGCTCAACGATGTTTTTCACGCGCTGCCTGAGGTCCGCAAGGACATGGGCCAGGTGCCTCTGGTAACTCCTACCAGCCAGATCGTAGGTATCCAGGCGGTGAACAATGTTCTCTTCGACACACCCGAAGAGCGCTATAAAATGATTTCCGCCCAGACCAAGGACCTGTTCTTTGGCCTCTATGGCCACACCCCGGTCCCAGTCAACCCGGAAGTCCAGAAGAAGGCCCTCAAGGGTTACCCGAGAGGCGAGGCCCCCTTCGCCGGCCGGCCGGCCGAGATCCTCGAACCTGAAATGGCCAAGAATTATGAGGATACCAAGGGATTGGCCAAAGACATCGACGACGTCCTTATCTATGGTATGTACCCGATGACCGGCAAGCGCTTCCTCAACTGGAAGTACGGCAAAGAGCCCGTTCCGCCTGAGGTGCTGCCCAAGACCCTCGAGGACTGCGCGAGGCAAGCCGAGCTGGTTAAGAAGGCCAAAGCCGGATTGCTGGTCGAGAAGCCAAAGAAGGAAATTCCTCCGAAGGGCGATGGAGCCCGTCAGTTCCACGTATTTGTCGACGGCGATTACTTTTCCGTTGATGTTGAGGCAGTCGGAGGCGCTCCGTTGATTACCGCAATCACCCCGGTTGCTGCTCCTCCCGTTGCGAAGGCTGCTCCCGCGCCCGCTCCGAAGCCGGCCGCAGCCCCTGCCCGTGCACATGCCCCTGCACATGCTCCTGCGCCAGCCCCTGCGGCTGCGCCGAAGCCGGCGGCCGCACCGGTTGCAGGAGGCACAAAGCTTGAAGCTCCAATGCCTGGTATGGTCATCCGTTACGAGGTAAAAGAGGGCGACGCGGTGAAAGAGGGTGACGTCGTAATGATCCTCGAAGCCATGAAGATGGAAAACTCCATTCTTGCGCCAGTCTCAGGAACGGTAAAACAGATACTGTGCCAAAGTGCCCAGAGCGTTCAAAAAGGTGACGTGCTAGCGGTAATAGGGTAGTGAACTTAGTACGAACTCAAGCTGGAGAGGAGCAATAAGATGGCCAAACCCCCCGTTCGTGTTGCAGTTACAGGAGCCGCCGGCCAGATAGGCTACGCCATATTGTTTCGCGTTGCCAGCGGTGAAATGCTCGGGAAAGACCAACCGGTCATCCTGCAGATGTTGGAACTGCCTATAGAAAAGATCCTGCAGGCGCTCAATGGAGTCATGATGGAACTTGAGGACTGCGCGTTTCCGCTGTTGGCAGGTATGGTCGGCACGGGCGACCCGAACGTCGCTTTCAAGGACGCGGACTACGCCCTTCTTGTAGGCGCAAGGCCGCGCGGCCCCGGCATGGAGCGCAAAGACCTGCTGATGGAAAATGCAAAGATATTCATAGAGCAGGGTAAGGCAATCAATGAGGTGGCCTCGCGCGACATTCGCGTAATCGTTGTTGGCAATCCGGCCAACACCAATGCCTGGATTGCCATGAAATCGGCCCCGAATCTGCCGCAGGACAATTTCACGGCTATGCTGCGCCTCGACCACAACCGCGCCAAGTCGATGCTCGCCAACAAGGTTGGCAAGCCGGTCGACTCGGTCGAGAAGTTGACAGTGTGGGGCAACCATTCACCCACTATGTATCCTGATATTCGCTTCGCTACTATCGAAGGGAAGCCGGCTATCAAGCTCGTTGACGAAAATTGGTACAAGAACGAATACCTTCCCAAGGTCGGCAAACGCGGCGCCGTGATCATCGAAGCCCGCGGCCTGTCCTCTGCGGCTTCGGCGGCCAACGCCGCCATCACGCACATGCATGACTGGGCGCTGGGCACCAACGGCAAATGGGTGACGATGGGCCTTGCGTCTGACGGTTCCTACGGTATTCCGGAGGGCGTCATGTATGGCGTGCCCGTCACATGTACGCCCGGCAAGTACCAAAGGGTAAAGGGCCTGGAGATCGATGCTTTCTCGAGGGAAAAGATGGACTTTACTCTGAAGGAATTGCTGGAAGAACAGGCAGGCGTCAAGGACATGCTTGCAGCAGCTTCAGCCAAGGCCCGCTAGAGGTCTCAAACAGGCGCAAGGGCCTGACTGCAAGGCTATGAAAACGGGAGGCGGCAATCACTTGCCGCCTCTTTTATTGAAGAGGAGAGATGAATGGTCCACTGGAAGCGATGGCTGGCTGCCACCGTGGTGTCGATTACAGTTCTTGCCGGTATCATAATCGCGCTCAGCTTCTTTTTCTCACACTTTTTGGTCGATATCTGGTGGTTCGATTCACTGGGCTATGAAGCTTATTTCTGGCAGCGGGCACTTTACAGGTATGCTGTTCTTGGGTCGGTCTCCATATTTTTCTTTCTGATATTTTTCCTGAATTTCTGGCTGGCATCCCGCTTTCTTGGAGCCACTTTGCCGTCAAGCACCCCCACGGCCGCCTCGCTCAAATCATACAGGCGTCTGCTACGGGGATTTCGGACGGGCTCGATGTGGGTCTATACGCCTCTTTCCATCATTCTTTCCGTGGTGATCGCCCTGCCCCTTTACGAGCAATGGGAGGCCTTCCTGCTCTATCTTTTTTCTCCCAGGGCGAAAGTGGCAGACCCGGTATATGGGAAGGACATCGGCTATTATCTTTTCGCCTACCCGATATATACACTCATTCAGCACCGTCTGCTCATTGCTTTTTGTGTTTTGCTCGCCGCAATCACGCTCCTATACCTGGTCGAAAGGCGCATTCTCGCCAGGCAGGAAAAACGGCTTCCCGCCTGGGCCAGGGCGCACATCAGCATACTGGCCTTCCTGGTGTTCCTGATCGAAATATGGGATTTCGTTCTTCAACGCTATGGTCTTCTTTATTCCAGGGGCCATCTGCCGCTTTTTTTCGGCCCCGGCTACGTCGAAATGAACATCACATGGGTCTTGATCTGGGTCTGCCTGATCTTGCTCGCCGGCGCAGCCATATCCTTGATTTACCTCATAAATACACATAAGGGCATCAGAATTTTCGCAGGTTTTGCCGTCGTGTTCGCCCTTGCGCTTGGCGCCAGGTACTCGGATTTCCTTCTCCAGACGGTCGAAAAATATACTGTCAAGCCAAACGAGAGTTCAAAGGAGCGGCCCTACATCCAGAACAATATCACATCGACTCTTTCAGCCTACAGGCTGGACGATGTGGAAATCCGGGACTTCAACCCCGAACGTATGCTTACGGACATATCGATACCCGATGTTCAGTCGATACTCAGGAACACTCCGGTCTGGGACGGCGAACTGCTCGACGACGTCTACAAGCAACTCCAAAACTTGCGGACTTACTATGATTTTCCGGGCGTAGACGTTGACCGGTATACCGTAAACGGCCTTTATCAGCAGGTTTTTCTTTCAGCCCGCGAACTAAACCGGGATCAAATTCCGGAAGGCGCCCGGAACTGGATAAACGAACACCTTTCCTATACTCATGGATTTGGGGCCGTGATGACCCCGGCGAGCCAGGCCGGCGACGAGCCGATGGTCTGGTTCCTGCGCGGAATTCCGCCGGAGTCGGCGTACGGGTTCAAAATCGAGCAGCCGGGTATCTATTATGGGCAAATTGCCAACGACTATGTAATCGCCCCAAACGGCTCCGGCGAAATAGACTATCCCAAGGGATCGAGCAATGTCGTGACTTCATACAGCGGCAAGGGGGGCGTAGCTCTCCATTCGCTTCTCAAACGCTTCGTTTTTGCGGTTTATTTCAAGGACAGGAATATTCTTTTCACTTCCAAACTGCTTCCGGAATCCAAGATAATCTTCCGGCACAAGCTGACCGAACGGATTCGTACTCTGACACCCTATCTGATTCTTGACCGCGATCCATATCTGGTGGTTACTCAAAAAAAACTCTTCTGGATCCAGGACGCATACACGGTTTCCGACAAATACCCGATGTCCGTGCCCTTGGCGAAGCAGACCGGGGAAGTCAGCTACATCCGCAATTCGGTAAAGATCACAATGGATGCCTATGACGGAAATGTCGATTTTTACCTTTTCGACGCGCAGGACCCCATCATCGCGGCATACAGCAGGATCTACCCAGGCCTATTCAAGGACGCCTCGCAGATGCCCGATGAGTTAAAACAGCACGTGCGCTACCCGAAGGAAATTTTTGAAACTCAGATGGCGATCTACGCCAAGTATCACCAAACCGACCCCGAAGTTTTCTATCAGCAAGAGGACATCTGGGAGTTCGCAAAGACATACAAGGGCAGGGAGTCCTCTGAAATCAGCCCCTATTACCTGACACTCGACCTGATAGATCCCGGCAGGTTCGACTTTTTGCTGCTCCTGCCCATGAGCCCGAGCGGGCGTGATAATCTTCGGTCGCTGACCCTGGCCGGCTGCGACCCACCATACTACGGAAAGATCGTCGTTTACAATTTCCCGAAGGGAGAACTCGTCTTCGGCCCTTCGCAGATTTACGCCCTCATAAACCAGGACACCACGATATCCCAGCAGTTTTCACTCTGGGACCAGGCGGGGTCCGAGGTGGACAGGGGCAAGATGATAATTTTGCCGGTCCGCAAGGTGATTCTCTACATTCAGCCCGTCTATCTCAAGTCGGCGACGCGGCTCAAAATTCCCGAACTCAAGCGCCTGATTGTAAGCCAGGGGCAAATCGTAATCATGGAGACATCCCTTGAAGAGGCATATGCCCAGCTCCAGAAGCGAATAAAAGCGGAGGCCGAACGCATCGACAAACGGTTTGCCCCTCTGATGCAGCAGCCACCGGAATAGAAAAGATGGCAAACGTTCACCACAGACACAGATCCCTTTGGTGAGTTCACCCCGATCAGACTGTTCACCCGAGAAACGGACACCGACTTAACTGTATTCTAATTCCTGCCGATAGTGTAAAATCAGGTGTGGAGTTAGCTTTGACCGCGGCTGGAGCCAAGCAGAGCCGTTGTTCATGGATCTGCGCCGATTATTCTTTTTTTGAGACCTTTTACATAATCATAATGCTGTTTACTCCACATCTTTTACCATACCGCTTAATTTTGCACTCAATCCCCCCCAAGACCTGATTAACTCTTTGCAAATATCCCAAGTGATGATATAATTGGTTGGCTTGGATTCTTTGCCCTTTTTTCTTTGCAGCGTGGAGGTGCTATGTTTAAAATCGGCGATCTGGCTGTGTACCCGGCACATGGTGTAGGAAAAATCGAATCCATCGAATCGAAAAGCATCGGCGGCAAGCGTCAGGATTTCTACATAATGCGCATCCTGGATAACAGTATGAAGATCATGATCCCGGTTCCGAATGCTGAAACGGTTGGGTTGCGAGGCCTGATCACTCAGACCGACATCCCCAGGGTCTTCGATATCCTTCTAAGGAGAGAAGTCTCGGTTAACGGAGGCACATGGAACAGACGCTACCGCGAATACATGGAAAAGATCAAAACCGGGTCGATTTACGAGCTTGCCGAGGTGCTTCGTGATCTGACGGTCCTCAAGGGTGACAAAGAGCTCTCTTTTGGCGAAAGAAAGATGCTGGATACGGCAAGGACGCTGCTTCTCAAAGAACTTTCCATAGTTCAGGACGTTACGGAAGGCGAAATAGAGCAGTCTATTTTCGACTTATTGAGATAGCCCGGTCCGGCTGAGTTTTTTTCGTCCATCCAAAATTTTATCATCAAAGATTCCTTCCTGGAACTGGCATTTTTTGGATTTACCCGCATATTATTATCAGAGAGGGGGTGAGAAATGTGAAGTGGGGTTGGCTCATTTTGAAACTGGTCCTGATCGCCATTTGCGGCTTTGGAGGGTACCTCATAGCAGTAAGCCTGAACAATGAAAGTATAACCCGCTATAATTGGGCGGTACCCTGGGCCGGAGTGCTTGGCGGCATAATTGTGGGCATAGGAGGCCTCAGCATTGAGAAACTGATCAAGCATATGCCTCTGAAGGTTTTGACAGGCGGGACCGTCGGTCTGGTTCTCGGACTTTACATTGCCAAACTCATCTGCATGGGGTTTGCATCCATGCAAAACACCACTGTCAGCGTTGTAATCTATATTATTTTATCCTGCATTTTTGGCTATATAGGGATGGTGTTGGGCAGTATTAAGATTGAAGAACTGCGAGTCCCGAACTGGTCGTGGTTCGTTCGGGGGACGCGTGGAATTCCACTGACCAAGATTCTCGATACAAGCGTAATCATCGACGGACGAATCGCAGACATAGTGGAGACGGGCTTTTTGGGGGGTGTGCTGGTGATTCCCGAGTTCGTACTGCAAGAACTTCAGCACATCGCTGACAGTCCGGACCCTACCAGAAGAGTACGGGGGCGGCGGGGACTCGACATTATCAAGCGCCTTCAGTCGGAGAAACTCGTTGAGGTCCGGATCGACAGACAGGACTTCGAAAACCTGAACGACGTTGACGCCAAGCTTGTGGCCCTTGCGTTGAGGCTAAACGCCAAGATAGTCACCAACGATTACAATCTGTCGAAGGTAGCCGAGGTTCAGGGAATTCGGATCCTGAACATAAACCAACTTGCCAGCGCGCTGAAACCTGTAGTTCTGCCGGGTGAGGTGCTGCGGCTCCACATTCTTAAAGAAGGCAAGGAACAGGGGCAAGGGATAGCCTATCTCGAAGACGGGACCATGGTAGTCGTGGAGAACGCGAGCAGGCATCTGGGAAAAGAAGTCGAGGTCTCTGTAACCAGTATACTGCAGACCGCCGCAGGCAGGCTGATTTTCACGACCTTGAAGGATGGAGAAATGTCCAGGCAGCATTAAAGCAGTGAATGGTGAATCGTGAATAGACTGCCTGTCCGAAATGCACTGAGTGTCAAGCCGGTTATCATTTTCATATAGAGTGAACGGGAAAGGCGAGCGGTGATTCGCAACTGCTCGCCTTTCCTGTTCGCTGTTCACCACTCACCATCCACGATTCACCATCCACGATTCACGATTCACTACCCTGCCCCAAGAGATTTCAGAACTTTGCCTAATTCTCCCTGATCGATGCCGGTAAATTCAATGACTTTGCCTATCCGCACCGGCATTATGAAATGGAGCTTTTCACCGATACGCTTTTTGTCACTGTGGATTGCATCGACTATCGCCTGGGACCCTATCGAGGCCGGGATGCGGACCGGCATTCCCCAGATTGCGCAAATGCTTTCCAGACGCTCCAGGTCTTCCACCTGCATCTTTCCGAGCCTGTGCGAAAGGGTTGCGGCTGCGACCATACCGGTCGCAACGCAGTCTCCGTGTTTGAGTCTGAAGCCGGTGAGTTTCTCCAGCGCGTGGCCCACAGTGTGACCAAGGTTCAAGACCCGCCTGCGTCCGGATTCTTTCTCGTCGGCCTGCACGATTCGGGATTTAAGCAGGCAGCTTGCGCTGATTACTCTTAGCAACGCATCGGGTTCCCGTTTCCTGATGGCATCGGAGCTGTTTTCCACAAATTTCCACAGTACTTCATCTCCGATCATAGCCGACTTGATCACCTCGGACATTCCCTGCCTTAATTCCTCATCGGGCAAAGTGGTGATAAATCGGGGGTCGATATAGACCTGCTTTGGTTGCTGAAATGTTCCGAGCAGGTTTTTGCCTTCCGGCAGGTCCACTCCCGTCTTGCCGCCGATGCTGCTGTCCACTTGTGCAAGAAGGGTTGTGGGGACCTGGAAACACGGAATGCCGCGCATATAAATCGACGCGAGAAAACCGGCCACGTCCCCGGTTACCCCCCCGCCGACCGCTACAATTGCACTATCGCGATTGGCCCCTGCATTTACGAGCCGCCTTGCGAGAAACTCCACCGAGGCGAGGCGTTTACCGGGTTCCGATGCTGTAAACAGGATAACCCGGCCGTCCCTCTGGACGGGCCAGCCCAGATCGAGAGCTTTGCGTCCCCAATGCGGCCATACCGCCTCATCCCATATCCAGTAGGCGGAGCGGCCTCCAAGGGCCGCCTCGAGGGTGCCCGGGACGCGCTCCATAACGTCTTCTCCTATGAATACTTCCGACACATGGGGAGGAGTTCCACCCAGGGCGATATTGATTTTCATTGCCGACCGGACCTCCCGCCTTCAGGCGTTTGCTCTTCAGGCGGCCTCGGGCATTCACGGTGCAGGCTTTCTACGCCCGCACAACTATCTGCATGCCCCGCGGGACGCGCCGCGCAGGACGAACATACGGATGACTCCGACCGGTACGCCCGTGAATAATATCTAATCAAATACACCAAAACCGCCGCTACGATCGTCAGAGTGAGTGCGATCTGCCACATCATGGAACTCCTATCCCAGTCCGAGCCATAACCCGCCGCGGTAAACCAGCGCAGATACGATGAACGCCGTCAGGGTGTTGAAGACCATCGAAAAAAGCCCCCATTTCCAGGAAGATTCCCGGATGATACAGGTTATCGTTGCGAAACAGGGCGCATACAACATAATAAAAATAATCAGTGAAAGAGCTTTTAGCGGCGTCCATGACGAGTCGGCCGCAAGACGCCCGCTCAGAGGTATTTGTTCCCCTCTTCTGGAGCGTCCAAGCGAGTAAGCGGTACCCATTGTCGATATGATAATCTCTTTTGCGGCGATCCCGGAGAGCAGCGCGACGTTGGTGCGCCAGTCAAATCCATTTACCGAGGTAATCAGGGTAAGTCCGGACCCTATTCGTCCCGCAATCGAGTTCTTCAGGGCCGCCTGGGCTTCCTCATTGTCAACCTCCTGGAGGCGGGCCTGGGAATCGGGACCGCCGCCCGGGTTTGCCGCCGACGAAGCCTGCCCCGGACGCCGATCCGGGGGTTTGAGTGGCGAGGTTGGCTGCGGCGCCTCGCCGCCGGCCAGGATGGACGCCCGTTGCTCATCATAGATTTTTTTCTCGGTCTCCGGAAGCCCGGGGAAAGACATAAGCGCCCAGAAGAGGATCGAAATGGCCAGGATGATCGTTCCGGCTTTGCGGATATACTGCCACGCGCGCTCCCAGGTATGGATGAGAAGCCCCTTGAATGTGGGCAAACGGTATGGAGGCAGCTCCAACAGGAAAGGCGTGCTCGGCCCCCGCAGAATGGTCGAACGGATCAGCTTTGCGATGAGCAGGGCAGCCACCCACGATAGAACGGTCAGAAGGAACATCACCTGGGCCTCTTTTGCCGAGAAAAAAGCCGCGATAAGCATCGCAAAAACGGGCAGCTTGGCCCCACAGTTCATGAAAGGCGCGGTGATGAGTGTGGCAAGACGCTCGCGCGGGCTTCTGAGGGTCCTGGCGGCAAGCACTCCGGGAACTGCGCAGCCCCCGGCGATCCCCCCCGAAATAATGTAGGCCATGACTGAACTGCCGTGCAGGCCGAATGTGCGGAAAACCCGGTCGAGCATATAGGCTACTCGAGCCAGGTAGCCCGTATCCTCGAGAATTGCGATAGCAAAGAACATGAACAGTATCAGCGGCACAAACCCAAGGACCCCGCCCACTCCGTCGATTACGCCCGAGATGATCAGCGACTTGAAGGGCCCTGGCGGCAAAGAAGAGTCCGCGAACCTTCCCAGCTCCGAAAAACCGGCTTCCAGCCATCCCACCGGGACCTTGCTGTATGTGAACGTGAATTTATAGACAGCGTAAATTATCAGCATCATGAGAACGGGGCCGAAAAAACGATTGGTGAGCACCCGGTCGAGCTGGTCTGAGAGATAGAGCCGGTCGGCTTTGTGGCTCTGCTTGACGACCCCTTCTTTCAGCAGGGCGGAGATGAAGCCGTAGCGGTGATCGGCTATAATGGCTTCAGGGTAGCTGTCCAGGGTTTTCTGGAGGTGCTGGGAGACTTGTTCGGCAAGTTCCTCGAGTTTGCCCGAAAGGACAGGGTCCTTTTCCTTCCCTTTTCGAATTACCTCCCCGTCGGCCTCGAGGTATTTGAGGGCCGTCCAACGGGCCGGGAGCGAATCCGTGAGGAAGCCGGCAGACCCGATCAGCGCTTCCATTTTGTCGAGAACGGGGTCGATATCGGGTCCATAAGAAATGCTGAGGGGCTCCCAGACCGGACTCTTTTGCACCAGTTGCGCGGCGGCCTCGATCAGCTCCTTTTTACCCCTGCCCGTGCGCGCAACCGTGGGTATAACCGGCAGCCTCAACCTGCGCCCGAGTTCTTCGGCATTTATTTCAAGTCCCCTCGCGGCTGCCATATCGATCATGTTCAAGGCTATCAGGACCGGAATGCCGAGCTCGAGGAGCTGGACCGTAAGGTATAAGTTACGATCGAGATTGGATGAATCGACTATATTGATAACCGCGTCGGGGCGGTCCTGGATGAGATAATTGCGCGCGACGAGTTCCTCCGGGGAATAGGCGGTAAGCGAATAGGTCCCCGGGAGGTCAACCAACTGGATTTGTCCGCCGTTTACCCGGCAGTATCCTTCCTTTTTTTCTACCGTTATTCCGGGGTAGTTTCCAACATGCCGCCGCTCGCCGGTGATTGCGTTGAAAAGGGTCGTCTTCCCGCAGTTCGGATTTCCGGCCAGCGCGATCAGGTTTTCCTGCCGGTGAGCCATTAGACCTCTTCCACCTCGGCCTCGATAAAATCGGATTCGTTATTGCGAAGGGCCAGGGTAAAATTTCTGAGCCGGATCGCCACCGGGTCTTTCAGAGGCGCGCGGCCCTGCACCTGGAACGGAGTTCCCGGGACCAGCCCCATGTCCCGAATGCGGCGCCCGATTTCACCGGACGCGGTAACGCGGTGGATTGTTCCTTTCTGTCCCTTTGCCATTTTGCGTAAAGGAATAACGGCCATGGGCAAATCCTCTGTTTCGCCGATAAATTAGGCTGGCCTAACATTTGCCGCAAAAAGAAACGGCTCTAAAGACGCCGTCCACTCTTACGGCCCTATGCGGAAGGGATTACAAGAATCTTGTCAAAAATATCTTTCCCCAGACTCAGGACCCCGCCGTTTACACGAACACATCCACTGCACAGCAAATGCATCTCGACCCCAGGATAAATTCCCATCGCGGCCATCCGGGCACACAGCCCACGCTCCCCGTGGACGCAGGCAACTTTGAACTTCTTTCCGGACTCGGCTTTGCAGAGAGGCGTCAAGACGCACTCAGGACTTGACGGCCGGTCGTAGCATGTGCAAAGGTTGTTTTCCGCCGGGCTAAATATCATGAATCACCTCAGGATCTGGGAACACAGTAATTAGGTACACCAAACATTACACGCTGTCAACATCTTTTTTCGTATTCACGCATTGATTTAATACACCCCAACTAATTCGGAAAGAACGATTCAAGATGCAATCGAAAAAGGCTGGATCGGCGAATGACACATCGCGGGGCGTGGGGATTACCTCGCGCTCCGGGCACGCTCCTGCCAATTCCGGCCTCCTTCATCCGGCTTCCGTAAGGGTAGTCTCCTGGGTCCTGTATGATTTTGGCATGGCCTGGTTTTCCATGGTCGTTTTGACCGCCTATTTCATTCTTTATTTCAAGGAGGTCATAGTCGGAGAAAGAGGTTACGCCGATTTCCTGTGGGGTGTGGCCGTATCCTCGGCCATGGCGGTTTCGGTCCTGCTCTCGCCGCTTTTGGGGGCAGCGGCCGACGCAAGTGGAAATAAGAAGAGCTTCATGGCGGCGTTCGCCGGCATATCCATTTTGAGCGTCTTTTGTCTCTATTTCACAGGGCCGGGGCAAAAAGCGTGGGCGGTATTTCTGGTGAGCGCCGGATATGTGGGCTACACGCTGGCCATGATTTTTTACAACGCTTTCCTTCCGGAGATAGCCGCTCCGGGTTCCATCGAGAAGTTATCGGGAATCGGCTGGGGGATGGGCTATATCGGCGGGCTTGCGGCCCTTGTCTGCATGGCCTTCATGGTCCCGAACGTAGCCGGGGGCAAATCGATCCTCCTTCTTGCCGGGGCGGTTTACGCGATTTTCGCCCTGCCCTCTTTGATCGTTTTCAAAAACTCGCCGAAAAGCAGCACGACCCGATGGGCGGCTGTAAGTGAAGGCTTCTCCAGGCTTATTCTGACTTTCCGGGAAATTCGCTCGCTAAAAAACATCTTCATATTCCTCATTGCATATTTTTTCGTGAGCGACGCCATATCGACCGTAATCGTCTTTTTTTCCTCCTATACCGTTTACACTCTGCACTTTACCGTAAAGCAGAATTTTTTTCTCCTCATGCTGATCCAGTTGTCCGCCGCAGCCGGGGCGGCGGCGGCCGGACTGATTGCCAGTCGAATCGGCATACTGCGCACGATAGTCATAACGATCCTGATCTGGATATTGGCCCTGCTCGGAATAATCGCTTTTGAGGGCGTCTCCGCCTTCTTCGCCCTTTCGGTTTGCGCCGGGTTGGTCCTGGGCGGGACCCAGGCAACAGCGCGGAGCTACATGGCGATCGAGGCCCCGGA
>Ga0187864_10001639_pt1 | contig 21015 bp, 16 predicted proteins | sample June2016WEW_11_4_FD_132985 | JGI IMG/M metagenome (GOLD analysis project Ga0187864, IMG submission 132985) | Peatland microbial communities from SPRUCE experiment site at the Marcell Experimental Forest, Minnesota, USA - June2016WEW_11_40 | ecosystem: Environmental > Terrestrial > Soil >...
AAAACCAAGGAAAACGCGAAAGTAGCACTTCTGGACGCAGCACTTGAAATCGAGAAAACCGAAATCAGTGCCGAAATCCGCATAAAAGACCCGTCTCAAATGAAGGCTTTTCTAGATCAGGAAAGCGACATGATGCAAAAGATGGTCAAGACAATTAAGGCTTCAGGCGCAGACATTGTGTTCTGCCAGAAAGGTATCGACGACATGGTGCAGCACTTCCTCTCCAAAGAAGGCATAATGGCGGCAAGACGCGTAAAAGAATCCGACATGGAGAAGCTCGCGCGGGCAACAGGCGCACGAATCATCAGCGACCTTGACGACCTTAAAGCAGCAGACCTTGGCTTCGCAGGACATATAGAAGAACGCAAGATCGGCGACGACAAAATGATCTTTGTCGAAAAATGCAAAGATCCGCACAGCGTAGCAATACTCATCCGAGCAGGCTTAGAACGCCTCGTTGACGAAGCCGAAAGAGCCATGGTCGACTCATTATCTGTCGTTTCAGACGTGATTGAAAACAACAAGATTGTTCCAGGCGGCGGCGCAGTAGAAGTCGAAATCGCAAAGGAACTACGCAAGTACGCAACCAAAGTTGGCGGAAGAGAACAACTAGCCGTTGAAGCATTCGCAGATGCAGTCGAAGTCATACCACGCACGCTAGCAGAGAACGCAGGTTTAGAACCCATAGACATCCTTGTCGAACTACGACAAAGACATGACGCACCGGACGGCAAAAACATAGGCATCAACGTTTTCACTGGTAAATTGCAGGACAGCGTTGCAAACGGAGTCATTGAACCAATCGTAGTCAAAGAACAAGCCATTAAATCAGCAGCAGAATCAGCAGCCATGATACTTCGAATAGACGATGTCATCACAGCCAAATCTCCCAAAGGCGGTCCCGGCGGCCCAGGCGGCGGAATGCCCGGCGGCCCCGAAGGCGAAGAATAAACTAAACATCTAAATTTCTTTTTTATTTTTTTGTTTTCTTTAACCAAAAAGCATTGTGTCAACTCTCTTCTATTGACGCTGTTTCATTTTCAAAGGTCCAAACTGGATTTTCTCTACTTTAAGGGTGGTTCTTAGGTTTCAACCTGAACCGAACCGCAGTAGCCAGAAAAAGCAAAGCGGAAGCGACAGTGGTTATTATCCAGAGCCAGAATGCCTCCTCAATCGAAGAACCTAAGATCAAGTGAGGAATCAATACAGCTATTTCGGCGATTAGCATGCCGACGAATACAAAACCGAAGATGATGAAGGTGGGGACCAGGGTCTTACCGAACCACATGTAGCCTCTCATTTTGACTTTTTCTTTGACTACATAGTTGCTGTACTCGTCTTTTATGACTAACCCTAGATCCACGAGTTTTTGCAGGTTTCTGTATGCAACACTGGGGCTACTAAGGTCGGCTCCACGCATGACATCTCTAGGTCCAACGGGCTTCCCAACTTTAACAAGATACATATACGTCTGAAAAGTCGACGCGTTAAGGTCCTCATTTGGCTCCAAGCCGTAGCACCCTTCAAACCATCTGCGTCTTCTGGCTTAAAAACCCGAGCGCCAAAACCCCGGTAACCGATATTTTTCAAACAGAAACGAAAACCTATTGAACCTCATTTGAATTCTTTCAATTAGGCATAAACAAGTTTTTGGTGGAATTAAGAGTGGAAACAGAAAACCAGAAAACCGACATTTTAATCATCGGAGGCGGACCCGCCGGGTTAGCAGCGGCCATTTATTCTGCGTGGTTGGGTTTGAAAACCGTGGTTTTGGAAGCCGGAATCGTTGGCGGGCGGGCATGGTTGGCGCCTAAGATTGAGAATTTTCCAGGCTTCGAATTCGGCGTTAAAGGCAGTGACTTAGTTGAGAAGATGCGTTTGCAAGCTTTACGCTTTCACGCGGAAATTGCTGAATCTGAAGAAATAGTCGGGCTGGACCTAAAAAATGAATGTAAACATGTCGTGTCGCGAAAGCAAAGCTACGAGGCGGATGCCGTAATTATTGCAACAGGAACTCAACGGAGGAAACTGTTGGTGGCGGGCGAAACCGACTTTGTAGGCCGGGGAGTCAGCTACTGCGTAACCTGCGATGGACCATTTTTCAGGAACGCCACTGTCGCCGTTGTAGGCAATGGGGAAGAAGCAGCTATTGACGCCTTGTTCATGGCAGATTTGGCAAACCAAGTTCTCTTGGTTAGCGAGCAACAAGACCTCAACTTTGAAGGCACCCTAATGGAGAGACTAAGAAACAAGCCGAACATCGAAATCGTCAACGGGCAAGTGGAAAGGATTGTAGGCGATGAAGCTGTTAGAGCAATAGTAATTTTAGAGTTTGGTTCAAAACGCGAATTGGAGAGGAACGTGAAGGGGATTTTTGTTTCCTTAGGCGGCGTTCCTCTAACTGCAATAGTCAAAAATGCTGGAGTTGCAACCGACGCAGGCGGCTGCTTAGTTGTCGATCGGCAGCAGAAAACAAATTTGGAAGGGGTGTTCGCAGCTGGAGACTGCACTTGCGGTGGAATGCAGGTGATTACGGCGGTTGGGGAAGGCGCTATGGCTGCGATGCGCGCTTCAGCCTACGTAAGAAAAGTCAAAATATAGCGGGACAGCACAAGTGTGACGTGCACGCTAAATTTGTTCACCGCTAAACATCTGCACATTAGCTAAGGTTTTTATGATTCATTAGAAATTATCTTTCCCTGCAACACAGCGGGGCTGTCGGCTAGCTTGGTCTAGGCTTGTAGACTTGGGCTCTATAGACTCCGGTTCAAATCCGGGCAGCCCCACCAGTAAATTCTTGGGTCAAACGCTTTTCTGTTTGTTGTTGCGCCATTTTATGGTCCATTGGGCCATGCCGTCGAGGATTGGAGTTAATTCTTGTCCTTTCGGTGTTAACGAATATTTTATTAGGACGGGCGTTTCTGCGATGACTTTTTTGTTTATGACACCACAGGTTGTTAATTCTTTCAGTTTTGCAGAAAGCGTTTTTGAACTGATGGGTTTGAGGGCTCTCATGAACTCATTAAATCTTAGTGGTTGTTTGCGCAAGTGAAGTTCTTTTACTATTTGCAGACTCCACCTATTGCCTACTAGCTGTATTGCTTGCTCATAGGGACAATTTGTGGTTGGAACGGTTTTACCCACGCTTTCACCTGGGTTACTTGCTTTATCTAACTTCAGCTTAGATTTATATGCTTTCGTAAGTAAAGCTAATAGCCTAAGTAAATTAGGATAAAAAGTGAAAAAATGTTTATAATATATCGCTTCCAGAATGGAAGAATAATAAGGCAGGCAACCGATCAAGAGTATTCCCGATATCTCAAAGAATTATCAAAGAAATCAAAAGACGATCAATTGTCTGGTGAAGTCAAAGGCGACGCTTATGGCTTGACAGGATTGATTTACATGCAAGAAATAAGCGATGAAAAAACCAAGAAAAATTCGCATGGTACTAAATGTGAAATAACCTATTTTGATGTAGCCGGCAAAGAAAATTCGGATGAAACCCTTGAATTGGCAAAAAAGAGAGCATTGGAAAGAGGAATTAAAACAGTAATTATTGCTTCAATAACAGGAGAAACAGCATCAAAGGCACTAAAAAAATTCAAGGGTACGGATATTATGTTGCTGATGGCCACGTGCAATGCTTGTAATGGATGTGACCGTTTTTCTAAAGAAACCTGGCAAGAAGTTGAGAAAGCAGGACACAAAGTAATTTACACTAATGAAGACGCTGTTCCGTTCCCTCCGGAAGCCGTGTTTGCTTACAGGAGAATATGTGAAGGCATGAAAGTCTGCATACAGATAACCATGTCTGCAGTGGATCAAGGTTACATTGTTCCAGGTGAGAAATTAATAGCCATCGCAGGTACAGGCGGTAAAAGTTATGGCAAAGGGTGGGGAGTGGACACGGCTGTGATAGTCGAAGCATTAGGCAGCACTGAATTCTTCACTTATCCACAAACGATGAAGGACTTAAAACTGTACGGCCAGAAAATCAGGGAAGTAATATGCATGCCTCGATAAGTTCGTGAATTAGCCGAAGTGGAATTCCCTCAGCTAGCTGAGGCCGAGGACGTGTTCAGGGCGACGACGGCGCGAATAAGCGTTTTCAAAGCTTCTTCGTTAACCTTGTCGCCTTCGTGGAAGTCAATGGCGCGCCTTGCGCTACCCTCGAGACAAGAGTTGAAGAGACCTGAGGGGTCATCTAACGAGGCGCCGCTGGGGAACGTCATTTTTACGGCATTCTTGTAGATCTCGCCGGTGCAGATCAACCCGTTGTGAGACCAAACAGCGACGCCCAGCGGATTGGTCGGCTTTATCCATTTTACTTCCTCGACGACTTCAGGGTCGGCTTGCTTGATCAAAGCGCGGATGCGGGAAAGCATCTCTCCGCGCCAGTCGCCTAGCTCCTGGATTCTCGCGTCTATCAGTCGAGATGCAGATTCGTCACTCTGCAAACCACTCTTTTTCTGCGTTACTTGCCCTTTGGTCATTATATCACCTAAAATATTTCGTTTTGAAGTTTAGTTTTGAAATTGTGCAATCTGTATCAGATTGCCACAAGTGTCATCCAAGACCGCGATGGTCGAACCCACACCCGCTAGCTTTGTTGGCTCCATGGTAAACTTCACACCAAGCTTTTTCAACCGTTCATACTCTTTTTGGACATCGTCCACAACGAGTAATGTTGCCCTAATACCTTGTTTGAAAAGCGCTTCCTGGTATGTCTTTGCAGCTGGATTTTCGTTTGGCTCAAGAACCAACTGGGTACCCTCCTGGTCTTCAGGCGAAGCGACAGTCAACCACCTGTATTTCCCTGCCGTTACATCTGCCTTTTTTACAAAACCAAGGCTCTCAGTGTAAAACTTGAGTGCTTTGCCTTGATCATTAACGTACACGCTAGTGTACTTAATCCTCATAAAATCACCAGTTATAATTAATTATCTTAAAATTAATAATCTTTGCGCTACTTTATTGGTTATTGATCTCCTGTCCCTCTATTCATGAGTGTCTTTTTGCTGGCAAATTGGCGTTAGTATCTCTCTTAGCATGGATTAGCATATTTGGTTTGGACCCTTTTGGAATATGAACTGGCAGCCCCTGCAATAACTTCGGCATTTTTAAGAAAAAAACTTCTTCAGCTTTCTCAAGCTGATGCGTCTCGCTGTATTCAGTAATCAAAATAAACGATTTGGTAACTGGAGTAAATTCAAGTTTTGGTTTCGTTTAGTTTGCCAAATTCTAAAGCGCTATTGATTAGTCGCTCTAATGTTTCAAAATCTGAATGTTGTATTGTTGTTTGTTCAGAGCTGACGTATTTGTTGTTTTTTGCTTTTCTCACTAATCTTTCGAATTCGTTCTCCAGAATATCTCTAGTCATTATTGGTTTACCGTCAAGTAATCTTAGGCTGCAGCTAAGGCAGTATTCAAAATCGAACTCTAGAACCCGCTCTTTTGAGTTGCCTTCACCGAAGTACTTGATGTCCTTGGCTAATTTGTTGAAGTTGACGTCATCGTATTCAACGAATGTGACATGCGTTTTCTTTATTTCATGTTTATGGTTCGGGTCAGCATGCATGTTAGTTTGCAATGTGTGATTCACAATGACTTAACTTCTCTTGGAGTTAATAAAACGTGTTTGAAAAAATGTGCATGGTATTTCATTAAGGCGCCATGAGGCAAGTGGATTCTTCTTCATCGATTTTTGCTAAAAACTTGAAGTCGGTTCGTCCGAGGGATTCGATCCTCTACGTTTCATTATCAAAACTACTGCAATCACAGCTACAAGGATTACAACAACTACGATTAAGATTGTTGAAAAAGAGCTGTTGCTTTTTGTTGAACTTGAGACATTGCTTGAAAGGGTCATTGTGACCGCTACTGGCTGACCTTTCATGTCAAAATGCTTGATAGTTTGATCGTATCCGGCTTTAACTATACTAAACGTGTAGTTTCCCACAGTGACATTTTGGAACACTACGTAGCCGGTTGAATTGGTTGTGCCAGAGAGGATTTTTGCTCCTTCCGGTTGTATTGTTGATGAGACACTTACTCCGCTCAGAGCGTTTCCTTGGCTATCTTTGAAGAGAAATTGTATTGTCGTTGGCCCGTTTGACGTCGAGTTTAAGTTTTGGGTCGGATTCGAAGTTGCGGTTGGATTTGTGGTTGAATTTGAAGTTGAGGGGGTGCTTGCGGGTTGGATAGTTATCTGGGTTGTTGTTTGCGAGTTTAGGTATCCCGTTTTTGAGGCGGTGGCTGTAATTGTGCAGGTGGTTGTTTTTGTGAAGCTGGCGGCGGTAAAGATTGTGTTGTAGTAGCCGTTTCCAACTTCTTTGGTTGTTGTGAATGTTCCTCCGCTATCTGATGCGAACTGAATTGCAGCGCCTGTTATTGCAGCGCCGTTAGCTGTAATGTATGCAGTTATGTTTGTTTCGGCTCCATTATTGAGGCTCTGCGAGTCCGGCGTTAATTTGATCTGAAGAGGCAAGAAATCTATGAAGTACGTTGTCATAATAGCTTGACCAGTTATGTAGCTTGAAGCTTGGGCAGTGATTGAAGTTGAACCAGGCGAATTTGTTACGCTAACAGTTCCTGCGGCTTGTGTTTGACCGAAGGGAATTATTAAAGTGGAAGTTACACTTCCCACAGTGGGCTGTGACGAAAACAGGTTTACACTCACATCTGCTGTCGGATTTTTTGCAGGATTCCCTTGTGCGTCTTGAAGTTGCACCAAGATTGTATTGTATGTCGCGTTATCTGATGGCAACATCGATGGGACGCAAAAAACAGCTAATTTTGATGGAGTAAAGCCTGTTGTAGTTATTGCTTGTTGGCTTCTCGACAAATCTGTCCCCACAGCGGTTATTGTTGTAGTGCCCGCCTTGTAGGTCGTATTGAGAGTTTCCATTGAATATGTTTGACCAGCTGGAATCGTTATTTGAGAGTTAACTTGACCTATGGTTGGATCTGTTGATCCTACTGAAATAATGGTGTCCGATGGATTTACTGAAACAAAACCTGCTGCATTCTGGAGTTCAAGAGCAATTTGCGGGTATGAGTTTTCATCAGCCGGAACATTTGTCGGTCCTGGAAAGATTTTGACTTGAGTAGGATTTGTTGAAACAGGTGTAGTTGTGATTGTTAGTTGTTCGGAAGTATATCCTTGAGCAACACTTGTGACAATCGCTGTCTGAACATTTGTATAATTTGCTACGGTCGTAAAATTAGCAGTTGCATATGTCATTCCTTCGGGAATAACGACGTTGGGGGTGACTGATCCAACTTTAACAACGTTGGAGCATAATAACGTAACTTGAACTCCTCCTATGGGAGCCTTTGCTGGCGAACCGCTCGAATCTTGTAGTTGAACCATTATTGCATTATAAGAATTGCCATCGGCGGGCAAAGTTGATGGGAACCCGTAAACCGCTACTGCGCTGGGGATTGGTCCTACCGTTGTTATGGATGATTGTACGGTTGCAAATCCTGTTGCTGTGGCTGCTATTGTTGTTGTGCCGGGACTGAATGTCGAGTGAAAATCTGTCGAGACATAAGTTGCTCCTTTGGGTATTGTTATTGACGGTTGAACTGTTCCAATGCTTGTGAGAGAAGATGACAGACCTATGGGTGTATCTTGAATTGCCCTTGCTGGATTTCCACTGGAATCGAGAAGCTGAACAAAAATGCAAGTGTAAGAATTGTTGTCGGCAAGTACGCTTGAAGGGCCGACGTAGATTTTTAGGCTAGACGGCGCATTTGTTGATGCGTGACCGCAATTTTGGCTTATTGTTATGAGTAATGAAATTGTTATCAAGAGTGCTATGGTTAATGTTTTCGTTTTTCTTAGCATTTTCTTCCCTTTTTCAATGTTTTCTTAATTGTTATTCGCGTATTTTGGACTGCGAATGTACATTTGAGCGAGTTTTCTGTTATTTTTCAAGGTCAAGTTGCTTAAGTATATTGTGTATTAATGGACTATACTTATGTAATGTCGAACACGTGAGCACTTTGCCGAAAACGTAAACTGACCTAAGGAACCTACGAGCATGTAAAAGAACCGTGACTATTTTTGGACACCATTCACGAACATTGATTGATTAATTGTGATTTTGAAGTTATGATGGCATTTTCCACAATAATAGGCTTGAATAATAAAACTGCAGTTTTTCAGTTCGCTTGAAGGTTTGTTAATTGCTTTTCCGCAGCAAGGGCAGTGAGCCATTATACATCAATCTTCCTTTTGGCGCCACTAAGAATAAGAACATTGTGAACTCAGAATAAGTAAAATTTCTTAAAACTTGGACCGCGGAAAAACCTTATTATGAATCATATTGCTTCTTTCAATTAGCTACTTTTAGATCGTGTGATTTTATGAAACAAACAATGAAATCAGATAATATGAGAAAGAAAGAGGTTGAACGTAAGAATATAGCAACGGAATACTTTCGGTTGGTCGGTCAAGGCAAATTCAAAGACGGACTACGTTTCTTTTCGCCCGGTTGTAAGACCCATAACCCCTTCATAGCTGGCAACATGGATGCCCTCACTGACGCCATGAATGCCGCTAACACGGAAGAAGCATCTAAGAATCCCGAAGCCGAGTTTGCCGTCAAGAATGTCCTCGCGGACGGGGACCTCGTTGCCGTTCATACTCAACTTCTAAGTTCAAAGTCTAAACCAGGCGAGGGCGGTTTAAGACAGGTACACCTATTTCGTTTTGAAGACGACAAAATTGTTGAGTACTGGGATATTACGCAGCAAATCCTTCCGAACATGCCTAATTCAAGCGGAGCATTCTGAGCCAAGCATTCAGAAATATCTCAAATATTGCCATTGAGTATAGATGAATTATCGAATAGAAGTTTTTTTAAGATTTTCAACCAACGAATTCTGAAAGAGCGGGAGCAGTCAACGAAGAAAACATGAATCACTATAGCTTCTTCATTTCAACAGCAAAAGTTGCTCAAGAATTAGCGAGATAGACCCTTTTAGGTTCTTGCGTAAGATTGATACGTCGACTAAGCATTAAAAGGTAGCACGAACTTATTCGATAGACATTTAGGTATCCCTCATGGCTCAAACGAAACTGGAATTGCAAGAGCAAAACGCGAAGTCTAAATCACCCAACAGTCATTCTATGCTCTATGTCGCTTTCTTCTTAGCAATCTTCGTAACAATAATAGGTGTCCTTTACCTTACCAACGACATAATTCCTGGTCCAGAATATGCAATTTTGATCCTGTCAATTTACGCGGTCTACAGCAAGAAAACATGGCAGTTCCTTAAAGACTGGATTCCCTTTCTCATGGTGTTTGTGTCATATGAAACCCTTAACGGACTTGTGGGAACTGTCTCTAAATTCAACATTCACTATGGACCATATAACGTTGATATTGCCCTTTTCGGTGGGAACGACCCCAACTTGGTTCTGCAACATTATTTGAGAACGCCAATCCTGAATTTTACAGGCGCCTTTTTTTACACAATTTATTTTTTTGTTCCAACAGCCTTCGGCTTTGTTTTCTGGCTGAAGTATCGCAAAGAATTCTGGAAGTACACCGTTTCGTTGGCAGTGTTAGTTTACAGTTCACTAGTCACTTTTCTCGCTTATCCAGTTGCTCCGCCATGGCTTAACACAGCGTTAACTAACAAGGGCCTCACCCGCATTCTTTCCTCCTCAGTGGACAAAAGCCTAGGAGTACCAGCTTACAAAACCCTTTATGACTTTATGGGACCGAACTTGTATGCGGCGTTTCCCAGCCTTCACTCTGCCCTGCCTTGGCTAGTCTTTCTTTTTGCCCTCAAAATTTGGAAACGAAAGGCTCTTCCTATAATAGTTCTTCCAATTGGAACTTGGTTCAGCGCAGTTTATCTAGGCGAACATTACTTTACGGACGTTTTAGGCGGAATCGCTTACGCTACCATCGCGTTTGTTGCTGTGGAGACCCTCATTCCCTTAATATTGAATCGTTCAAAGTTCTTTGAAAAACAGCGATGAAGCCAAGACCAAGAGAATGTTCAGAGAAGATGAATTTGAACCGAAAATAAGCTCGGCGATAATCGCTCGAGCGATTGGCTGGCTAACTTCCTATTTTCTGCGTTCGCTTTCTATTTCTTCCGTTGACTTCATTTAGCAGATGGTTTCTTCGGGTTCTTACTTCAATGAATTCGGCTACTTTTTGTTCAGTGAACTTCTTTTCTTCTTTCTGTAATCGTAGCTGCTCTTTTACGGTGCTAAGCAGGCTCTCAATACCAACGGGCTTTATCAAATATGCGTCTGCGTTTTTATTTAGGGACGATATGGCGTTTTGCATCGATGGGTATCCGGTAACCATAATTTTGCGGGTCTTCGGAACATTATCTTTTATCAAATTAAGTAATTCTACACCTTCTATGTCTGGCAACCGAATATCTAAAAGTGCAATGTTGTAAGTCCTTTCTTGCGTTAGCTCGATGGCTTCATTTCCAGTTGTTGCCAAATCAACAATGTAACCTTCATTCTCAAATATGGTTTGCATTGTTCTTCTTATGTTTTCGTCGTCATCGACGATTAAGACTCTAACATTCTCATCCAACCTTATTCACCTCATGCTTTTTTCTCACAATCCCCTGCATGCCACGTCCAATGAAACAATTATCCGAAATCATTCTTACTTGATCGGTTCTCCCTGCATTTTTCCTGCGGGTAACAATAATTTTCGCGTGCCTTACAGACGTACTCACTAAAAGACACGTTGTTTATTATCCACTTTGATAAAGGCCATTCGTAATCACTCAATTCAACATTCACTTTTATTTTCGAGTAAAGATTTTTCATAAACTTAATTTCAAGACGACAGGCACCTAACCCAAAAATCTTGTGAATAATATCACTGAATTTATTGATTTGATTAGGAATTTCGTTTTTTGGCATGTTAAAGTTGCTTTCTAACTGAAGGTATATGGTGTTTCTGACAGAAGCTCCCAGGGATGTCAATGCCTCATCAATTGCTTCGGTTAAATATTCGTTAAACTTTTGCGCTAAAATTTTATCGGGTTGTGAGTCTTTTACGCTATCTACGTCTGTGTTTTGGGTTTTCTGGGAATCCGAGATTCCTGCGTCTATTAAGACTGGCTCATTGATTGAGGCTGCGGGCGTGGATAATGAATCTTTAATGTTCTTTTGGTTTGTGAAGTTTTATTCCCCCGGCCATTTTGTTTTTTCCATGTGTTTATCTGTTGAACAGTTTTGCTGTTCTGCGAGTGTACAATATGTCCTTTTTCGGACATATATTGAGTATTATGTATTGATAAACAATAATATAAAGATTCCTAAGCCTCCTAATTCACAAAAGTAAACTGGTGCGCAACCCGCTTTCCAACTCGGATACGACGGAGCGGACCATGTTCTGTATTCTGAATTCATAACTCAATTATAACCAAACCCAATAATTCATTGTTCGACTATGGGGTATGGCTTATACAAGCCCTCGATCAGAAAGGAATTGTCATAGGAGTCCCTGATTTAGCCGCTTTGGACCAAAAAGGTACTGTTCGAGTTTTACTTGTTGACGATGACTCTTCTATCTTTGAAGTTTCAAAGCAGATTCTAGTGGATATGGATGACAGGTTTGATTTTGAACATGCCCGTTGTGTTGATGAAGCCTTCAAGAAAATATCAACTGGAAAATATAATCTAATCATTTCAGATTATGAGATGCCCCAAAAAAATGGACTCCAGTTCCTAGAAGAGTTACGCAAGCAGAACAATGGAATCCCCTTTATCTTGTTTACAGGGAAAGGAAGGGAAGAAATAGCAATAAAAGCATTAAATCTTGGCGCAGACGGATACGTCAACAAACAAGGCAACCCCGAAACAGTCTACGGAGAACTCTTTCACCTTACAAACCAGATTTTGATGCGCAAGCAAGCGGAGCTAAAGCAAATTGAAAGTGAAGCGAAATTTAGACAAGTATTCGCAACAGCTCCTGACGCCCTATACATTTGTACTTTAAACGAAGGCAGGTTCATTGAGGTTAACGATGGCCTATCGGAGATGTTTGGCTACACAAAGCATGAGATAATTGGCAAAACTCCGCTGGAGCTTGGCTTATGGGCGGAACCTTCTGAAAGGGAAAAGTTGGTGACCAAGCTCAGATCAGAAGGAAAAATAAGAAGCTTTGAATTATTTGGCAAAAGAAAAAACGGCGAAGTGTTTCCCGCTCAGCTCTCAATTTCTTTAATTCAAATTGGTAATCAACACTTTACGCTGAGCATACTTAGAGATGTTTCACTTATCAAAAAGAATGAGGCATTATTGGTTCTGTCACAGTCGGAACTAAAGCAGAAATATGACGTTCTTGAGAGGGTTGGGGAAAGCATTGGCGCAGGTCTCGCAATTGTCGGAAGAGATTACAGCATATTTTGGGCTAACAAACTTCTTAGGGATATCATGGGTGAGACAAACAAAAAATGTTACCAAATCCTTAACAGATCAAATTCGATTTGCCCAAATTGTGGAGTGAAAAAGGTTTTTGAGACAAACGTTCCGCTCGATGTTCACGAATATGAAGCAGTTAACTCGAGAGGCGAAACTGCCTGGGTAGAGTTAAGAGTAACTCCTCTCAAAGACAAAAATGGTGTCACCAGTTCCGCACTTGAACTTGCAGTTCCCATCACCGAACGTAAAAAGGCTGAAAAAGAACTGCTGGAAAGCGAGGCAAAGTATCGGAATATTTTCAATAACTCCGGAATAGGTATGTTTAGAAGTAAATTGGATGGATCTGAAATCCTTGACTTCAACGAAAAATATATGAGTATTTTTAGTCTAACTCGCGAGGAGATGCAAGGTAAAAGCTCTCTCGGTCTTTGGGCTAACCCACAAGAACGAGAACAAATGGTCCGTTTGCTGAAAGCTGACGGATTTGTTAAAGATTTTGAATGTAATATGCTAAACAAACATGGCATGATAAGACAGTGTCTTACTTCAGTTAGGCTTTATCCTCAACAGGGTATATTGGAAGGATCAATTCTAGATGTTACAGAGCGCAAGGCGAATGAGGATAAACTTCGGGAAAGCCAGTATTTAACTCAAAAAATGCTCGATTGCTCGCCTAACCTAATTTACATATATGATCTGCAGGAAAACTGTAACGTTTACGCCAATAGAGAGGTTCTTGACTTTTTAGGGTATACGCCTGAACAAATCAAGTTGATGGGTTCCGAGTTGTTTGCGAACGTTCTGCATCCTGATGACGTTAAAGTTGTAACTGCACACCATGCTCGCTTTGCAAACGTGCCGGATAACATAACCTTTGACGTTGAGTACCGGATGAAACATTCAAGTGGCGAATGGCGCTGGTTGCGTAGCCGTGACACATTGTTTGCACGTACCCCTGACGGTTTGGGTAAACAGATTCTTGGAATATGTGAAGATATAACTGAAAGGAAGAAAGCGGAAGAGACATTGAGTAAGAGCGAGGAAAGATATAGGAACCTTGCAGATTCTTTACCCGAAATTGTCTTTGAGGCAGACTCTTGGGGCAAATTGACTTATGCAAACCAGACTGCGTTTAAGACAACTGGTTATTCAAAAGAAGATTTCGCTAAAGGCGTTTGGGTCTTTGATCTCGTTGAGCAAAAAGAGAAAGAAAAAGCTAAGGCTCACTTCAAAAACGCATTATCAAACGAGCCGTCAACTGGAAACGAATACACTTTTGTCAGAAAAGATGGAAGTACCTTCCAAACCATAGTCATTAGCAAGCCGATCACAGTGGATAACAGTGTGGTTGGTTTGAGAGGTTTAGTGATTGATATTAGCGATCGCAAAAAAGCGGAAGATGCGTTGAAGGAAAGCGAGAAAAGATCAAGAGCAATAGTTGCCAACTCTCCAATAGGGATTGCTACTTCAGGGCCTGATAAACACTTTTTAAACGCAAATGAAGCTTTCTGCAAAATAATGGGATACACAGAAAATGAACTACTAAAGCTAACCTTCAAAGACATAACACATATAGACGACCTCAAAGAAAGCGCCACAAAAATGCGCGAGCTCGAAAATGGTAAAATACCTTCTTTTATGCTTGAGAAAAGATACATCAGAAAAGACGGAACCGTGATAGACGGAAAAATTATGGTTAGCGCAGTGAGAAACCAAAACGGCGCACCTAACCTTTTCGTTGCTGAACTCGAAGATATTACTGAACGCAGAAAAGCTGAAGAACACCGAAAGGTTTTGGAAAGAAAAGTAAACGATTATTCAGAACATTTGAAATTCATGGTTGATTTGAGAACTGCCCAGCTTAAAGATGCTAATGAGCGGCTTGTCAAGTCGGAACGCTTAGCCGCTATAGGTGAACTAGCGGGCATGGTTGGGCATGACTTGCGTAATCCATTGGCAGGCATTAGAAATGCTACTTATTTCTTGAAAAAGAAAGGCAAAGCAATTTCTGAAGCACAAGCTAAAGAAATGCTTGAAATCATCGACAACGCCATTGGCCATTCAGATAAGATAATCAACGATCTACTAGATTACTCGAGGGAGATGCATTTGGAACTCACGGAATCCACGCTCCCAACACTTTTGAACAAGGCAGTGCAAATGATTCAGGTGCCTGACAGAATACAAATCCTAAATCATGTCCATGAAGAAACGAAGATAAAAGTTGACGCCGACAAGATAATGCGAATTTTTGAGAACCTCATTAAGAACGCAATTGACGCAATGCCTGAACAGGGAACACTTGAAATCAGCTCTTGCCAGACAGAAGATTGCATAAAGATCGTTTTTGCTGATACAGGCAAGGGTATACCTGAAGAGATTTTGCCAAAGCTATTCACGCCGCTGTTCACGACTAAAGCTCAAGGAATGGGTTTCGGCTTAGCCATATGTAAACGCATCATAGAAGCACATGGAGGTACCATAACGGTGAAAACAGCATTAAACAAGGGGACAACCTTCACAATTGCATTGCCCAAAAACCCTAAAGAGCCATCATTTGAGAATCAGCCAGTATCGGGGCATCAAAATGCAAACTGAAAACAAAGCATCAATTTTACTCGAAAACTTGGTAGAATGTAACACCTCGAGTGAAAATGCAAGCGAAAGTGACATGATTATCGATTGTCTTGGCGATCTACTATTTGTCATGGATAAAAACCGGTTCATAACTAAAGTCAACAAGAGCACGTGTGACTTTCTTAAAAAGAAACCTGAGGAGCTGATAGGCCGACATTGTTATGAAATCATGCACGGAACTAAGGAACCTTGGTGCAATTGCCCAGCTACAAAAACCTTAGAAACAAAGCAAATAGCCACTGAAGAAGTAAACGACCCGCATTTGGGTATACCAATATTAGTAACTTCTTCAGCAATTCTTGACCAACAAGGCCAGGTTTCCCATGTTATTCACATCGCCAAAGACATCACTAAACAAAAGAAAGCTGAAGAGGCATTACAGAAAAGTCAGAAAGAATATAGTTCCCTTTTTGCAAACATGATCGATGGTTTTGCTTATTGTCAAATGCTATTTGACGATTCAGGAAAGCCAGTTGATTTTATTTATCTTCAAGTTAACGATGCTTTTCAAAAAATAACAGGCTTGAAGCGAGAAGCAATAGTAGGTAAGAAAGTAACCCAAGCAATCCCCGGAGTCAAAGAGGCTAATCCTGAACTTTTTGAAATCTATGGGAGAGTTGCTCTTACAGGTCAAACAGAAAGGTTTGAAGTATTCTTTAAGCCGTTTAACATGTGGCTACATGTTTCAGTTTATTGTCCAAGAAGAAGCTATTTTGCGGCTATGTTTGAGAATATTACTGACCGCAAAACGGTTGAGGATAAATTAAAAGAGAGCGAAGAGAAATATCAGACCACTTTTAACGCTTCGATGGATGCTTTGAATTTGCTCGATGAGAAGGGCTTCTTTGATTGCAATAAAGCTACTCTTGAGCTGTTTGGCTTTAGGTCAGTGAAGGAATTTACACAATTTCATCCTGCCGATTTGTCACCCCCAACACAACCTGATGGTACTCCATCCATTATTGCCGCTAACTACCATATCCAAAAAGCGTTTAAGGTGGGCACTGACCACTTTTTCTGGGTTCACTCTCGACCGGATGAATCTACCTTCTCTGCAGATGTGCTCTTGACAAGGATGCCGCTGAAAGGACGAGAAGTTCTGCAAGCGACCGTTCGCGACATTACCGATCAAAAGAAAGCTGAAGAATCGATTAAATTTCAAGCTGATCTGTTAAATCATGTTGGCCAAGCTATTATTATGGTTGATAACAATAGAATAATTCGTTTTTGGAATAAAGCAGCTGAAAAACTATATGGTTGGTCAGAAGAACAAGCATTAGGATATAAGGTTGAGGAGCTATTGGGTGCTGCTTCGCCAGAAGAGGCTAATGAAACAGAAAAAAGGTTAATGGCTGGAGAAAGCTGGTCAACTGAAGCATTGGCTAAGAATAAAGACGGTTCCACCGTTCCAGTAATTTTAAATCGAACTCCAATTTACAAAGCAGATGGAAAGTTTCTAGGCGCTGCAAGTATAACCACGGACATAACCTTGCAAAAAAATACTGAGGCCGACTTGACGTTTTCTTTAACTTCACTGTCGGATACCTTGGATAAAATTCAGGAATTAAATGAAAAACTCCGAGTTGTTGGCAGCTTAACTAGGCATGACGTTCGTAACAAGCTTTCAACAGTAACAGGGTACACGTACATACTAAAAAAGAGACATCGCGATCAGGCAGACATTGTAGATGCGCTAGATAAGATGGATCAGGCTATCAAAGATTCAATGAAGATTTTTGATTTTGCTAAAATGTATGAGCAGTTGGGGGCGCAAGAACTAACTTACATTGATGTGGAACAAAAACTAGAAGAAGCTGTGACTCTTTTTTCAGGTCCTATTCCAACGATAATCAATGGATGCCGTGGATTGACAGTTCTGGCGGACTCATTTCTAAGGCAACTATTTTATAATTTCATTGATAACACAAGAAAATACGGCAAAAAAACAACAACCATAAAAGTATTCTACGAATTGGTAGATCAAGCTGGCTTGAAGTTGGTATATGAAGATGACGGGGTCGGGGTGCCTCTTGAAAACAAATCGCGTCTTTTCGCGGAAGGTTTCAGCACTGGTGGGAGCACGGGTTTCGGGTTATTCTTGATCAAAAAGATGATGGACGTTTATGGCTGGAAAATTGAAGAGAATGGTGAATCCGGAATAGGAGCCAAATTCACGATAACGATCCCTGAGATCAACCAAGTTGGAAAAGAAGCTTTTAGATTAGCGAGTGAGAAAACATAGGGCCTCTCCGCATTTACGCAAACTCCTGCCGCAACTTACTCCAAAGGTTCAGGTTCTGTTTTCGTTTCCTGTTTCGGTAGTTAAACGTTTTTTTAGAGCACTCTTTTGTAATTGCTGCACTCGCCCGGTTCCGAACGGTTGAATAATCCGATGCATTCGTGAGCTGGTTTCTTCGCTATTGTAAGATTGATTTCTCTAAATACGTGCTTGGTTGCGGAAATAGCTCTAAGCGGCAGAGTAACTGTAACTTCGTACATTTGCCTCTTAATGTACCAATTGTAACTATTGGGATTTTCCAATAATTTTTATGCGAGACCTATTTTTCTACTTGAACGTGCATATTATTTTGCACTGATTTGTTTTCAACAGACGATTGATGTGATGTTTCCCATAATTCTTCAAAGTAAGCCATTACAATATTTGCCAACACTGAATTATTTGACCAAAGACAAGGTAGCATTTCATTCATTGTTCTTGCCACACTCAAGAACATCTTCTTTCTGTCGTAGATTGCTAGCCTGATTGCAATAGGGGAAGGAACATATCGAACCTGAAATGACGAATCATTTTCCAACTGTGAAAATTTTCCATGTAGTTCGCCTTCCGGTTCATCTGTAATGATTCGAATTTTAACGCCTCTTTTTAGTGCTTTCTCATGTATGTGTCCCTGACAAAATACCTTGGCTCTTAACCCTTTGAAATCACCTAAAATATCTATGCTCGATTTAGTTTCATTATCCGCGAAATCCACTTTCTTGTCGTGGAGTCTTTTTGAAGAGATTAGAATCAGCTCTTGCTCATCTTCGGGAAAAGCCAATTCGTCATTGCTTGCCTCTATGCTCTTGATTAGGTCCTTTGCTTCTTCTTTTAACTTAGTGTATTGATTTACTTTGTTCTGAAACAACTGGTGATAGACCTGTCTTATTGGAGTGGCTTTGTACATTGTTGGAACACCGATTATCCTAACTGCGAAGCCTGTTTTTTCGAGTGTATTGATTACCCTATAGACTTCTGAGCGAGCAATATTTGTTGCTTCGGAGATTCTTTTTACGTTTGACTCGCCTAGTTTTATAAGAGTCAGATATACTGTTGCTTGCGAGAAAGTTAGCCCAAACTTGATTAAATTTTGAACGCGTTTGTCGCCAATTTCAAACATATTGTTTCATGATATCTTTGTTAAATTAAAATTTTATGTAAGTGTTAGGACAAGCCCCACTAACAAATGCTTAAGTTCTTTTTGAAGGCAAAGGAGAGGTCATAGTATAAAGGAGAAAACAAAATGCAAACCAAAAACCGATTAATCGCTTTAGTACTTATGATAGTATTAGCAGCCCCAATGATTATGATGATAGGACAAGCATCTGCCGCAACAACATCGACAGTAGCCCTTCCAACTTTTCTATACGTCAATGCATCACCTAGCCCCGTCGGCGTGGGACAAACAGTTTACATAACCCTCTTCTTCACTAAACCCGTAACATTACTTAACTACAATAATTTCATCAACGCCGGAGCATCACTGACAAACCTGAAAGTCAATGTCATTCAACCAGACGGAACCAACGTAACCCTCGGACCATACACAACAGACACCACCGGAGGCGTTCCAGCAATTAGCTGGGTGCCCACCGTAACAGGAAACTACACATTCCAAGCGGTGTTTCCAGGACAATCCTTAGGAACGGACCTTTCAAGCGGAATAACATATAGTGTTGATCCCTCAATAAGCCCAGCAGTTACAATTGTTGTGCAGCAAACTCCGATATCATACTTTGCAAGTTCGCCTCTTCCAACGAGTTACTGGACAACACCAATATACGCGTCAAACTATGGCTGGGCGCAAGCAGTCGGCGGGAACTGGTATGGCTTAGGAAGACCCGGATTTGACAACACAGGCGGGTACGACGGCTCAGGAAACAACTTCCAACCTTACAGCACCGCACCGACAACAGCTCACATACTGTGGACTAAACCGATCACGACTGGCGGTCAACCTGGAGGCGAAACCGCGGCTAACGAAATAAGCTCATTTGCAGCGAATTCGCCGCTTTATCACACTTTTGAACCGATAATTCTGGACGGAATTCTTTTCTATAGTTGGTATCCGGCTCAAACAGACTACGCAGGCATCGTTGCAGTTGACCTCTTCAATGGGCAAACTTTGTGGGTGAAGAATACTACTGACACGTTAGTTTATGGTCAAGTGATTACATTCCACACAGTTGAAGAATTCGGTTCTCAAGCACTCCTGTGGGTGTACAATCCCTCAACTGGGAACTATGACATTTTAGACCCGGTGACAGGAAACTACATGGCAACAGTAAATAATGTACCAGGAAACATAGCTAACCTCTTTTCAACATCAACAAACGCGTTGATAGACTCCAGCGAACCCAACTGTGAAGGATCGATACTTCTCTACTACACCAACGACACTTATGGTCCAGGCGGAGTCGTTACTGCTGAATCGCTGACTATGTGGAATTCATCGCTTTGCCTTGTTGGTGGCACAATAGCAAATGGTCTTTCTGCTGAAATCTTTACAGGTGACTTTAAGCCAACGGGAACTTACAATTTCAATGTAGGCATTCAGTGGTCAGTGCCCGTTCCAATTGCGAATCCAAACTTCGGTATCTCTTCAGAAACCAACCAAGGAATCCTTTTGACCTCAGCCCCCTACCTTATTGGAGCAGGCATGTTTGCAGCGCTCTCACAATACGGTGGATCCTACGTCACAGATATAGCGTACAATCCAATGACTGGCGCAGTTCTTTTCGGACCAACAAACCAGACATTACAAAACGGGCATAATTACAACCTCGAGGCAGCAGGCAGTGGCGTATACGTAAGACTTGACAAAGACACAGACCAAGCATACGGCTATTCCCTGACTACTGGTAACAAACTCTGGGGACCAACTCAACTAGTAGGAAATGGACTGAGCACTCTTTACGCAGGTGGAGCTATCGCTTATGGTCAGGTCTACATTTGGGACATCGGTGGCTACGTGAACGCTCTTAACCTTACAACTGGAAAGATTGATTGGACATGGACTAGAGGAAGTGCTGGTTACAACACGCCTTATGGTGTTTATCCAAACTGGGTCTTCGATTCTCAAAGCATCGCTGACGGAATGTTATTCATTTCTGAAGGACGCTGCTACGATCCTCCGCTATTTCCAGGTGGAGAGAAAATTGCGCTGAATTGTGCTACTGGCAAATTAGTTTGGGAAATCAACGGTGCTTTCCAGAGAGATGTATCACCTATTGCAGACGGCGAACTGATGGGTTGGAACGGCTACGACGGGCAGATATACGGCTTCGGCGTTGGGCCGAGTCAAACAACCGTCACAGCACCCGACGTTGGCGTCACAACAGCTACAACAATAACCATATCTGGCCGAGTCACCGACATCTCTGCAGGCGCAAAACAGGACGTAGTTGCAGCGAATTTCCCCAATGGCTTACCATGCGTATCTGACGCAAGCATGACAGCGTTCATGGAAGCAGTTTACGAGCAGCAGCCAATGCCAACCAACACCACAGGAGTTCCAGTAACAATCAACGTTCTCGATTCCAACAACAACTACCGAACAATTGGCACGACCACAACTGACTCAAACGGCTTCTTCAGCTTCAATTGGAAGCCTGACATCGTAGGAAACTACACTGTCACCGCCACGTTCGCAGGTTCACAATCATACTACAGCTCTTCC
>Ga0187864_10001648_pt1 | contig 20949 bp, 10 predicted proteins | sample June2016WEW_11_4_FD_132985 | JGI IMG/M metagenome (GOLD analysis project Ga0187864, IMG submission 132985) | Peatland microbial communities from SPRUCE experiment site at the Marcell Experimental Forest, Minnesota, USA - June2016WEW_11_40 | ecosystem: Environmental > Terrestrial > Soil >...
TCATCCTCTTGGTGTCGTAATGCCCGCCAAGAATGACCATCTCCGGCCGAGCGCCGGGAATTTTAGCGATGACGTTGGTCATCGCGATTTCGCCCACTGGTGTTGAGGCCTTGAAACTGTCGAACTCGACGTCGTGGACATCCACGCCGGCGCCAAGCAGCGAAAGGTGGATCAAGAGATAGGTCCAGTCGTGCGCGTCTGAACCTGGCGGCCTCGGTCCGAGGGCCGCGAACCTCTCCAAATCCTCAAAAGCGCGTTGTTCATTGAAGGGGCTGGGGAGGAGCTTTGCGTCTGCGGTCGAGTTCGCACTTTCTGTCCATACTAAAACCCCACCCAAACTCATTAGGCAGAGCAACACGAGTATCCCCAGAATCAAAGTCATTCCGAAGCGGCGGGATCGCCAACTCGACCAAAACCTGTTCCTTGGCGGCTTCGCGACGCGGCCATTTAGAGGATTACTGAACATATAATTGAGCTTCTCCGATGGTTTCTTGTTGATCCAGTGTGAGGGCAGGGCTGACGGTGGGGACTGCTTTTGCCAGGTCATCTCATCCGGTGGGGAGGGTGTCGCCGCGGCGATAAAACAGACGCCCGCCATGCCGCCAAGGCAAGCAGTCCCCATCTCGCCGTGCCCGCGAGAAGGAAGGGGCGCTAGAAAAGGAGAGGGACCGGGGAAATCAATAGGACGGCAGCGCGATGTAGACCGAATCTGAGCCGGCCGACCAATTGCAGGGACGTTCTCTGGCGCCGGCCCATTAAGTGGGTGAACTTGATTTGCGAAATTCGGTGCAGGTTTTTTGTCGCTGATACTGGTTTGCTATTGAAACTTAGGGGCCAGTGCACTACTCTGCGTCCGTGCCTCCGTGATTTCGGGGTCAAGGGGGCCGCCAGCTGAAAAGTAAGGCGGGTACCACTCCGATAGAATTTCCAAAGTCGGCATCAACAGAAGACAGCGTAACCGCAATTGAATTATGGAACAATGCACGACCGAAGCTCAAGAAGGCCCTCCGCCACTACGACAAGTAGGTCGCCGAGGCGCTGGGCAAGATCGGCGATGCACGGGCCGTGGAGCCGCTGTGCGCCACCCTCAAAGAGCTAGAGAGCGTTGTGTGCTGGAGGGCCGCAGAGGCGCTGCGTAGGCTTCACGGGTCTGGCAATCTCAGTGATGGTGTTAAGCGCGTCATTCTAGCCCGGCGGCAAACAATAACTACGCGCACCGGCAAGGTGGGCTAACCGTCCTGTCACTCGCGTACTGAATCGGCGAAGTGCGGGTTCACCAGACGGATGCGCCGAACTAATCCATAAGACTATAAAAGGGATGCCATCGCATTTGATACACTCACCGATCATTTGTCTATAAGGCCAACTTCGGAAGTCTGGCAAGCCGGACTGCTTCGCAGTGGAGACGAGGATGAGCAAAGAGATCACCGAACCTAGTTTGTCCTGATGCGTTTCCGCCTTGCGAGACACGGAACAGGGGCGGGAGGCCATGTTGAGGACGGCGGTGGCCGGTAGTGGGAATGCCAAGGGGAATTAACTGATAAGCCGGATAAGCCTAGCTATTGGGCGGGGTAATCCAGAATTCGAACACGGCAAGATGGATTCGGGGTAATGGTGCGAGTACGTGGATAGCTTTGCGTGCGTCCACCGCTTTCCACCAATGCTGAGGATAGCCTGTCAAAAGGTGGCAGGGAAGCTGTCGCGGAACGGCATAATCCATCATTTACTCTTTAGCGCCGTCATTGTCAGGTTTGTCGAAAGTCGAAGGGGCCGGCTGCCTTGTTGGGAGTTCGCTGCGTGGCTCAGACCGTTCCGTACCCACGTTTGGTTCCTCTGCATCGTTAGTCAGGGGTTTTTCGGTAGGGGAAACGGCTGCCTGGACGGTCGGGAGACCAGCATAGGTGGCAGACGGCGGTGGTGCTAGGTCCACCCCGTTCGAATCCCGCGGTGCTTGTGCTCGACCCGTCGGCCCGCGCCATTTTTTCGGAATACGTTTTGATTCAAACCACACGAAGTCAATGCCGGAGTCCGGTGTGGGTATGCGCTGTTGGGTCATCAGCGCGGAGTCAGCCTCTCCTTCCTCGATCTCAGCGTCACGCCGCTCCTCGATAGCCGTCGTCGTCGCAGGCTCGAATACGCCGACACCGTAGGGCCGCAACCGTCCTACGAAATCCCTTTTCAGCTGATAGCGCCGGAGATCGAGAGCCACGCTAGCGGGAACGACGGAATGTTCATCCGGACACAGGAAGTGTTCACAACCCTCCGACAGCGCCCAGTAGATCTCTTTGTGCCTCTTTGGATTAACGATTTCGAGTATATGGAACGTCTGTTCTACTCGTATCTGTTTATCCCTCTCTTCTCGCCAGAAAGTTGCCTTCCGTTTTTCAACCCGGTCGGCAAGATCGTCGGCCCCAACCGCTAAGAGGTCGGTAGCGTAACGCATTTGGATCTTCTCGGCTTCCTGCACGCGTAAGCGACCCCACTTTGCGAATCGCCTGCTTCCTGGCGCTAAGCGGTTGCGAGGTACGATCAAAGGCGCTCGGAGTTGCCAGTAGACCCAACCCGCCTTATCGGTTTGGGGGTCCACAACAAGCGGAGTGACAATAACATCATCGCGTCTTTGGTCAAGTGGACGTTCATCGCGAACGTCTCCGCGAAGCAGGACGACAGAATTCGCCTTCGGACTGACGCGCACTCCGTTCTCGATTTGGGGTTCGAGATCACATTCGGGCGTTATGACCAGGTAGAAAGTTCTCTTGTCGCGGTAGCATGTAAAGATGTCGCCAAAGGTCGTGGCGACACGCTTTATCCAATCACTTTGATCGTATAGCAAACGCGAGTGGATTCGATGAAGCGTGTGACTTGCGACCTCCCCGGGGGCCATTCCCGGTCTCTTCATCAGCATTTGAATAAAGGCATCCAAGCTAGCTTGGGTATCCTTATCACTGCGTAGCTCTGCAACCAAGAGGCTGGTAAACAGGGCTAATATGTGTTCGCCCATTCGTTCTGCCTGTTCTGCCCCAGTGCCCCCGACTGCCTCCGCGAACAATCGAAAATCGGCGGGGAGTAGCCCACATGTTTCCTCAGCGACTGTTTTCACCGTTCCCAGCACCGCCTTGCGCAGGGCTCGCACTTGCGCGAAGTAATCACGCCCTAGCGGAAGGGAGTCGAGAAGATCATTCATCATGAAAAGGAAACGTTTCCTGCTCGGCAACATTTCAGCCTTGTCCAAGTATCGGAAGTTCGAACGAAGGAATCCGCCTCCGTCTCTCGCGATGTGTTCCAAATCGGTTGCAGCGGGACGCTCATTCTGCGATCGAGACATTAACACTGCGCCTGGCGGGTCTCCAGACTCTCCCAGGTTTGAAATGATTTCAGAGAGCAAATGTGCTGCGTCAACTCCATCAGTTTCTGGATCTGACTGCATGCGAAAATCTATGAAATAGAGTTTCTCGTTCTTCGGGACGTCCTCGGTCTTCCAATAGGTCTTCACTTCAAGGTTCAGCTCTCGGAGATAACCCTCAAGGGTCTCCAACGCCTTTTCACTTCCCGGTTGGGAAAGCATGGCTTTGGCTGGTTCGCATTTGGATGCTGCTATCACGCCAACAATTTGTGGCAGTGCGATGGAGGTCGGATAGTCCTCAAGGTTGCCAGTACCATACTTGTTAACTATCTCCTCGATCATATGTAGTAGTTTCTCATCGACTTCACGTATCGCGTCAATACACTCAGCCCAGTGTTCTACATCCAGGTCCCCCGCGAGGTCGTTATCGATAAGAACAACAGTTTTGATTTGAAGTTCATCAAGCTTCTGCTTTACTATGTGGTAAATATCGTCAACGGAGGCTGGCAGGGGTTCCGCCCTTGGAGCGGGCGCTCCGGTCTGGTTTTCCTCTGGCATGCTCGTGTTCACCTCACCGCGCATTCACCGAAATCCAACACAAACGTGTCCAATCGTTTCCATTGATTGATAGAGGCCGGGTCTAAAGCAAGAGTGACCGCGTTGAATTCACAGAGTTCCTTGCTGAGGTACAAACCTAGTCCTCGGCCTCCGTTTCTACGAGAGTGAAATCGCTCGAATATCCAGTCTGCATCACTTGGCGCAATACCCACGCCCGTATCACTAAAGGTAACGGTGCGCGTCCTCCCGTCGAGGAAGATCCGGATTTCCGCGGGAGGCGCCGTTTCTGGGTACTTTTCTCGCGTGTCATCCAGCCAGTATATTGAATTACGAAAGAGGTTATCGAAGACCTGCCTAATGTGCCCTTCGACTGCACTGATGTGGAAGCTTCCACCTTCACCTGCTTTGCTCTTGATCTTTAGTATTATGGTGTGGCGAGTGAGCCGTGACTGGTAGAATTCCCCGACGTGCTCCAGCAATGCCTGAAGGTCGAACTCAGTCCGGCGTCGACGGTGCTTTGCCGGCCCTGGTTTGATTGCAGATATCTGCGCCCGTAGTGCTTTAAATACTGAACGCAAATGGGACAGTGTTTTGCCCAATCGAGAATCGCGGCCAGCCTGGATGACAGCATCATTAGTGTCCGTAAGGGCATGGTCCAAGCTCGCTTCGAGGTCGTGTGCGAAACCTTCTGCCGCCATCCCCGTTGCAGCCAGCTCTAAAACCTCGACTCGATTTGTCTCTTTGTCCTCGAGTGCCTTCTGCGCATCATCGATAACGAGGCGAACGTTGCCCAGCGAGACATTCAGCAGTTTCTTAGCCGCCATGACCTCTCGCTGGTCGGCCTTCGCTGCGGCATCGATCAGCTGCTCGACAGCCTTCTCGAAATCGTCTTGAACTTCGATCGAGCGTTCGTGCAGCTCCGTAAGATCGGCTTCGGCCGGGCGGACATTTGCATCAAGTTCCATAACAAAAGCCCGGACCAACTCCTTCATCAGAGTCTGGAAGGTCCTCGCCGCTGGATTGTCGATAAGGCCTTCGCGGTTCGCTTGATCGCGAAGGTCAGGATTTGACGCGCGCGAAATCCTCACGCATCCAACGACTTGGATTCGATTTACCCTGAAACCCTGACCGCGGAGCGCTGTTGTATCAAGCTCAAGCCAGTCGTCAAACGTCTTGTTTATCTCTTTTGCCAGTACAGCACCTTTCGCAGCCGGCAACGAAATTTGGCCGTACGGCATTACTCTCACCCCGTCACGATAAACCTTGAGACCCCCACACCACTCGTCGAGCCACTCCTTCAACTCTTGGCGGGTTGCTAAGCCAGGGATTGCCGCTAGTCTGCGACGATTGTAGTGGTAGAGTTCCCACTCGAATGGCCCAACGCTGGCGACGGCATCGTCTGTTATTCCTCCAAAATCAGCCGAGGAGAATATGCGATGACTCGTCTTACGTAATCCCGCCGCAGTCGTAAACCAAAAGTCAACAATGACCTCGAATCGCCGTTCCTTGTCGAGTCTAATCTGTCCCTTCATTCCGTTTTGCGCTGCCTTAAGATAGCCTTGGCCAACGTGCGGGATATTCACCTCAGCACCGTTCCAGAAAAGACGCACTCGGCGATTACTTTCTTCGCGAAACGGGTCGACGAATTTTGAGAGGAATCTATGGCCGACTTCTGATGTCTTCTGTTGATTCCAACTGGATCGGAGGTCAGAGATTCGAATTGTAGTGCCGCTCGTGGCTGCATTGCCTTTGTGCGCGCGCGAAGTCATCTCCACTGGAATTTCCTGTGCGGCTTTTGTTGCTTCGGGACTAAATAGGCGCCAATTGATCGCAAGAACATGGTCTGTTTTGTCGCCCGCCTGGCGTGTACAGACTTCAGCATCGTCTCCTAGCCGCATCATTGATAGCCGGCCAATGCCCTTTTCACCTGTTGGGACGACGCCCCCCTCGTAGGCCGCTCCTGTTTCGGCATGAAGTTTGTGTTGGGTATGCCGATGAGTCGTTCCAATGGTCAGAAAGTAGTCGATGAGTTCCTGCTCGCTCATTCCGCGGCCAGCGTCGGAGATAATTATAGAATTGACGGCTCCTAGGCCGCGGATAAAATCTTCTGTCGATCCGGTATCGGGCAATGATGATTCAATTAATGCTAGCACCTCGTCTTCGAGGACGGGATTTCGCCCCCCCGGGGCCTTCGTTTCTCGCAGAGCACGTAGTACGACAGCTTTGATAATTGGGTTGCTGCGATCCTTCAAACCACTTCGTATCGCACGCTGTGCGGCTTTGATGAGGGCGACATCAACCCGGTAATTCACGTGCACTGCGACGGTGGCGGGGCCTGTTGCGATTGGGCTCGCGTCAAAGCCATTCTTTACCAGTTCATAGAGTGCTACGTCGTCTGAGCTGATGAGTTCAGCTCCGAGATGCTCCATGACGCGAGCCGCGAACTTGAAATAAGCCTTCGCCATTCTCCTCCACCACGTACGACCGCACTTTCTGCCTTGCAAGGAGGCCACGACGCCAACGTTGACTTGCAAACCGAAAAAGCGGTTATGGACGTTCCGCCAGTTTGGCCAACAAAACCCAACGCTTCAAGGAGGACCTAATTTCCACAGCGTCTATACAATCCGCCGCGTTGGATTCAACTTAGTTCCGCGTCCGGACTGCTCAGAGCCCAGTGCCACCAGTATTTCCTCTTATTCAGCAAAAAGCAGGGGCAAACCAACGCATAATCTACACTAACGCAAATTCCACCACAACTGTTACTACAGTTCTTCGCATGACAATCATTAAACTGAGGTGGGTGGTGTCGCCCGGAGGCGAGGTCCTGGCGGTGAGCCTTCACACGATGGCTGTCTCGCCCGTCACAGAGCTCGCCGCTCGCGTGATACCCTTGAAATGCCATCCCAATTCGGAGCCGTGGGTGCCGACGGGAGATTTCATCCCACGGGCGCGGTGAGCGCATCTCTAGAATTGAGGCATAGCATACTCGTAAACAACGTAGTATCGTCACTCCAAGCACCTCATGCTACTGCTATTTCAGGTTATGCCGGCGTCGCGGGAAAGCCATAAAGCTTTGCATTTCTTCCTGTTTCTTGGGGAGACCGCAAACCCGGTGGGTGTCGTGGAGGCAACAGAGCAGAAGCCGCCGCGCCGCCAGCGCGTGCCGGCTACTGTGGACGGCGGCTGGAATTCCCGTCGAACAGGGTTGACTTTGCGTCGTCACGAGTATATACGTGTATGTTATGGCGATGGCACAGAAGCGTTTATCATCGAAAGGCACTAAGAAGATGAACAGACGAGGGCGCCCTCTGGTCGTGTATTTTACCAAAGAACAGGCCGAACGGCTGAATATCACGTGCCGCGAACGGCATGTCGCCAAAGCGACAATAGTACGATTCGCGGTAGAAAGGTTTTTGGATCAGCTGAGCAGCGGGCAACTAGAGTTGCCGTTTGGACTATAGGATATGACCTCGAACGGCATCACGGAGGAAAAGCGGACGACGGTCTCCTTTTCTGGACACGAGACATTCGTTTTCCGACACGGGTGGCTGAAAAAGGCTGTCGACGCAGTCGGGCGTAATGCTACGGCGTTTGGCTCCGATGATGCGTTAGTGGAGCTAGGCGTCGGGAAAAACATGGTGCGGTCGATCCGGTTTTGGGGACTAGCAACGAGTGTTCTAGAGGAGGTACCAAAGACGCGAGGCACTCGGCTCCGACCGTCCACTTTCGGGGAATTCCTGCTTGGGAAAGATGGGCGGGACCCGTATTTGGAGGATCCGAATTCTCTGTGGCTGCTGCATTGGCACCTTGTGACTAACGAGGCACGTTCGACAACGTGGTGCTGGGCGTTTAATCTTTTACATTCCAATGAATTTACGAGGGAGTCGATTGCGGACGTTATGAGCCACGAACTGCTCCGGCGTGGTATTAAAGGGCCCAGCGGACACTCGATGCGCCGCGACATTGACTGCTTCGTCCGGACATATGCGGCTCCAATGGTCACGAGGGGTGCAGTTCTGGAGGATTCGCTCGACTGCCCGCTCATCGAGCTGGGGCTTTTGCTAGAAGATGCGGCCTCGGGGACTCTTCAGTTCAGGCGTGGATTCCAAAGGAGCTTGGCGCCTGAAGTCTTCGTGTACGCTCTGCTGGATTTCTGGGAGAAGGTGGCGCGTGACCGCGAGTCGCTGGCCTTTCCTGAAATCGCCTACGCTTTTGGAAGCCCCGGCGCGGCCTTTAAGCTAGACGAGAGCAGTCTTGCCGAACGGCTGGAGAGATTGGAGGACGCAACAGACGGCGTTCTTGCCTATGTCGAGACCGCCGGGCTTAAGCAGGTGTATCGACGCAGTGCCGTATCTGGTATGGATATGCTCGGGCGGTACTATGAACATTCGGATCCCAGGTTCTTGATCGGAGCATAATCCCCGTGCAATTAAAAGATTTGGTCGCTGTTGTTCCCAGATTTACTAGGGCTATCAACCTGGAGCGTGACGCCGCTGGGTCGGGGGGGGTGGACGGGTATCTCGTCACCACGACCGCGGAAGGCGTTTTAGCACGGTTTGCGGAAACCCTCAAGCGATCGGCCGGCCACAGGGCATGGACCCTGACAGGACCATATGGCTCGGGCAAATCAGCGTTCGCTTTATTCTTGGTGAAGCTCCTGGGGCCGGACTCCGATGACCGGGATAAGGCACGCGCAATCCTGAAATATCAGGCGCCGGAGCTCTATCGTGCGTTCGTTGACGGACGGGTCAAAACGAGTCTGCCGCCCCGCGGCTTCTGCCCGGTCCTGGTCAGTGGAGCGCCTGAGCCTCTGCTGCCGGCGCTCGTGCGCTCTTTTTGCCGGGACATTCGCCGGTATTACGGGCGTGGAGTTCCCCCTTCGGAGCTTCTGAAACTTGAAAAGTTGCGGGACAACCTGCAGCGAGGGAAGAATATACCTGGTTGCACCGTTGTCGAAACCATCGCCGCGATCGCGGTGCGGCTTCAGGATTCAGGCAAGTCCCAAGGCCTATTAGTGGTTATCGATGAACTTGGAAAATTCCTGGAATTTGCAACCCGCGAGCCGGAACAGGGTGACATCTATATTCTTCAGCAGCTTGCTGAAGCTACTGCCACATTCTCGTCACCCGGGTTGTTCTTGGTCAGTATCCTGCATCAGTCTTTCGAGCGCTACGTATTTGATTTGCGCCCCAGCGTGAGGGACGAATGGTCAAAAGTTCAGGGGCGATTCGAGGATGTGGCATTTCAGGAGCCACCAGAGGCGTGGATACAGCTAGTGGCACACGCCATTGAACACGCCCCGACTGCGACGGCATTGAAGCGGCGCGGCCTCCAGCTCGCGGAAGCCGCCGCATGTCTAGAACTGGCGCCGCGAGCGATGCCGCGTGCCGACTTCGTGCGTGCCCTTACCCGATGTGCGCCATTACATCCCCTTACAGTACTGGCTCTGGTTCGCCTGTGCAGGAAATTCGGGCAAAACCAGCGGTCGCTCTTCTCTTTCCTCGTCTCTCAGGAAGGCTATGGATTTGCGAGCTTCCTTATGCGGGACGCGGCTCCCGATCATCTTCCCTTTTACGGACTGCCAGAGCTTTACGATTACGTGGCAGGCGCCCTCGGTCACGGTCTTAGCGTCGGCGAGAGTGCTACCCGCTGGGCGGAGGTGCAAACAGCTCTCGACAGGGCCGCATCGCTTCCCCCGGTGGAGATCAACGTGATCAAGGCGGTTGGCCTCCTGTCCGCGGCGGGCGCCTATGGCGACGTTAAGCCGACGCGGAATGCTCTCGATTTTGCCTTCGATGGTGATACGAAAGCCGTTGGGCGCGCCTGCGAAGCCCTTTGTCATCATTCCATCCTGGTTTACCGGAATCACAGTCAATCATTTGCTCTGTGGCAGGGCAGCGATATAGATATTGAGGGTCGTGTCCAAGAGGCACAACGGAGATTGCCCGAGGGCAAGAGCATTGCTGAGCGTCTCGCATTGTTGTGGTCGCCGCGCCCTCTCGTTGCAAAACGCCACTCTTTTCAGACGGGGACGTTGCGCTACTTCGCAGTGCGCTTCGCGGATCTCACCAATTTCTCCCGGTGTCTGGAGCCAGATGGGGATGCCGATGGCCTTCTCATATACGCATTACCAAATTCGCGTGCGGAGGTAGAGGAACTGGGGGCACTGGCAGCGGATTCTGAAGTCCGAGAAAGACTCGATATTCTCGTTGCGATCCCTCGGGAGGTGGAGGCTCTGCGGGAGGCAGTCAGGGAGTTGGAGCTTCTTCGGTGGGTCGACGCGAACACACCGGAGCTCGTTGGAGACGCGGTAGCAAAACGGGAGGCACGTGCGCGGCTTGTCGCCGCGGAAGAACGAGTCACGGTGGAAATGGGAAAGCTTTTCTCCCCCGGCGAGTTAACGGCGCGCGGAACACGCTGGTTCCACAGAGGAATCCTGCAGTCCATTCCAGGCGACCGATCGCTAGCGAACCTGCTGTCGGAGGTTTGCGACGTCGTGTATCAACACACACCTCGCCTGAGGAACGAGCTGATCAATCGCCGCTCACTTTCTTCGGCTGCCGCGGCGGCGCGTCGCAATCTGATCGATGCGATGCTGACACACTGCGCCGACGAGCATCTGGCCATCAAGGGGACGCCGCCGGAAATGAGTATGTACGAGTCGGTACTTGGCGCCACAAAGATCCACCGGGCCGATGCGACCGGGTATGTGTTCGGCCCGCCGGAGGGCGATGACGGACTTTTACAGGCGTGGTTAGCGATCGAGGAGTTTTTTGCCGGCTCAGAGCTGCAGCGGCGTTCAGTTCAGGATCTTTTCCTTGTGCTGAAGAAGCCTCCCTTCGGACTGAAGATGGGTGTGATTCCCGTGCTTTTCTGCGCTGCCGCTCTGGCGCATGACACAGAGTTCGCGCTGTACGAGGGAGGTGCCTTTATCCCGGAACTCAGCGTCGCGATATTTGAACGCCTACTTCGTTCTCCGGAGCGATTCGCATTGCGCAGATATCGAGTGGAGGGTGTGCGCCGCGAGGTTTTCCGCCGCTTTGCAGAGCTTCTCGGCGCAACTGGACAATCGACGGAAGCGGACCTTGTTGCAATCGTTCGCCCCTTGTTTCGATTTTTCAACAAGCTTCCCCCGTTCTCACGACAAACTAAGAACATGTCTGACACAGCCCTCGCGGTCCGCGGTGCGTTGTTTGATGCTAGGGACCCTGATCTTTTGCTTTTTGAGGACCTGCCTCGGGCTTGTGGCGCCGAACCGTTTCCTGCGACAAGCACGGACCCGCGAGAAGTCGCAACGTTTTTCAAGCGCCTTCAAGGTTCTCTTGGGGAACTGCAGCGAACGTACGACGACCTGCTCACGGAGTTGCGAGAACTTCTTGGGCGCGCTTTCGGTCTAACAGGCGTGCAGATGCGAGAGGCGTTGCACTTCCGGGCAACGAGGCTTCGGGAGCATACTGTCGAGCCTCGGTTGCGGGCCTTCATACACCATCTTGCAGACGACGATCTCGACGATGTAACGTGGGTTGAGGCCATTGGGACAATGCTTGTCTCAAAGGCGCCAAAGGCCTGGACTGATACCGACCGCGCCAAATATGAGGTTGTCCTTGCAGACTTGGTACGGTCGTTCCGGCACATCGAAGCATTGGTATTTGAAACTATTCGTCGCGAGAGCTCGGGGAAGCAGGCCGCGCAGCTCATGCGCATAGGAATAACGGACCGACATTCAAAAGAGATGGAAGCCGTGGTCGCCGTTGAAAGTGTGGATAACGAGCGTTTCACGGAAACGGTCATCGAGATCGAGAAGTTTCTGGAGCGGACGGGTATAGTTGAAAACCCCGCGCTCGCACTTGCCGCGCTGGGGACTCTTTGCCGCCGGTTTCTCGCCGAAATTGAGAACCCCGCAAGGCGACACGAGCCTGCGCACGAGGAGATACCATGAGCGACCGGACGCGCCATATCCTGAGCATCTCGGGCGGGAAAGACAGCACGGCCCTTGCGGTTTACATGAGAAATCGCATTCCCGAAATGGAGTACATCTTCTGCGACACGCAGAAGGAGCTGCCGGAAACATACGAGTATCTGGACCGACTGCAGGCATATTTGGGGAAGCCTATCCAGCGACTGAATGCGGCGCGCGGCTTCGATCATTGGCTCGAATTGTACGGTGGATACCTTCCATCTTCGCGTATGCGGTGGTGCACACGTATGCTCAAAATCAAGCCGTTTGAGGAACACGTAGGCGATGATCCGGTCCTCAGTTACATCGGTATCAGGGCGGACGAGGACCGTGAGGGATACATCTCACACAAGCCCAACATTAAACCGGTTTTTCCGTTTAAAGAAGATGGAATAGTCTTGGCGGACGTCTACCGGATTCTAGAAGAAGCCGGATTGGGCCTACCCAAATACTACGAATGGCGCACACGCTCAGGGTGTTATTTCTGCTTTTTCCAGCGGAAGGCGGAATGGGTCGGCCTCAAAGAAAGGCATCCGGAGCTTTTTGAGCTAGCCAAAGCCTACGAAAAAACAGATACCAAGGACGGCGTGCGATACACATGGAGCCCGGACGAGAGCCTAGAGGAACTCGCGCTTCCCGAACGAATCGAAGAAATACGGAAGAACCACGAGCGAACGCTTAATTCGCTGTCTCGACAGCAGCCGGGCCAACGGCTATTCCAAATCTTTGCCGCGACTCTAGACGACGAAGATGACACGGAACCGTGTACAATTTGCCAGGTGTGACGGCGGTGTCAGATGGCGATAGATCCTCACCCTGGGCAGTCAGCCACACCTCACGTTGTACGGTACCGCACCGCGATACGACGTTACCGTTGTTCCCGGCCGCTTGCCCTGGCGATCGCCGACGGGCTTATCACGAGGAAAACTAGTGTTTTTGACTATGGGTGCGGACATGGCGAGGACATCCGCTATCTTCGTGCACGGCGAATATCAGCGTCAGGCTGGGACCCTCACCATAATCCGGACGCTGAGATAAAGTCAGCAGATGTCGTGAATCTTGGGTACGTCCTCAACGTCGTCGAAGATCCCGCCGAACGCCACAAGATATTGGTGCATGCGTACGGGCTTGCCTCTCAGGTCCTGGTAGTTGCCGTCCGCGTTGATCGGTCTCTGGAAGGCGCGACGGATTACGGTGACGGCTTCCTTACGAACGCGAGGACATTCCAGAAGATCTACGGCCAGTCGGAGTTCCGGGAGTATTTGGAGCGCGTCCTTGCGCGGCGGATCAACACGGCAGCGCTCGGAATCGCCTACGTTTTCAAAGACGAGCAAACGGAACGGCGATACCTTGCAAACCGCGCATTTACTCGACGGCTGGAGTACCGCACCGACCTTATCGAGCAGTTCGCGAAAAGCGCGGTGGCTGGCCGATTCGTGCGGCTCGCGAATAAATTGGGCCGCATGCCGACGCCCGAGGAATTCACGGGATTCCCCAGACTTGTCGAGGTCTTTGGATCGCCGCAGCGTATCGAACGACTTACGTTGCGGTATGTCAACCAGACCGCCTTTGATGGCTCCAGGGCGCAGCGGCGTGAGGACATCCTTGCCTACTTTGCAATGCTGCAATTGCAAGGACTCCGACCTCCACCGATTGGTGTGCTCCCCACGAGCATCCAGAGCGATATCAAGTCGATTTGGGCGAGCTATCGAGCAGCCCAAACAGAAGGAGAGAAATTCTTGTTTGGGATGGGTAATCCCGACCTGGTCCGTGCCGCCTATGCGTCGGTCGGGTTCGGAAAAGTGGTCGCGTCCGAGTTCTACTTGCATCGCTCCGTCGAAGACGAAATGCCCGCTCTCCTTAGACTGCTGATTTTTGCGGCGCGCCAGATCGTCGGTGAAGTGGCCTACGATGTCTTGAAAATTGCCCAGGATGGGCGCGTGCTATCCTTTCTTTCATACCCGGATTTCGACGTTGATCCGCATCCGGCGTTGCACCACAGGGTCCGCGTATATCTGCCGAAAGCCGCATACGACATAAGGGGGTATGACGCAAACCCTCCCATTCTCCATCGGAAAGATACGCTTGTCGCGCCAAGCTACCCTCACTATGAGAAATTCCGTCGGCTGACGGAAGAAGAGGAAGCACATGGCCTCTTATCGTTGCCGAATATTGGATATCGTACGGCATGGTTACAGCTACTGCAGGAAAAAGGGCTGGCGGTCCGGGATCATGAGGTGGTTGATCTGTAGCAAATGGGTCGGTCCGAACCAATTCATACGGGTCCAAGGTTCGGCTTAGAACTGTTCTATAAAGAAACGTCGTCCACGCGATTCGCCCGCCATCAGGTTTTCTCTTCCGTTTGCCCAAAAAAGAGAAGACCGCCGAGCACTATGTGGAGCCAGTGAATCCAGCTTTGCACATCGGCACGGCAGGCCGGCACAAGCTTTTCTGCATCACAAGGTAACCGTCCGGTCGTACACACAGGTTGACTCTGTGGCCTGAGCTTTGGACGAAACAAAAGGGCCGCAAGACCCCACGGCCGAAACATCTGATCCTTCCGGAGAGTCTCCCTCAAGAAGACGGGATCTTGCGGACCAAATGTCCGTACTTTCTTCGTTAAACCGCTGCAACTTTGTAACCTTGAGGTGGCGTTATTCGCTTGAATATATTGCCCCTCTAACCTAGAATCGGGGCGAATCAAATCCCGGAGGAGATTCGGACGCGTAGCCCGAGGCCCGAATTAGAGGATTTCGCACGGACGTAGCCACCTGTGGACAACGAATGTCACGACCACACACCCAGAACTCCGACTAGGACACCATGGGGTCTGACGAGCCAAGTCAGGCCAGAATCCTACCTCGTTGCCTTGCTAATTCGCCCTTCAGGAGAATATGTACATCAGGATCCCCTCGCATGTAACGGTTTAGACGAATGAGCTTAACGTTTCATCAGACGTTTCCTTTGGACTGCGACAATCTCTCAAAACTCCTCACTGTCGTGAAGAGCGACCCCTTGGTGTCGAACCAGCGGATTGCCGACAAAACCGGTATTGGGATCGGAAAAGACAGCGGCAAAGGGAAGGTTCAACCGACGATAGATTATGGTATTTATACGGGGCTCGTTACTTCCTTAGTTGAAAACGGCGCAAGAAAGCTGGACATTACTGAGCCGGGGCGAGTAATTGCCGAAAAAGACCCGTGGCTGAAGAGGCCCGCGTCCCTTTGGGTTTTGCATTACTTCTTGTCGCGACGAGGGAGTGACGCTGAAGCGTGGTCATTTTTCATTCAGGAATTTCTACCGAGGCACGGCGAATTTAGTCGCTCGGCTTTGGAGGCGGAACTGGCGGAGAAATTCGCTCAAAGAGCAAAGGTTAGGTCCATTAACCCGGGAGTTCTTTTGAGTAGTTACCTTGACGGTAATGCGCTAGAACGGATACGGATGATTCGGTCGAAGGCGAAGGCGGAATTCATTCGGACGAATCCATACATCCCCAACGCTTTCACCGTCGCCTACATACTTGCAGAAATATGGGAAACCAATCGTCCCGAGAAACTCATGGTGAGTCCGTCGGCCCTTCTAGAGCCTTGGGATCTTGCTAGCACGATGGGGCTAGACGAGGTACAACTACAATCATGGCTGGACGACCTGAGCCGCCTTGGGATCATCGTGCAGATGCGCGAGGCGCCACCCTATCAGGTAAGACGCCAGTGGCCTAGCAAAGCTGATCTCTTGCGCCGGTCATTCGATGAGGTCTGATATATGTGGGGCGAGATTTGGAATCGCAAAGATAGAACCCTATTGTTTCTAATTCCCACGAGCGAATACAGACACCAATTGTCTTATGGGGCCCGTCTTCCACATGTTCGTGTGGTGGATTGGAGAGAAGAGTTTTTGAACGACGCGCACCCTGGTCAGAAGTTTCTAAACGTAAGCGCCCAAAGTGAACTAGATCGATTGAAAGAATGGGTGAGATCTGACGAAGGCCGCATTCTTTGTGTCATCAACACCGAATACTCACTGACTCGATTAGACCCTAACGAGCGAGAGGCCTTTTGGTTGGGATTTCGGACTGATTTCCCTTACTGCAAGTGCATCATCGTTTTCGGCGTCTTACACTCGGCAGAACTAGTCCCTAGCAACCTCGACCAGTGGAGGGCTGCCGGGCGAGTAGTGGAGCTAGATGAATTCGCGGGCGGAGGTACGAATGCCCAAGGCAATTAAGGATATTGTATCGGTAAAAAGCGAAGCCGCGCTGGTAAAAGGCGTGCAGCTTGGTTGGTATGAAGAGCCTAAACAAGAACAGGAAAACCGACGACTTGCAACGGGCTACATCTTTAGCAGTGGCAAAGGGACCCCTGAAGCACGTCTCCTGCCCGCGATAACCATCTTTGAAAAAATCCGGGAGAGCCTGAATCAGCCGAGCTCTTTCAACGTGTTTTCAGTGATTGCAAAATATGGGCACGGCAAATCACATTTTGCTCTGGTGCTCGCCAATTACTTTGGTCGTCAACTGGGGGACCCGGTTCTGGAGGGGGTTCTCGCACAGGTTGAAGCATGTTCCAATGCCAACACAGCCTATCATTTTCGATCCTTCAAAGAGAACTCAAAGAAGCCACAACTCGTCATTTGCATATCAGGGGCTGACTTTACCGACTTGCGCCAAGGCTTTATGCAAGCTGCGCGGCGTGCACTCCAACGACATGAGCAGACGCGTAATTATGCGATTAGGTCTGTCTCGCTGAGCGCCGCCAAGTGGTTGACGAGTCTAGGTGCTGAGCAGAAGGCGCGGGCCGAGAAATACCTGGTCGAGCAACACGGGGTAGAACTTGAGGCGTTGATTCAACGCTTGGGTAAGTTTGATTTGTCGATGGAAAGTATAGCCCGTGAACTGAGCAAGTTTCTGCTGGGGGTCCCGGCTGATTTCGGTGCAGAGTTGAACTTGCGCGATGTAATCACCCAGCTTGCAGATGACCTTTGTACGGGCAAAGATGCGCCGTTTTCAAAAATGGTAATTCTCTTCGACGAGCTTGGCATCTATGCTGAAAAGTGGTGCCACAACAAGATGGGCGCAGGAGGATTTGCTCCGCAACAGGTTATTGAGGCTTGCGATAGCCGCCGTGGCCGAGTCTGTCTTGTCGGGTTTCTACAACGCGAGATGGGTGAATTTGTAAAACAATATTCAATGCAAGACGAATTCCGGAAGTGGGCCGACCGATTCCCGAAGGAAACTTGCTTTAGTTTGGAGGCCAGTCTTGAAAAAGTGATCGAGGGTTTGTTAACGAAGTTGCCCGCTGGGAAACAGCTCATTACGGACTTTCGTCCACAAATTGAGAGAGCTTGTGATGCAGCCTGGCGCATTCTTCCGTATTACCAGCAAAGGCCAGACGCTTGGCGGGAATCCAGTTTTCGGAGTACGGTTGGGCTCGGCACTGTTCCCTTCCACCCCATCACGACCGGTCTGTTGTGCAATTTGGAATTTGTGCAGGGCGAACGCACCATAATAGGCTACGTCGAAGAATCTATTCGGAGGGTATCGGACGAGCCCGCCGTCAAGGACGGAAGCTTAAACTGGATCTTACCGATTTCGCTGGTCGACGAATTCAAAAACAACTTCGAAGGGTTTTCAGATCGGTTTGCCCTTTATGCGCATGCTCAACGCCGCCTTGGACACAATGTCGACCCGGATTATTACGTGGTGATTAAGGCTCTATTTCTCTTTGATCTCGGGCTAAAGCGATACCCCAGTCAAACGCACGAAAGCGTCCTAGCAGAGTTATGTGGCCTTTCAGAAGACAGGCTAAGAGAATTATTGAAACATCTCGAAGAGGATTACTTTGTAATTCGCTACTTGCAGGCTCGAAAGGAATTCGAGTTTGCGGGAGTCGGAACGAGCCCAATCGAAATCCGGCAGCAGCTCCAGAGTGAAATTGCTGGTAAGAAGATCGCTAGCCTTGCTCAAAGTGTCAGCGTTCTAGATGTATTCCCCCAGATTGCGCTTCCCGAGAGTGAAGCGAGCGAATTCAAGGCAGCGCACGCAGTGGAGGGCGATGAATGGAGATTGTGTCCGCGGCTGCTAGACGCCTCGAAGCTTGAAGTTGGAACAGTGAGGAGGTTGTTGTTAGATCTGGATGAGAAGGGCGCCGAAAGGGGACTACTGATATGCCTTGTCTCGAACGACGGAGTGGAACTTGATACGGCAAAGACTGTGGCCCATCGAGTCCTGGACGAGATCAAATGCTCTGAACACTCGTGTCCAGTGGTAATCGCTGTTCCCAAATCTCCTGCGCTAACCTTGGAACGGGAAATTCTGTTACGCGACGCGTTGCGCTCGTGGGGAGAAGAGAAGCGAAAGCTGTATGGAGAAGGGTTCGAAAACGCGATGAAGGATGCTACCCGCAGGGTTGAAGATGCTCTGCGAGGCCATCTCAAAGACCTTTCCTACGTAGTCCCTAGCATCGTTGATCAGCGCCTGATGGCTGGAGAATCAACGCGCTTGGAGCGCATAAGTGATCGCTTGTTCGAATCGAGCTTTCCCTCCAGAGTGCCAGCACGTTCGAATATTATGAAAACATCGAGCAGCAGCGGAAACGCAGCCGTCGCGGAAATTGCCCGACACCTGATTCTCAACGAAATGGATTACGGCAAGCTCGATCAAAAGGCGCGCAATCTCGTAACAACGGTACTCACCGAGGGACATGACAGATGGGGGATTCTCAATTCGAAGTATCGCCTTCAGACGCCGACGAATCCTCATGTTCTAAAGGCGTGGGAGGAATTGGAACAGAGGGTGAATAGCAGCGTGCCCGTACCGTTTAGATCTCTTTCCGCGGTACTCCGCACAATCCCTTACGGACACGACGATTTTACGTTAACACTTATCTACGCGTCATGGATAGGCGTGAATAAGCACGATCTTGCATTTACGGGTCGTGTCGAGGCGAAAGAAGGTCGTCCCCCGACGCTTTCAATCCAGGAAATCCAGAGTCAGTTAAAGAAAGCAAAGGACTTCACAAAATGGTTGGAAAGCGGAGAGGTGCAGGTATGCAGACCTAGTATCCAGCATCGCGAAAAAGCTCGGGACTTTCTTGAACGAGTCAAGCGAACGACGACACTCGAGCGCGCACGGTCGCTGATTTTACAGAGCAACGGAATCCTGGGGGGGCTATCCCCTGAAGAACAACTTGCTAGGGACGTAGCGCAAGCAGCGAATGGGCTCCGGCTGGAAGTATCAAAACTTGAAAAATACAGCGAAGAGGTACGGAAATATGCAGAGACGATTGATAAAACGAGCGCGTTGCCTGTGCTTCTGCAGCTCGCGGAGAATCCCCCTCAAATACCCCAGAGTGGCCTGGAGATTCAGGATGAACCGTCCCGCCGCGCCAAAAGCTCGGTTGACAACAAGGTGCTTTCGCTCGTGGAGGTTCTGACTCAACAACCGCTGAAGGACATCGAAGCTTATGATGCGTTACGGCGTGATTTGGATAGTTGTCAGTTAGCGCTGGAAAGCAGCGGCCGCGAGAATCTGAGACTAAAGTGCATCTCCGCACGAGCACGCATCAATAACGAGTACACCCAGCTTAAAGCCAAGCAGAAGGACTTGGCGATACTGGCTGAGCTTAATGCGCTACACATTGAGGATTTAGGGCTTGGATCAAGTCGCAATGCCGCAGCGCGCATCAGGACCCTGCTCGTGACAGACCTTTCGGATTCGAGTGCCGAAACTCAGGAACTTGCCAAAGGAAAGCTAGGACTGCTTGATATTCAAGTAGCGAAGTATACGGACTGGTTGTCGAAATTACCGCAGCGTTGCTCAGCAGTCGGCGATTCGAAAACTGCCAGAATGCTCCGCGAGGACCTTGTAAGTAAAGAGCAGCGATACGCCAACACACCGGAGCTCGCTAGTGTTGAACAGTGGAAAGTCAGAGTAGTACAGGCGGAACGACGGTTCGAGGAAATTGAAACCCTCGAAGCGGCTCGAAGGGCTATCGTATCCACATTCTTGAGGCTGATGAAACAGCATGCGGGTCGCGTCTCGAACGCACGCGCATTCGCGGATGCTGTCGGCGAGTACGGCAACCTCACGAATCCCGAATCTGTGCCCCAGGGGATTGAGTTTACCAGAGACGAACAACGCGAGGTCGATGTTCTTCGCGTAAGTGCCCGGGAACGGTTGAGCACCCTCTTCGCCAACGTCAAGGAACCAAAGGCTCTGAAGAGTGCCACCGGTTTTGCGCTCCGCCAAGCTGAGCTTAAGGAAGTTTTGGCCTTGATCTCCGGATCGAGTGACCTGCCCGCTGAATGGAGGGCAGAAATTGAAACAATGTTGAACCAGGTCGTTCAGGCGCATGCACAATGGCAGGCAGAACAAGAACGTGAGCTAGAAGAGCAGAAACGGGCAAACGCTGAGAAACAGCGGCGGAGGGACAATCTTGAAGTCCTTGAAGGGGCAATGAAACAGACCACCGCAGCGCGAACGTTGACAGATATAGAAGGCGCCCTAGCCACGATAGCGACGGCGCGCAGTCGTCTTTCGCCACCGTGCGAAGAGGAACTCACGGAACTCAGCAAGGAAGGTAATAGGCTTAGCAAGCTCGAAGTCGGCATTCGAAGTTGGGTTTGCAATGGTTTACCGCTCGCCCTTTCAACGTGCTGGGACCCAAAAGCCATCAAGGAACTAAAGAAGGCCATTGTGGGCCATGGGACACTTTGTGCTGGTAGTGCCGAGATTACTGCTCTCCTCAGCGATGCTAGCGTGGCACTCGATCAGCGCTTGCTACTCCTGGATGAGCTATTGCGACTTGAAAGGCAGTGCTCCTCGCTGAATCAATGTGCCGAGTCCCTGGAAAGATTGGCACAACTGAAAGACCAACATCCCGACGCAGCTGTTCTAGCCGGACAAACAGAAACAAAGATTAGAGGAAGGGTTGATTTCCTTCAGGCAGAGAATCGCCGCAAGATCGAGATGTGGTTATCTCAATTTCAAATCGTTCTCACGGGGACATTTTCGCCCACAGTGGCCTCTGACCTTCTACAGAAGCTCGAAGTTCTTCCGGCAGATCTTAACCGCGAGGATGAAATATTCGTAGCA
>Ga0187864_10001649_pt1 | contig 20938 bp, 20 predicted proteins | sample June2016WEW_11_4_FD_132985 | JGI IMG/M metagenome (GOLD analysis project Ga0187864, IMG submission 132985) | Peatland microbial communities from SPRUCE experiment site at the Marcell Experimental Forest, Minnesota, USA - June2016WEW_11_40 | ecosystem: Environmental > Terrestrial > Soil >...
GCATATGGCCCGCGTCCGCCGCGCCAACGGCTTCCTTCTGACGGCTTTTTCGAATGCGCGCCCCATCTTCTGTTCCGCTCCACTCGGCTCACTACGGGCGCGCCTCCGAAAAAGCACTAGCGTCATCCCACCAGAATACGGACTCGCCACTCTCCACCATCGCCGCTTCCGTCTATGCCGCTGCCGGACGCACAGCCGAGGCGCGCCGCATGAGTCGCGGGTGAAATGGCGATCTTACGGCAACAAACCACGAGTCGTCCCTTCCAGGATGCCATCGTCAAATCTTGTCTGGCCTCGACCAACCTCAGCAGGCTTTTTCAGGCCGTTATTGCCGGCCGCAAAGCCCGATAAAGCTGCCAGGCAAACGCTCCCAAACCTAGGCAAACCACACCCAAGCGGACCAGCCCGCCAAGATACGGGATGAACCCGATGATGGTGAGGATCAGCAGGCCCACCAGTAGTCCCAGCAGCCAATCGCTCTTAGTCGCCCCCGCTGGCTTCAGAAGCATCTGCCCCAGAAATGCTCCAACCCAAACCTTTGCCAGGTAGATCGCAGCCAGATACAGCGCGAGCAACATGAGCGAGGCCGGAAGGCCAACCAGCGTGATGGCTGTCACGACTATAGCCACGGGCACGCCCGCCAGGACCCCAACCCCAAGCCCGAGGCTGCGCCAGCCTGAGCCCACCGCGTGCGTGCTGGCCTGGAAGAAGCCGGGAAACAGAACCAGGCCCAACCATCCCACCAGCATGGCGGCAGCGAGCCAGACAGCTTGGTAGAAGTAGAATCTGGGGCGCGCGAAATGGCTCTGCCGCACGCGCACCTGGATGTCACGTGTGCCCGTAATCGTCGCGCCGTCGGCGATGTGTACGTTTTTCAGCTGGCGCACGCGAGCGCTCAGGTTGCCGCCGATTCGGGCCGTGTTCGTCAGGGTAAGGTTATCTCCGGTCATGGTCAGTTCGCGGCCGACGCTGCCGCTCACATCGGCATTACCGGCGTACATGGTCACACTGCGATTCACCTCGCCCTCCAGGCTGACGTCGCCGGCGCCAACCACCATACCGCCGCCCACGCGACCCCGGTCATTCACCCGCAAGGATTGCACAAACCCGTAGATGTTATGGCCCAATTGCCCGTCCAGGTCGAGGGAATTCGAAAAGTTGTAGATGTTGCCTTCCACGGTTCCGCTTACCACAGTTCTCTTGGCAAAACTCACCAGGTCGCCCTTGACGGTGCCGCGCACTTCCACAGACCCGCCAAAAGCCAGCAAGTCCCCATTGACAACGCCTTCCACGCGCACAATGTTGCCGGAGGCCAAAAGGGTGTCGTCTACAGTCTGGTTCGCCGCTACCGTGACGACCTCACTGTGACGCCGCTCCAAGGCAAAGCCAGACAGCGACAACGCAAGCAGCACGATCAGCAGGCGCAGCCCAGGTTGGTGTAGCCGCCATCGGCGTCCCAGCAGCAGTGCGCTGCCGCCCAACAGCAACAGCAAAAAGAACTTCCCAACGACAGCAGCATAATCATCCAGCATGGCAGTACCTCCGTGTGCAAAGTAATAAGAAAGGTTAAAGATCAGGTTCGTGCGGCCGTTTAAGCTGAAGGGATCTAACCACTGCAGCGCTTCCGGAATGCTCAGCTTATCGATCCAGCCGACGACGATTGAACCTACCGCCAGCACCGCGGCCACGACCACCACGTCACCCCACCCCAAAGACCACGGCAAACGGGCGAAGCCCGCCGGGCTGGCTGCTTCTTCCGGAAGCTCTTGCAGGCTTTCGCTCAGAACCCGGTTCTCAGCGCGTAATGCGTCCAACAGTTGCCGGCAGCGCCGGCAGGTGGCCAGGTGGTCGCGCAGGCGCCGCGCCTCCTCCACCGCCAGTTCACCGTCCACGAAGATAGAGACGATCTGTTCCGAATAACATTCCATGGTCACTTGCTCCTGTGGCCCAGTTTCCGCCGCAGCTCCTGCTTGGCGCGAAATAGCAACGCCGCCACGTAGTTCCTCTGCAGGCCCAACTGCTGTGCGATTTCGTCATAGCTCAATTCGCCGTAATAGCGCAGGACCAGCGGCACGCGATAGTTCTCTGGCAGACGTGCAATGGCATCCCGCACCTGCGCCCTCTCTTCCGTGCTGAGGACTGCACCCAGCGGCGACGGCTCCGAGCTGGCTGCCTCGATGACCGCGGCTCCCTCTTCAACTTCCACAATCACCTGCCGGCCACGCTTGCGGCGCCGCAAAGCGTCAATACATTGGTTGCCAGCCACCCGCAGCAGCCACCTGGGGAACGGTATTGACCCGTCGTAGCTCTCGATGGAGCGCTGCAGCTTGAGGAAGACTTCGCTGGTGGCATCTTCTGCGCTCTCCCGTGAGTCCAGCATGTAACGGCACAAGCCGAATACGCGCCGGACATAGAGGCGATAGATCTCCCCCAGCGCCTCGGCATCGTGGCCTTGTGCGCGCTCGATTACGCTCTCCAGATCCGGCCCCTCCATTTGCGTGGCTTTGCCCTCCTGGAGCTGCGGTCCTTTCGCATTGTTTCTCTGGGCGTCCATAAAGCAGTACGCTGCAGATCGAACAAAGTTACACCGATTTTAGGGATGAGGGGAACACAAAGCTGGACGACTCACTGTGGTTCTTGCAAGATTCGAGTTGCCCGCAAGAACCGGCGGGAAAGGCTGCGAATTGAATATCTTTCCGGGGTGCCAACTCCACGTGTCGGCGATAGCTGTCGCAAACAGGCGATACACTGTCTTTTGCCGGGAGCAGCACCGCATTGCACAGCAGCACGACAAATAGGGCGAGAAGAAAGACGGTGATTCGTTTCTGGGACACAATTTCCTTCAAGATGGTTCCTAATATGCGTTCCTCCTACGGCGTGCCCGCGAACGCAATCGCGAGCATTTACTGCAAGCGCAACGCGAGGGAAGCTTGCGTGTGATGCTGAATTCAAATGTCGAGCGCATCACGCCAGAAGAGGTTATCGTCGCCAATCCCACCGGACAAAACACTCTCCATAACGATTTCGTCTTTGCCCTGATCGGCGGGGAAGCACCGGAAGAGTTTCTTCAGAAGATCGGCATCGATATGGTCGAAAAGGCACTCGGGGAATTCTGAACTGCAAGCCGCGGCCCCGACTCCGCAGCCGATTAGCGGCGAATCTCAGGCTTGTTCTTGGATCACGAGCAATTCGGAACTTAGCCACGAGCCGGTTTTCCGTCTGGCCGCTTGAGGGACAGTTAAGGAACAGGTGATTACTACGCTCAGTATTCCTGCGGCGTCGCTCGGCGTCGGGTCAGGGATGTCAGGTTCTTGCGGCGCAACACACGGATGCGACCGATCCTTGCGTCCCACCGCGCAATGGGGCGTTCCCTCTGTGGCCTTGGCCAGTCTGATGTTTCAGCTCAGGGCAACGAGCCGACAATCTTGCGGTACTCAGCTTCGCTAAAGGCTTTCAGGGTGTGGGTGGTCACGTTCCCCAGCGCTCCTGTCGACAGCATGAATCGTGCCGCAGCCTCGTCAGCGGGAAACTCCGAGACCAGCACAGCGTCGTACTTTCCCATGGTCAAGTACCAGGCGGTTATCTTTCCCCCGGCGGCTTCGGCGGCCTTCTTGGCAGCGTCGAGCCGCTTCGGGCTTTCCTTGATTTTCGCAGCGCCTTGCGGCGTGTAGCGGAGCAGTGTCACGTAGTGTGGCATGGCATGTCCTCCATGGAGTTGGAACAATATGCCGCGGCCACTCTGGAGTCAAGCTGTTGCCCGAATATCTCAACCGGACATATCATGGGCTAACGAAGGGAGACTCTTTCCCTTGCACCCAACTTTTGTGGTACAAGTCACTGACAAAACCGTTGCCTGCATTGCACGCAAGCGAAATGGCGAGGAGCAAATCCCATGAACTGTAAACGTCAACCTCAGAGTTTTATTGGCGAGAACTCGCCGGCCGCAACCGCCGTGCTGGCGATGGCAATCATCTTTGTGCTGACATTTATCTTGTTGCCGCCGGCGCAGGCCCAGACCTACCAGGTGATTCATAACTTCACTGGCGGACAGGACGGGGCGTATCCCGAAGCCGGCTTAACGGAGAGGGGAGGAAACCTCTATGGCACGGCATATCAGGGTGGCGGCTCCAATCGCGGCACCGTTTTCAAGCTGGCACGCAACGGCTCGGGGTGGATCTTTACCCCGCTCTACAGCTTCACCGGAGGCACCGACGGAAGCGCTCCCATTGCCGGAGTCGTGTTCGGGCGGGACGGGACGATTTACGGCACCACCGAATTCGGAGGCCACAATTGCGGCGTAGGCTGTGGCACGGTATTCCACCTGAGGCCGCCGTTATCAGTCTGCAAAACCGTTCTGTGCGCGTGGACGGAAACCGTGCTGTACCAGTTCAGTGGATCCAGTGACGGAGCCAATCCTGGGTATGGTGAGCTTACGTTCGACCAGGTGGGCAATCTCTACGGTACAACCTTCTTCGGCGGCGTGAACGCTCAGAGTGTCGTGTATGAACTGACGCCCTCGGGCGGCGGCTGGACGGAGCGCGCGATTCACACTTTCAGCGGCTCAAGCGATGGCGAAAACCCTTACAGCAGCGTCGTCTTCGATGCATCCGGCAACCTCTACGGCACAACGTTCGCGGGTGGCGCCCACGGGTATGGGACAGTTTTTCAGTTAACGCCCTCTGGATCCGGCTGGACAGAGAACACCATTGCAAAGGCCAAGTGACGGAGGCAATCCATTTGGCGGCATTGTGTTTAACAGCGCGGGCAATCTGTACGGGGCCACCAGTGGCGGCGGGCCGGGTAGCGGCGGCACGGTTTACGAACTAATGCCCTCCGGCAGCAGCTGGACATTCGGGGTGGTTTACAGCTTTACCGGGTCTGCCCACCTGCCGGGGCCCTATGACAGCCTGACGATGGACGCCGCAGGCAATCTCTACGGCACGACGACCCAGGACGGTGCCCATGGAGCCGGTTCGGTTTTCAATCTGACGCCTTCCGGCGGGGGCTGGACGGAAACCGACCTTTACGACTTCCCCGGCGGTACCCAGGGAGCAGTTCCGTACGGCAGCGTGGTCATTGACGCGAGTGGCAATCTGTACGGCACCGCATCGCAGGGCGGGACGCATGGCTACGGTGTCATCTGGGAAATCACGCCGTAACTGAAATTTTGTTCATCCACACCTGGGCCTCACACCTAAGTACCTGATGTGAGGCCCAAGCTTTTTAGAAACACGCTCTAGGGAAGTTGGTACGCAACCAATGGCTGGTTCGCGTCCGCCCGGCGTGGGACTCCGCTTTCCCCATGTTAGTATCGAAGGCAAACCGCGATGCACTTTAGCGCCATCGACATCGTTTTCCAGATCATCGTGTTCCTGTTCGCCATCAGTGTGCACGAGTCGGCGCACGCCTGGATGGCGTCGCGCCTGGGCGATCCGACCGCCCGCATGCTGGGGCGCGTCAGCCTGAATCCCATCAAGCACATTGATCCAGTCGGCACCATTCTGCTCCCGGCTATCGCAATGATCACCCATTTCCCGGTCATTGGCTGGGCCAAATCCACGCCGGTGGATCCCCGCAACTTTAAGCACTATGTCAGGGACGACATCCTGACCTCGGTGGCGGGACCGGTCAGCAACTTCCTGACAGCGGCGGCCGCGGTCATCGGACTGATCGTCGTGGCCCATGCCTCGCAGGTTGGAAGGCTGGTAGTCTTCGCGCTGGCCCGGGGGGCCTCGACCGGAGACCTCGCTCAGATCATGCCCTCCGATGCGGGCGCCATTGTGCCCATCAGCGCATTGCTGTACGCAGCCATGGAGATCAACGTCCTGCTGGGGGTTTTTAACCTTATACCGATTCCTCCTCTCGACGGCAGCCACGTCATCCGGCACTTCCTTTCCGAAGGCGTGCTGCAGGTGTACGACCGCGTCGGCATGTGGGGATTGGTGATCTTCCTGTTCTTCGGCGGCCGCGTGCTGGGGGCCTTCATGTACCCGGTGTTGAATTTCTTTAACGGATTTCTGTTGGGACTCTAATGCCTTCGCCACCCAAAAAAGGCCGCGTGCTCAGCGGCATGCGACCTACCGGAAAGCTACAACTCGGCAATTACGTCGGGGCGCTGCGCAATTGGGTAGGTTTGCAAGACCAATATGACTGCTTTTTCTTTATCGCCGATTGGCACGCCCTCACCACCGACTACGCCGACACGCGCAGCGTCAAGCAAAACTCGCTAGAGGTCATGCTCGACTATCTTGCGGCCGGGCTCGATCCCGAGCGCAGCACGTTGTTCATCCAGTCGCACGTGCTGCAGCACGCCGAATTGCACTTGCTGTTTAGCATGATCACTCCGCTGGGATGGCTGGAACGAGTGCCCAGCTACAAAGAGCAGCGCGAGAACCTCAAGGACAAGGACCTCGGCACCTATGGTTTTCTGGGATATCCACTGTTGCAGGCGGCCGACATCCTGATTTACCAAGCGGATTTCGTACCCGTGGGCGACGACCAGGTGCCGCATGTGGAGTTGACGCGCGAAGTTGCGCGGCGCTTCAACCAGTTTTATCCGCGCAAGCTGCACGCCGGCGATCACGATCCGCGGCGTGGCATGGTTTTCCCCGAGCCAAAGCCACTGCTGACGCCGTCGCCGAAGCTGCCGGGAACTGATGGCCGTAAGATGTCGAAGTCATACGGCAACACCATCCTGTTGAGCGAGCCCGAAGGTTCCTTGCGCCAGAAGCTGAAGACCATGGTGACTGACCCGGCGCGCATCCGGAGAACCGATCCCGGCAATCCCGACGTGTGCCCCGTCGGCGACCTGCATAAGATTTTCAGCACCGCCGAAACCATGGCCAAGGTAAACGAAGGCTGCCGTACTGCGGGTATCGGCTGCATCGAGTGCAAAACGTGGGCCTCGGACAGCCTGTGGCGCGTGCTGGGCCCCATGCAAGAACGCAGGCAGAAGTATGAGGCGAATCCCAAGCTAGCCTGGGACATCCTCGAGCAGGGCTCGACGAAGGCGCGTGCCGTTGCTGAGGCGACCATGGTGGAAGCGCGCGCCGCCACCAACCTGTCGCATGAGTACGAAGCGCCGGCGCAGAGCGTGAGCGAGGGCAAATAGCGACCTTCACCACCCTTCGGCTGCGCTCAGGGCAGGCTCCGGCACAGAGGCGCAGAAGCACGGAGGAACAGAGAAATTCTTAATCTGTCATCCTAGACGAGGCTACACCGCAGTTCCTGAGAAAGTTATAGCTCGGTCGGCGTAATTGCGTAACTTGGAAGATTCGAGCGCCGTAGGCGCGAAATAGTTTGGCCCAGCACGGAGCCGCAGGCGGAGTGCTGGGTAGGGCAGAAAAACGATCCGAGTCCCGTAGGGACGGCACACATATAGCTGGCCTTTAGGCCTGCGAAACAAGGCGCTTGCGATTCACGTTTCTTCCATGGCCCAAGATCCCCAACCCGCACCGACCACCGGTCAGACGGCGCAACCCCCTGCCACGCCGGCGCTCCAGCGCAAGGACGGCGCCGACCAATCATCCTTCTCGGTCATGGTGGGCCAGGTGTACGACGGTCCGCTCGACCTGCTGCTCGATCTCATCCGCAAGCAGGACATCGACATCTACGACATCCCGATCGCGAAAATCACCGAGCAGTACCTGAAATATGTCGAGACGATGAAGCAGTTCGATGTGGACGTTGCGGCCGAGTTCATCTACACCGCGTCGCTGCTCATCCACATTAAGTCGAAGATGCTGTTGCCGCGCGATCCCGCCGGCCCTGACGCGGAAGACGATCCGCGACTGGAGCTGGTCAACCGGCTGCTGGAGCACGAGCGCTTCAAGACGGCGGCGCAGATGCTGATGCAGAAACAGCAGATAGAAGAAGCAGTGTGGTCGAATCCGGCGCTGCAGGAATTTCGCGATGCCGAGGGCACAGAGCCGGAAATGGCCGCTGACGTGGTGGACCTGGTCAGAACTTTCCAGCAAATTCTAGACCGGGCGCGGCAGAAGCCCTCGTTCAACGTGGACGACGATACTGTCACAGTTTCGCAAATGATTGACTATGTGCGGCGGCGGCTTTCGCTGGAGGACCGGCCCATCCGGCTGAAACAATTGCTACGCAACATGCGCTCCCGTTCGGCGCTGGTGTGCGCGTTCCTGGCGATCCTGGAGCTGATTCGATTACAGGCGGTGCTGGCGCGCCAGGACAACGTCTTCGGCGAGATCGTGCTGAAGAAGCACACCGGCTTCGACGCGCTGATGGCGGAGAATCCGCCGGTGCAGGATGATTGGAGATGAGCCTGAAAGCCAAAGTCGAAGCCATCATCTACGCCACCGAAGAACCGGTGACCCTGGACCAGCTTGCCGCGCTGTTACGCGACGAGGTGCTCACAGAGTTGCGCGCGGAGGAGGATGCCCGCCTCGCGCTCAACCAAATCATTTCGGATGGCCCTGCACCGGCTGAAAGCGACGAGTTGGCGGACGACCTTGCATTCGACGATACGCCCGCGCCACCCGAAGCCGTCCAGAATGAGCCCGCTGAAGTTCCGCGTAGCGCTGAGAGCGCGCCCCTCAGCGAGAAGGACAAAAAGGCTGAAGCCAAGGAAGAGCTCAGAACCATCAAAGCGCGGCTCAGCAGCATCATCGACGAGTTAGTTTCCGAGTATGCCTCCAGCGAACGCGGCATGGAGATTCGCCAGATTGCCGGTGGCTACCGCATGGCAACCAAGCCCGAGCATCACGACGCAGTGGTGAACTTCGCCAAGAGCCTGAAGCCGCCAGTGCGACTGTCGCTGCAGGCCCTGGAAACGCTCGCCGTAATCGCCTACAAGCAACCTGTCACCGTACCCGAGATCAGCGAAATTCGCGGCGTCGATACTTCCGGCGTGATCGCTACCCTGCTCGACCGCAAGCTGATCACTACCGCCGGGCGCAAGCAAGTCATCGGCCGCCCGATTCTCTACCGGACAACGAAAGAGTTTCTGCTGCGCTTCGGACTCAACGACGTCTCCGAGTTGCCCAGCATGGAAGAGTTCGAGAAGCTGGGCGATCCGCAAGCGGAATTGTTGGCGTCGGCCCTGAATGAATCCAAGCCGCCGAGGACGGACGAGGTAACGACAGATAAGGCAATCACGCAGCCGGAAACCAATAGACCGCCTAACGAAGGTGTTTAAACGGAGGCCTAGCTAGCTTCTTTTGGCCAGGGCGCGGTATTTAGAAGCTATCTCATAAATCGGTTTGTATCAGGGCACGGCTTTCACCCGTGCCGCCAATGGCCCGTTACGGACTGGGCTTTAGCCCCTGCGGTACTCGCTTTGGGCCGCACCGGCATTTAGGAGATGGCCTCTAGTTTGCCTTGGGTCACTGGGCGAGGGTGCGTCCTCCCTTTGTGACACGCTCACGTTGAAGCGTGACAAAGCTTCTTTATTTCCCGCTGGTCGCAGCGTACAATTCGTGATGGAAGGACGCAGCGGAGTTGTCTTCGGGCGTCGCTCCTCATGTGTCCTCCTGAGCGTGATTTAGTGATCCGACAGCAACGTTGTTCTTCCCACCGCCCGCCGGTCAAGCTTCCACAGAACGCAACTCTCCCTCACGCCGAAGATTTCTCGCGTAAGTCGTTAGTTTGGAATATTTTGCCTCTAAGTCCTTTTGATGGAATATTTTGCCGACTATTCTTCAGATTTGCCTTTTGTTTTCAATATTTTGCGCGTGGGAGGGGGAGGAGGGTAGGGACCCTAACCACCACTAACGGCCACGCAAACCTGGCGAAAAGCGAACTGCGAAGAGCGGATAGTATTGGAGCAGCCACCCATGCCTGCTGAACGCCTCCAGAAGATCATCGCCGCCGCCGGAATCGCTTCACGCCGCAAGGCCGAGGAACTTATCACCGGCGGCCTGGTGTCGGTCAACGGACAGATCGTCACCCAACTGGGCAGCAAGGCCGATATCGAGCGCGACCACATCAAGGTCAATGGCAAGTTACTGAAGGGACCGGAACGTCCGGTTTACCTGCTGCTCAACAAACCTAGGGGTTACGTGACTACGGTCACCGATCCGGAGGGCCGTCCTACAGTAATAGATTTAGTGCGTGGTGTCGGAGCGCGCATTTATCCGGTCGGCCGTCTCGATTACCTGAGCGAAGGCCTGCTGTTGCTGACCAACGACGGCGAGCTGGCGCAGAAGTTGATGCACGCCTCGTCGCACGTCGCCAAGACGTACCTGGTCAAGATCAGCGGCAAGGCCACCGAGGAACAAATCGACAAGCTGCGTGGAGGCATCATGCTTCCGGCAGAACGTAAGTCGCTGAAGACTCCTGCAGACCGCGTGCCAAAAGCAGGTTGGAAGCGCAGGTCCACGGCGGCAAAGACCGCGCCGGTACAAATCAAGCTGCTGCGCGATGCCGCCAATCCCTGGTACGAGGTCACACTGGTGGAAGGCCGCAATCGGCAGATTCGCCGCATGTTCGAACAAATCGATCATCACGTGGAAAAAATCAAGCGGGTGCGCTATGGCCCGCTGGTGTTGGACGTCGAACCGGGTGAGTTCCGGCATCTAACCACGCGGGAAGTGGCGCAACTGAAGGGCCCGGCGCGAGAGAAAGCGGATGCGTTGGCGAAGAAAAGCAGGTCCCTCCGCTCGCCCGCCGCGGCGGACTCAGTCGGGATGACAATCCAAGGGAATGAAGTTCTCGGTCGGGATGACAGTAGAGGGAAGTAAGAAGATGAACTCCTGGAGAGCGAATGACGGATTTTAGCAAGCTGGTGCCGGCGCACGTGCAAAAGCTGGCCAGCTACAAGCCTGGCAAGCTCCGGCGGCAGGCGGAACTGGAGAGCGGCATGCGTTGCATCAAGATGGCTTCCAACGAGAATCCCTTCGGCCCCTCTCCACTGGCCATTGAAGCGATCAAGGCGGCCGCTCAGGAAGTAAATTTCTATCCGGACAACGCCGTCACCGAGCTGACCGCGCGTCTGGCGGAGATCCACGGCATCGAGCCGGCGCAGGTTTTGGTGACCGCGGGTTCCAGCACCCTACTCGACATCATGGCGTGGACGTTGCTGGGGCCTGGGCTGAACGCCATCACCAGCAAGCTCTCCTTCATCGTATATCCCATCGTCACCCGCGCTACTGGCGCGCAATTCATCGAAGTGCCCACCGTGAACGATGGCTACGATCTGGATCGCATTCTCGCGGCGGTTGACGTTAATACCCGTCTGGTCTACCTAGCGAACCCGAACAATCCCACGGGAACAATTCTGGATGCGAACGCGATTGACCGCTTCCTCGATCGGCTGCCCTCGCACGTCATTCTAGTGCTGGATGAGGCCTATTGCGATTACGCCAGCTACTTCGCGGCAGAGCGCGGCTTGGCGTATTCGCACGCGCTGGATTATGTGCGCCAGCAACGCCGGGTCGTGGTGCTGCGCACTTTTTCCAAGGCCCACGGACTGGCTGGACTGCGGGTTGGTTATGGAATGGGTCCGGCGGAGTTGATGGGCTATTTCGCGCGCATGAAAACGGCATTCATGGTTTCGTCGCTGGGCGAGGCGGGAGCGCTGGCCGCGTTGGCAGACACCGGCCATATTCAGCGAGCGGTGCAAACGAATGCTGCCGAAGCGAAGCTGCTGACCCAGGCCATCTCAGACATGGGGATTCGCGTGACTCCTACGTGGACGAACTTCCTCTTCTGCCGGGTGGGCGAAGACGCGGCCAGCCTTTGCCGGGTGCTGCAAGACGATGGCATCATTGTTCGTCACATGAGTGGATCGTGGGGAGCGCCGGATGCCTTCCGCGTGACCGTCGGCACTCCTGAGCAGAACCAACAGTTTCTCAGAGCGCTGAAGCGGGCCGTGTCGCGGATCCCAGCGTAGCGGTCATTTCATTTATGCTCTAGCCGCAACCACCACCATCTCCCGCCATGAACCTCTTCGATCTTGCGCTGATTGCGGTTTACCTGGTGGGCATTACGCTGTTCGGGCTGCGCTTCCGCAAAAAGCAGAGTTCCCTGCGCGCCTACTTCCTGGCCGACCGCAATATTCCATGGTGGGCGATTGCGCTTTCCATCGTGGCCGCCGAAACCAGCACGTTGACCATCATCGGCGTGCCCGGACTTGCCTACGACACCAACTTTACCTTCCTGCAACTGGTGATGGGTTATTTAGTCGGACGGGTCATCATCAGCTACCTGCTGCTGCCGCATTACTTCCGCGGCGATCTGTTCACGGCTTACCAACTTATCGAGCGCCGCTTCGGAGGCCGGTTGCGCTCGCTGACCGCCGGCCTGTTTCTGTTGACCCGCGCAGCGGCAGAAGGAGTGCGTATCTTTGCGGTTGCACTTGTCGTAGGGATCGCGCTGGGGCCGCTTCTCGGCAACATAAGCGAACTGCAGCGCGATGTGATTTCGATCGGCATCGTCACCCTGCTTACGCTGCTGTACACCTTCGAAGGTGGAATGGCCGCGGTCATCTGGACCGATGTTGTACAACTCGGCATTTATCTGGCGGGCACGCTGGTTGGCCTGTTCACCATTCTGCACCTGGTGCCCGGCGGATGGGCAACCATTCACGCGCAGGCGGCGAGTGCAGGCAAGTTTCGCGTGTTTGACTTCACCCCCGACTTCTACCGGACTTATACCTTCTGGTCGGGAGTCATCGGCGGAGCGTTTCTGACCACCGCGAGCCACGGCACCGATCAATTGATTGTGCAGCGGCTGCTGGCCGCCCGCAGCGAAGCGCAATCGAAGCTGGCGTTGCTCAGCAGCGGGATCGCGGTGTTCTTCCAGTTCTCGCTCTTCCTGCTGATCGGCGCCATGCTGTGGGTGTTCTATCGCCTCTCGCCGCCAGCGGCGCCGTTCGACAAGCCTGATCGCATCTTTCCCACCTTTATCGTGACGTACATACCGCATGGCATCTCGGGTGTTCTGGTTGCAGCCATTCTTGCCGCGGCGATGTCCAATCTGAGCGCGGCGCTGAACTCGCTTTCGTCCACCACGATGGTCGATTTCTACCTGCGGCAAAGGCCTGCAACACCTGAGCGCCGGCGCGTGCTGCTGTCGCGCCTGGCGACGATTGCGTGGGGATTGGCGTTGTTCGGACTGGCGATCCTGTCGCGACGCAGCGGCAAAGTGGTTGAGCTTGGCCTCAGCATCGCGTCAGTCGCTTATGGCGCGCTGCTGGGAGTGTTTCTGCTCGGTGTGCTTACGCGTCGCGCCAATGAGCGCGGCAGCATGATTGGGATGGCGATTGGTTTCTGCGCCAACGTTTACATCTGGCAGGGAGCTGGAATACTGCATTGGCTACAGCAACTAACCGGCGCGCCGTTTGCAACCCTGGCATTAAGCCGGCCAATTCCCTTCCCCTGGTACGTGTTGATCGGCAGCGTGATTACCTTCGCCGTCGGGTATAGTTCCAGTCTATTGCTTCCGCGGCGATCGCAGGCAGAAGGAGACGCACCAATAACCGAAGGCGGAAAGAATCTTGCAGGTTCCTGATACGCCCAATCCAAAGCCAACGCTCGCGCGTGACCTCGGCGTAAGCCATGCCAGCGCGATTGTCGTCGGCACCATTATCGGCAGCGGCATCTTTCTGGTTCCCGCCGAGATGATGCAGGCGGTTGGCTCGGCGTGGCTGGTGTACCTTGCGTGGATCGTGGGCGGAGTGCTCTCGCTTGCCGGCGCGATCACCTATGCCGAACTGGGCGCGATGAAGCCGCAGGCCGGAGGCGAATACGTTTACATCCGCGACGCCTACGGACCGCTCCCCGGTTTCCTCTACGCCTGGACGTGGTTCGCGATCGCAAAACCAGCGTCGATTGCCACCCTGACGATAGGGTTCGTTCGCATCCTCGGCACCTTCCCGGCTCTCGCGTTCTTCAACCAGGATGCAGTCCTCTCACCCTTCGCCATGAGCTACGGGCAGTTGGTTGCCATAGCGGCGGCGGCGTTCATCACGGCGCTGAACTATATCGGCATCAAGCGGGCCGGAGAGTTTCAGGTGGTATTTACGGTGGTGAAGATCGCGATCATCCTCGCGATCGTCCTGCTGGGATTCAGCGCCGCCAGCGGCACCTGGCGCAACTTCAGCACCATTTTTCAAGGCGCGACCGGTGGCTTCGCGGGATTCATGGCCGCACTCATCGCCGCTCTTTGGGCCTATGACGGATGGAACGACCTCAACATGGTGAGCGGCGAAGTCCGCAATCCGGGGCGCAATCTTCCCATCGCGCTAATTGCAGGAGTGGCCGTGGTGGCCGTTCTCTACATGCTGACGAACGCGGCAGTGCAATATGTGCTTCCGGCGGCCAGCATCGCGGCGTCACCACGGCCGGCGTCGGCAGCGACTGCGGTTGCGGCCGGCGCCTGGGGAGCGGCCATCGTATCGGCTGGCATGGCGCTCTCCATGCTGGTCGCCCTCAACGGAACCATCATGAGCGGCGCGCGCGTTCCCTTCGCCATGGCGCGCGATGGTTATTTCTTCCGAGTATTGGCCGAAGTGCATCCCCGGTTCCACACGCCATCGGTTGCCCTGATCGTGCAGCTTGGGCTGTCGATCGTTCTGCTGTTGTTCGCCGGAAATTTCCGCCAGCTTTTCTCTCTGGCTATCTTCGCGGAGTGGCTGTTCTACATGATTTCCGCCAGCACCGTTTTCGTGTTGCGCAAACAGGAACCAGACGCGCTCCGTCCGTACCGGACGTGGGGATATCCGCTGGTGCCGGCAATGTTCATTGTGGTCGCAGCGGTGCTGCTCTATTACACCTTCACCGAAAACCTGCGCAACTCCGCGTGGGGAGTGGTGGTGATTCTGGCAGGCGTGCCGATTTACTTGCACTTTGCGAAAAAGCAGAGGTTAGGGACTAGGGGCTAGAGGTTAGGGTCGTTTTGTATCAGGGCACGACTTTATCGTGCCGAACGAAGCGCAGAAAAGGTCAGGGCTTTAGCCCTTGCAAAAACAGGTCCCTCGGGGGCTGAAGCCCAAATCGCTGTTGCCCCGTCGCGGCACGGCTGAAGCCGTGCCCTGATACAAAACAATTCAGAAGCATTTACCTTACGCAACCCAGTATGGCTTCGAGTTTGCTAATTGCTAGTTGCTGCCTCCTACCCATTCGCTGCCGCCCGCATCTGCCGGGCGCGCTCATAGACTTTCACATATTCGCGGGCCGAGTTGATCCAGGAATATTCCTGCGCCATGCCGTTGCGCATCAGCGCTTGCCAGGCCTTTGGATCGGAGCGATACAATGCCATTGCCGCCTGCAAAGTCTCCAGCAACGCTTCGCCACTGTGTTCTTTGAACTTGAATCCGGTGCCCTTCAGGGTCTGCCGATCAAATTGCTCGACAGTGTCGTCGAGTCCGCCGGTGGCGCGCACCACGGGTACAGTCCCATAGCGCATGCTGTAGATCTGGTTCAGCCCGCAGGGTTCATAGCGCGACGGCATGAGGAAGATGTCGCTGCCGGCTTCGATCTTGTGCGCCAAGGGATTGTCGTAAGCGATCTTCACGGCGAATTTCTGCGGATACTGCTTGGTCAATTTGCGAAACAACTCTTCATAATCTCGGTCGCCGCTGCCCAGCACGACCATGATCAACTCCTGCCGAGCCAGGCGATCGGCCGCCTGCAAAATAAGGTCGAAGCCCTTCTGGGCGGCAAAGCGCGACACCATTCCAACCACCGGCAACTGCGTGTCTCCCGCCAAGCCAAATTCTTTCAGCAGATCCGCTTTGCATTTTGCTTTGCCGCTGAGGTCCGCCGCCGAGTAGTGCGACGCAATGAAGCGATCGCTTTCGGGGTCCCACTCATCGTAATTCGCCGCATTAAGAATCCCGCTAACTGTGCCGGAGCGCGCCCGCAACACACCCTCCAAGCCGAAGCCGTACTCCGCGGTCTGGATTTCCTGGCTATACTTCCGGCTGACGGTGGTGATGTAGTCGGCCATGGTGATCGCGCCTTTGAGGAAATTCACCTTGCCATAGAACTCCAGCTTCGACATGGTGAACAAATCCCAAGGCAACATCAGCAAAGGGAGGATCTCGGGCGGGAAAAGTCCCTGGTATCCGATATTGTGAATGGTGAAGACGCACGGAGTGTTGGCAAAGGCCGGGTCTTCCTCGTACAGCGTCTTCAGCAGTATAGGGATCAGGGCCGTCTGCCAGTCGTGGCAATGCAGCAGGTCGGGCGTGCCGAGTATCTTGGCCGACTCCAACACGGCGCGGCAAAACAGCGCGAACCTCTCGGCGTTGTCGTGATAGTCGCCCAAAGGTGTACCGTAGAGCGAATCGCGGTCGAAGAACGGCGGGTAGTCGATGAAATAGAATTGCACTCCGGAGCGCACCCCGCCGTCGAGGACAGAACAGAAGCGGTAGCGGTCATCGAAGGGAACGGTGATGCTGGGAATGACGACGCGCGGGTGGTCGAGCTTGGTTTGTTTGTAACGCGGGAGGAAGACGGTAACCTGATGACCCAAGCTAGCGACCGCGGGCGGCAAAGCGCCTATGACATCCGCCAGCCCGCCGGTCTTGGAAAAAGGTATGCACTCGGATGCCACAAAGGCGATATTCATGAGACCTCCCGGCGCGAACGGAGATGTGCTTCCGCCGGCACGCCGAACTGCGTAATTGACCGCGCACTATGATGTAAGAAATGCCGAAACAGTTGAGTCTAATTGGCGAGCTGAAAGAGGGTCAATGTGGCCAAGACCAAGACCGCGTCGAGCAAGTCCGTTACCCACGTTAAACGCAAGCCGAAGCTGGGGCAGAACTTTCTCACCGATTTGGGCGCGGCGCAGCGCGTCGTGGAGGCCCTGGGAGATGTGTCCAATCGCACGGTCATCGAGATTGGCCCGGGCCGCGGCGTGCTTACGGATGTGTTAGCTATCCGAGCCAAGCACGTAATTGGAATCGAGCTCGATCGCGTGATGGCGGCGCAGTTGCGCATGCGGTATGCGACCAAGCCGAATGTCGAAATTCTCGAATCGGATTTCGTTGCCGCGGAATTCACCTCGATGGTCGGGCGCAGGCCGGGACCGCTGCACGATCTGCGTCCCACCCAGCCGGAGACGGTGGACGTAATCGGCAATCTACCGTATTACATCACCTCCGATATCGTTCTGCGGATTCTGGAATTGCACCAGAACATTGAGCGCGCGGTGATCATGGTGCAGCGCGAGGTCGCCGACCGTATCGCGGCCGCGCCGGGCAGCCGGGATTACGGACTGCTCTCGGCTACCGTGCAACTCTTCGCCCGGGTGGACAAACTGTTCACGCTGCCGCCGGACGCGTTCTCGCCTCCGCCGCAGGTCCACTCCACAGTGTTGCGGCTGACCATGGCCCCCCGGCTGCAAGAATTGCAAGTGGAAGAAGGTCCGTTCATCGCGTTTCTAAAGCTAGCCTTCGCTCACAAGCGCAAGACGCTGCTGAACAATCTTCGGGGCCAGTACGAGGACGTCGCCATTCGAGCGGCGCTGAAATCGGCTGGCCTGCGCGCCGATGTTCGCGCCGAAGCGATGTCGCTGGAAAAAACGGCGGCCGTGTTTCGCGCTTTGCGGCAGGCGTAGACTTTTACTCAGCGGAACAGTTGCGAAGTGCTGCTGCGAGGCCCGGCGACGCACATTGCCACGGAGTCCCCGCAGCGCACGAAGGAGCGGGCATCATGGCTACTGCAGTACGTCAGCCAGCCGTGGCGGGACGCTTCTATCCCGCCAATGCGCAGCATCTTCGGGCCGAAGTAGAGACCTACACCACGGCGCGCGCCGATGCGTCGGCGGAATCCGAACCGAGGATTCGCGCCATGGGCTGCGTCGTTCCCCACGCCGGATATATGTACTCCGGACACGTCGCCGGAGCTGTCTATCGCCGCCTCGATTTGCCGCGGCGAATGGTCATTCTTTGTCCCAACCACACCGGGGTGGGCGAGCCGCTGGCCGTCATGAGCGAGGGTGCATGGCACACGCCATTGGGCGACGTCCCAATCGACGAGACCGTGGCAAGTGAATTGAAGTCACGCATGTCGCTGCTCGCTGAAGACCAGGAGGCGCATCGCTTCGAGCACGCGCTGGAAGTCCAGCTACCTTTTCTGCAGGTACTGGCGCCAGGGTTTCAGTTCGTACCGATCACCGTAGGGACCAGCAACTTCGAGGTGCTGAGCGCGCTCGGAGTCGTGATTGGGAGCGTCGCCTCGGAAGCCGGTGAGCCGGTGCTGGTCATTGCGTCGAGCGACATGAATCACTACGAGAGCGACGATGTAACCCGAGTAAAAGATCGCCGTGCCATCGATCAGATATTGGCACTCGATCCGCGTGGGCTGTACGAGACGGTGCATCAGGCCAATATCAGCATGTGCGGATATGGCCCCGCAGTGGTGATGCTGACGGCGGCCAAGAAGCTGGGAGCCAAGCAGGCGGAGTTGGTCCGTTATGCTACCTCCGGCGACGTCTCGGGAGACCACGACATGGTCGTCGGATACGCGGGCATCGCGGTGTACTGAAGGCTCTGCTTGATGTGCGAAAAGGCGGCCCAGGCCGCCCTTTTCTCAATGGTTCAATCGTCCTTCAATGGTGAGAGGGACCCGAGCTGTTGCCGGTGGCGCTGGCGTGTCCTGTGGGCGCCGCAGACGCTGCCACGCCTCGGCCTGAACTCGTACCATAACCGGGGCCGACGGCCATCGGACCGGCCATCACCGCAGCCGGTGCAGGAGCAGGAGCGGCAAACACGTGTCCCGCCTGCGCAGTATGTCCGCCAGCGAAAGCGTTGTAGCGAGTGGTGAACACGTGCTCATTCGCGGCGTGGTTCCGGATGCCAGCGCCATTGAAACTCTTGCTGGTCGCGCTCGCACCGACACTGTGCCCACGAATCACGCTGCTAAAGGCAGGCGGCAGGCGTCCGCCAGGGATGTACACCGCTGAAGTTGTCTTACCAACCATGACGGTCGGCTGCGCAGATTGAGCCGACGTCACCAGCGGAGGAACAGCGGCCGTCCAGTCAGAAGGCGCCTTTGCCACAACTGGAGCGGCACGAAATCCATTGCCATACCAGCCGTTTCCATAGTTTCCGCCGGGAATCCAGGCCCATCCGATACCGCCGCCTAAGAAAGCCCAGGAACCGTAGTGGTACGGCAGCCATCCCCACGGGTATTGCGAAGCAAACGAGTAGCCGAGGCCGGGAGAGAAGATCCACGCGCCCATGCTGTAGGGATCGAATCCCATCATTGAGTTGGCGAAGCCGTACGGCTGCCAGACATATCCATAGCCGGACGCCATGAAGTAGTTTCCATAGTAGTTGAGGTCCTGCAGCCCGTAGCCGAACCTAGGACCGGGGTTGCCGGCATTGGAGGCGTAGGCCTGCTGATAAGCCTCGCGCTCCCGGTTCCAGGCATCTGCTGGAAGGGCTTCGGCGCCGCCAGCGACTTTGTATCCAGCCGCATCCGTCGGGTCGATAGTCAGAGTTTGCTTCCGCTGAACATTCACCACATGTGGCTGGTCCATGAGTTCGACATTGCCTTTGAACACGGCCAGCCGTGTCTGGTCAGGACCCGCGCTTAATCGGAGTTGCGTATCGCGCTGCACCAGAAAGGTTGAGTCGCCGCTCTTCATGCGATAGATGTCATCGCCCTTGGATCGTGCATCGAGATAGACGACGCCCTTGACCACTTCGATCTCGTTGATCTTGGCGCCATTGTCGTTCATGGACAGTCCGCGGAATTGGATTTCCGAGTTCTCCGCAATTCGCAGGGCGCTTTCGTTCTCGAATTCCACCTCAGCCAGGCCGTCATCCCCGGTCACAACTCGCACTCCCTGAGTAATGGGCGTATTCAAGATGGCGCGTTCTAGTCCTTGCCCAGTCGCCCGGTCGGTCTGCACCTGCCCATTAAGGTAGCTAAGACGAACGATCCTGACATGCGACTCTGCGAATGCGCCCGCTGCTGCGGCCAGCACAAACGCGATTGTCATTGCTAATGCGGATTTCAGGTGCCGTGGCATACCGTTACTCCTTGGGCCGTGCGGGTTCCCGTGCGTCTGAAGATCGGACCAAGCGTTGAGATGGCGGGCCTCGTCAAAGGCCTTCCCTGCCTAATCGTATTAAACACCAGATTGGATGCGAAGTTGTGAGAATTCGGTACTCAGCTTACGGCTGCGCCGGCGTTTCGTTCGGTTGGCCAAGCCCACCTAGGGTGCGAAGTAGGTGTTGAGCAGCCTGGCGGCTGATATGCATCATATCGGGATCATCCGCGATCTTGCGCAGAATCGGTGCTATCGCGTTCAGCTCCTCGACATAATGATTGGCCCTTATGTCTTCCAACTCCTTCAGCCGAGCATCCATGCCCAGCTTGTCGAAGCGGTACTGAAAAGTCAGTTTGCGGCCGTAATCGAGGGTGTTGGCAATGGCCAAAAACAGACGAGTCAACTCCTGCACATCGGCATTCTGCGACCAGTTGTAACGGGTCGAGCCATGCGCGGTCGCTGACTTGTACTCCAGCGTCTTGCTTCCGGTCTGAGCAATTCGCTTCAGGTGCGAGTCGAAATCGCCCTGGAAGTAATTGAGCTTCTTGGCCAGGTCGAAGATCTTCGAGCGATTGGCTTCAGACATAGTGAAGTCCTGCTGAAACAGATCGGTATCGCCGCCTGCCTCGTCCGGCGCAGGTGTCCCTTGGAAATGGGTGTTGCCGTCCGCCCGCACCATGATGGAGTACGTTTGCCAGGGAATTCCCTGACTCCAGTCAAACTCGAAAGTCACCACGGGCTGGGCGGCAGCCGGAGCGGCTTGTGGTTGCGCCACAGCCGGTAAGACCGGCAGAAGTACGATGAAGGCTAAGCACAATCTCATGCTGGGCAGAGATTTTATCCCACATTTCCTTTTTGAACTCTGAGTAAGTGGTTGTATGATCGAGCCAACACCAGTATTCATGCGGCTTTGAGAGCAAAACGAACTCTACGGAGGCTCGACCCAATGGGTGAGAAACAAAAC
>Ga0187864_10001654_pt1 | contig 20922 bp, 16 predicted proteins | sample June2016WEW_11_4_FD_132985 | JGI IMG/M metagenome (GOLD analysis project Ga0187864, IMG submission 132985) | Peatland microbial communities from SPRUCE experiment site at the Marcell Experimental Forest, Minnesota, USA - June2016WEW_11_40 | ecosystem: Environmental > Terrestrial > Soil >...
CAAGGATCGTCTAAGTCCCCCCCTCTGTTCTAATACCTGCCTTATAAATTTTATTGCAAATACATCTTGACAAATTAGACAGGAGACATTGCCGCAAGATAGGGTAGACTTTTTGCGCGGCTGACCTTTTTTTGCTCAGCTCTCTAGATTTTTCCCTAAATACTTTTTCCGGACTTTAATCAGGGGGAAGTAGCAGCAGGCCACCCGGGATGGGATCCACCCCCAAAATTTCATAGGCAAAAATCTGGCCGATCACGGTGGAGCAACCGTACCCCCTGGTGACCACCTGGATCTCTCTGATTCCAAAAAAAACTGACCAGGGTGGGGGAAAAATTTCTAAAGGCACCTGGCTAAGCATAAAGTAAGGGTTAGGGAGAGAGTCCCCAAAGGAGGTGGGAGCCATGCCCTGAAATTTCACATTCGGAAAAGTTTGTGCTATCGTGCCTTAAAGGGTTAAACTCGGGAAGAGATCGCCAAAACATTTTTTGACCCCGAGGCCAAGATTACCGCATAGTTTCGCTTACGATGGAAGAATGAAGGGTCCCCCATTGTTCAGTTTTATCCATTGCGCCGATTTGCACCTGGACAGCCCCTTTGAGGGTCTCCATGCGGTTGAGCCCAAAATCGCGCGGATTCTTAAAGATGCCACTTTCAAATCCTTCGACAACATCATCGATCTGGCCATTCGGGAACATGCCGACTTTCTCATCGTTGCCGGCGACGTTTACGACGGCGCCGACCGATCTTTACGCGCCCAGATAAAATTCCGTGACGCGCTGACAAGAGCGACTGATGCCGGGGTGCAGTGCTTCGTGGCCCACGGCAACCACGACCCCCTCTCGGGCTGGGAGGCGAAACTGAGTCTGCCCAAAGGGGTCCACCGCTTCGGAGGCGAAGCGGTGGAGGAAGCCGTGGTCCGGCGCGGCGGGGCGCCCCTGGCGCACGTTTACGGCATCAGCTATCCGGTCCGGGAAGTGAAGGAGAATCTAACGCCCGGCTTTAAGGCAGCACATGACTCCGCCTTCGGGATCGGCGTGCTCCACTGCAACCTGGGGGGCAATCCCAACCATGATAATTACGCCCCCTGCACAGTGGAAGACTTGCTCACCTGCAAACTTAACTACTGGGCCCTGGGGCACGTGCACACCCGGCAGGTGGCCCGGGCGCAGGACCCCTTGATCGCCTATCCCGGAAACCCGCAGGGCAGGAGCGTGCGGGAGCTGGGGGCTCGGGGCTGCTACCTCGTTCGGGTGAGTGAGGACGGGGTAGTCGTCCCCGACTTTGTGGCCACTGACGTGGTGCGCTGGTTCAGTGAGCAGATCGAGGTCTCGGATCTGAATACCCTGGACGAGTTGCTGGAGGCCCTGGGTCGGGCCAAGGAGGAGGTGCGCATGGCCGCGGAAGGGCGGGGTGCCATTTTGCGGCTGCAACTTTCCGGGCGGGGAGAGCTGCACGGCGTTTTGCGAAGGCCAGATCAAGTGCAGGACCTGGCGGCGCTGCTCCGGGAAGGGGAAACCGAGCGGGCCGACTTCGTCTGGGTGGAATCGCTGTCGAACCGCACCCGCCCACCTCTGGACCTAGCCCAGAGACGGCTTATGCAAGATTTCATCGGCGATTTTCTGAACGCTGCCGAAGAGATTCGCAGTGCGGAAAACCCGGGCTCGGCCCTGCACCGTGTCTTGAGCAAGCGGCCGGAGCAGCGCGTAATCACCGAGGACCTCGATGTCCTTAGCGACACAGGCTGGCTGGAGATTCTCAACGACTCGGAAATCCTGGGACTGGATCTGCTCCTGCCCGAAGAAGGAACTTGATGCGCATCCGCGGCTTCCACATTGATGGCTTCGGCATTTACGCCAACCATGGAGTCCAGGACATTCCTCCCGGACTCGTGCTTTTTTTGGGGGAGAATGAATCCGGCAAGACCACCCTGATGGAATTCATCCGTACGATTTTGTTTGGACCGGGCAGGGAAAAAAACAAATATGAGCCCCTGCAAGGAGGAAACCAGGGCGGACGGCTGCAGGTACAAATGCAGGATGGCCGGACTTTCACCATCGAGCGTTCAGGGAAGCGCACCAGCATCACTGGCGCAGGTATCTCCATCGAAAAAGCTAATATATCCCAAGTCCTATTCAATAGCGCCATAGACAGGCAAACCTTCGAGCGGATTTTTGCCATCGGCCTCAAAGAAATGTACGGCCTCGATATTCTTTCCCAGGAAAACGTACGCGGCCGCCTATTTTCGGCCGGCGCGGGTCTGGGGGCCGCTTCGGTGCCTGGGGCGATGCAAACCCTGGACAAGGAATTGGAGAATCTCTTGGCTCTGCGGGCGAAAAAGCGGATCAATGACCTGGTCGGGCAAATGAAGGATAAGGAAAACCAGATCAAAAAACTCCGGGAACTGCCTGCAGTCTACGCCGCAACCCAACAAAGACTGGAAGAATTGGGTACGCAGATCACCGCGTGCAAAACAGAAGCGGAGGAGCTGCGTCAAAAGCTCCGGCAGCTCGAACGGCTGGAGTTAGCCCGGGAGCCCTGGAACCAATGCCTGGCGGCTCGAGAGAAGGCAAAGTTGCGGGCATTCGCCCGGGATTTTCCACCCCGCGGCCTGGAACGGTTCGAAATGATAAAACAAGAGACCGAGGCCCTGCGCAGCCATCTGGAAGCGCGCACCACAGAAGCGACCCGGCTGGAAGGGGAATTGAATGGTCTTCAGTTGGATTCGGCGCTCCTCGAGCAGCGGCAAGCTATTGAGGTTCTGCTGGAGGAGCGGCAAAAGCTGGCCCAGGCTTTAAGCGATCATCCTGAGGTGAAGAGCAAGCTGGAACAATCAGAGGCAGAATTTAAGCGGCGCCTCCAGGAATTAGGCCCGGAGTGGGACGTGGCCCGGCTGGCCCAGGTGGACACCTCGGTGCAGGTGCGCCAGCGGGTCCAGGAGTTTGAGCTTAACTTGAGCCAGGCCGAACGGAGGTTCGAAGAAGCTCAGGCGTCTGAACACGCCTTCAAGGAAAGGGCCGATGCGGCCAGGCACCTATATGAAGAGGCGGCACGGCAATGGCAGGAGGCCCAAGTTCCCCCCATGGCCGACGAGCACGAGCTGAAGCGCAAGCGAGGCGCGCTGCGCGCGGCCAGGCCATTGCTCCATCAGCGGGAGGTGGCCGCCGCCCAGCTAGCGGAGAAACTGAAGGCTAAAGATGACACCCTAACCAGGCTGGAAGGACTGCAAACGCAATTCGATAATTATCGCCCCACCGTGCCCTGGTGGCTGTGGATTCCAGCCCTGCTGCTGGGTTTGGCCGCCGTCGGCGCGCTGTCTTTCTTCCAACGCGCTTACCTGACCGCGGCCATCGCCGGCGCCGCCGGCACCGGCCTATCGCTGATGTTCCATCTGCTGCACCGCGGTCAAAAAATCGCCGCGGCAGTACGCTTCCACCGGGACCAGGACCAGATTGAACAGGCCCTGGCCGACCTGGAGGCGGATATTTCGGATCTCCAAGAGCAGATACAAAGCCTGGACCGCGATTTAGAGCGACTGGCAGGTGCGGCGGAATTGGCGCTTCCTAAGGGCCTCACGCAACTGGAACAGCTGGACGTCGACCTGGAAGACGCCGCCCAGCAATTGCGGGACTGGCGGACCCTGGAACGGGAGCAGAATAAAACTGAGGCCCAATGGCGTGATGCGACGGAAAAACTCGAGGGTGCCGAAGAACAGACGGAAAAGGCCTCTCAAGAGTGGCTGCGTCTTAAACAGGAGTGGGCCGGGTGGCTGGCCGCTAGGGCCTTCTCCGAAGTTATTCGCCCGGAAGGGTTCGAGGCGGTGCTTCAAGCGGTAGAAAGCGCCCGGGGCGCCCGGCGCAACCTGGACGATTACCGCCGGCGCCTGGCGCTGCTCGATGATTACCTGGCCGAAGCCCGGGGCAAAATTCTGAGGGTCCTTAATGTTTGCGGCCGGTTGACGGCGGCAGCGGAAGTGGGGGTGGCAGAGTTGGACTCCATGCGCCAAGCCCTAGCCGCGGCCCTGGAAACTTACCGGCAGCAAAAAGAATTGCAGACTAAATTACAGTTAGCCCAGGAGGACGCGGCCCGATTGTCCCGGCAGATCAGCGAAAAGGAGGGAGAATTGAGCCGGCTGTTGCAAGCGGCCGGGGCCGGGGATGAAGAGGAGTTCCGTCGCCTGGCCGCGGGCTTCGAGGAGTGGCGCGAGGCCGTGCAGAAGCAGGAAGCCAATGAGTTGGTCCTGCGCAACCTGGCCGGCACCTCGGAGGCGCAGGCCGCCCTGGAAGAAGAGCTGCGCGTCACCGACCCCCTGGAGCTGCAGGCGGAGAAAGAGCTGGTTCAAGCCCGGCTGAAGGAGCTCGATGGATCAATTTCCGACGACGACCAAGAAAAAGGCAAGCTCATGGATCGACTTGCCGAAATGACCCAGAATGAAAAGCTAGGCGAAATCCTTTTGGAGCAGCGCAGCCTGAAGGAACAACTGGCGGACGCGGTCAGACGGTGGGCCACCCTTGGGGTGTGCCGCCATCTGCTGGAGCAGGCCCAGCGGGTTTACGAACGGGAGCGCCAGCCTTCAGTGATTCAAGAAGCCGGGGGGTTTCTCCATACCATGGTTCACGGGCGCTATCGCCTAGTATCTTCCGTGGGCGAAATCGATGTGCAGTTGGAAGATGCTTCACTCCGGCGTAAGGAAGAGCATCGTTGGAGCGACGGTCTCAAGGATCAGGTTTACCTGGCGATTCGCCTGGGGCTGGCCTGTGAGTTCAGCCGCCACACCGAACCCCTGCCGGTGATCCTGGACGATGTGCTGGTAAAATTCGACCCAGCCCGCCGCCGCAACGCGGCCATAGTGATCCTGCGGTTCGCGCGTTCGCAACAGGTGCTGCTCTTCTCCTGCCACCCCGAATTAAAAGAGGTCATTGCCAAAGTCCGGCAGGACCTTGATTATCAGGATATCGCGGTCGCTTACTATGCTATTGCCGATGGCGTAATCACGCCCAGCGTTTCTTAGCCAGATCAGACCATGTCCCGGTGCCGGCATCATATCCTGCATCTCTGTTCCCAGGGTCTGGCCCATGCCCGCTGAGGCCCCCGGTTGACTATGGCCGCCGCGGAAATTTTTTCAAAAATCCATCGAGGGGCGAGAGCAGCAGGCCCTCTCTGGTATAGGGCTGCCATAAATTTAGATGAAATATGCTCCCCGGTCGGCTGGGCACCTGTGCCCGTAGGAACACGCTTAAAATTTTTTTCAGAAAAAGTACAAATTAGGATAATGAACATCATGCTGAATTAATTAATAAATTAGGTTATACTGCAAAATTTAATATATTTATTTTTTAGAATTCTTATGATATACTGCCGGCGGGCTTTGCCATGACCGAATTATCAGTCAACGACGAATTCTATTTTCAGTGGCATTTGACCGAGCGATGCAACAGAGCCTGCAAGCATTGCTACCAGGACGGAAAACCTTCAACTGAACTTTCCCTGGGAGATCTCCGAACCATCGTCGTTCTGATGGAAGAGGCCGTTACAAAGTGGGAAAAAAAGGGGACGATCTCCCTGACCGGGGGAGAGCCGTTCATCCGTCGGGATGATCTCCACGCCATCATGGACCAGATAGACAGGTCCGACAATCTCATCTACTATGACATCCTCACAAATGGCTCCCTGATTACTGACAGGGAAGCCAGTACCTTGAAAACACACAAAAAACTGCGTAGAGTTCAGGTTTCGCTTGAAGGAGCCACGGCCGAATCGAATGATGCTATCAGAGGGCCTGGCAGCTTTGATTCGACGATTACGGCAATACGGCGATTACGAGCTGTTGGAATCGACGTCTCGGTGATGACCACCATCAGTCGGGCCAATAGGGCGGAAATACCCGGGCTGGTCGCTTTGTTGGGGGCAGAGGGCGTAACTACTTTTGCTTTAGAGCGCTTGATTCCGGAAGGATCAGGCGCCGGTCTCTCTGATCTAGTCCTAAGCCCACCTGAATTGCGCGAGGTGTATAGAGGCGTCTATCAGATGGCCATGAATCAGCCTCCCGTACGGATACTTCTTTATAGGCCGCTTTTTGCCCTCTTGGCCCCAGAAGACCCCACTGTGGGCGCGCTTTGTTCCGCCGGGAACAATGCATTGACGATCATGCCAGATGGGACCATTTTCCCCTGTCGTCGATTGCCTATCCCAATAGGAAATGTGCTGGCAGATGGCTTTTATAAGGTCTGGTATGGTTCTGAGGTTCTTTGGAAAATACGTAATCCCCAAAATTTGAATACCAAGTGCCGTGATTGCACCTTGCTAACCCAGTGCCGGGGCTGTCGTGCCATGGCATACTTTACGACAGGTGACTACATGGCGGAAGATCCACAATGTTGGCAATAAAACCTGACGTGAGGCTGGCTCAGGCAGAAGGGATCATGGTCCAGGCTATTCCTGAAATTGACCATTATTATGCTTTCAGCATCATGGGTGGTGATCAGTTCAAACTAAACTACACAGCCTACTGGGTTCTGGGGGCAATAGGGAACGGAGTCAACTTCCAGACACTGCTTGATGAGTTCGCACAGAATTTTGACCTGGAAGAGGAAAAAGCCAAAGAAGATTTGGCGGAGGTCATTCAGTTCGCTTTGGAGAACAACATCATAAAGGAGATAGACCATGAAGACTATGAAGAAGACCGAGAAATACGAGAAGCCTAAAATCGTTAGGCAGACCAAGATGAGTTTTCCCATTGACATCATCGAGGCCACTGGTAAAGGGGTCGTGTGCAAACAGTGTTCATCTTGTCATAATTGCAGATGACATCGTTCGGTAACAAAGGCCCATCTTTTGAGTATCCTGAGTTTGCTTAAGACTATCTGGAGGTTACTCAAGATATTTTGGAGGACTGTTATGTACGGAAATCCAAATGAGATAAAGTTCCTTGAAAAAGTTAATGCAGTGATCGATTTGTGTATCGACCGAGAACTTTACCAATACTTAGATGATGGTCAGATACTCATGTTTAGTGATGATGCTAAAAAATATCTCGACTACCTACAAAAAAATAATGGGACCGAAACTTTAAATACTAGTTTTGGCAGATTCCCTGTCTTAGAGGTAAAAATACCAGATGATCTAATTAACTCTCGATTCAAAATGTTCAACCAGTCGTTACGACTCACAAATGAGAAGAATCAAGCTATTCTCTGGGATAAATGGTCGAATCTTTTCTGGGCTAAAAGACTTCGTGCGGAGATTCTCAAGAATAATAACAAAGAATGGAATGAGAGATATGATGAACTGATTCTTTTTCTTGAAACGCATATGCCGGGGGACACCCTGGTTTCGTGTAAGCAAAGTAAACAAAATAAGGATCATTGCATCACACTGCTCACATTCCTCATGGAACTCTCGGCCTTGGATAATAGGGAGGCCAGCTATGGTTACGCTGAGCGTGCCAGAAGACTCCTTGAAAAGATTCACCCCGATGAGCGCAAGCCATATGATCGTTGGATTTGGTGGAATATGGCCATGGCTTCTCAGCATATGGGGGGACGGGAACAACAGGCAGTGGTGGATTTTAATCGTGTGATCAGCAATTTCCGAGATGAGGTCAATTCGTCAGAAGCCCCTATTGAAAATGACGATAACTTCACACTAGAATTTCTTCTCAATATAGGACCCGCAAGAATCCAGCGTGCATCGATTCAACTTAGGCTTCAGCTAGGTTATCATGCTCTAAAGACTTTGAGTGATAATAATTTTGAAGACTGCTTGGAAAAACTGAAAAACGATGGAGCAAAGCTTGTTCAAGAGTCAGCGAAACATCTGATCAATAAGAAAGAAATGCTGAAGGTGGAAGCTTTTCTTCAGTTGGCAGAAATGGAACAAGCTAAGAGTTCGATAAATACACTTTGTAGCAAAAACATAATATTCCCAGAATTAGGCGATGACTGGAAGGAGGCCAGACTTCCTGACCCTAAGATCGTTCGCAAAGGAATTGAGATACAGTTAGTAGAACAAATCGTATACTGGTACTTGGAGGAGGCAAAGGAACTGAATCATACAAAGATAAATGAACCATCTGATTTCGACAAGGTTAATCAGGATGATATTCAGCGGTTAAGTTCGAGGTTAGCTTCGGTAGAAAATAATTACTGGAATTGGGTAAATGGAAACCGTTTTGATGAACATATCTACTTTTCAAGATGGGCACAGTTCCTAAAAATCGGGGCGGAGATTTATCAACAGTTAAACGAATTATCTAAGAACAATACCACCATCCCCTTTGATAAGCTTGATATAATTATTCAGTCCAAAGAAATATTAATGCAATCTATAAAAAATCTATATAACGAACACCGTAACCGCTTGCCCAACATCGAACAGCCACAACGGGATGAAACTATAAAATTGGAAGATTTTCGATCTGATGATCGTCCAGATTTCTTAAATGGACTGTCAGGGTTCTATAAAAATATGAGCGAAATCCTCAATGAGAAGGACAACAAATCAAAAAAGCTTTTCGATAGGTTGAAACAAGATCATTGTAAGTTACTTGCCGCCGTTGATAAAAACGAAAAGGAATTTGAGCAGAATACAACGATTTCTTCCCTGAATAGGTGTAACGAGCGACTCATTTGGAAGGGCGAAGATTGTAAGTCTAGGATGGCGTGTAAGGCGTGTCTAAAAGATCCACAAAATGATATTAGTGACTACTTTGCAGGACTTTTAGAATGTACCACGCCCATCTTAAGAAAGGATTCTCCGGACAACGAGTTACTTGCCATCGACTACGAATCGATTATGAAAGTCACGGAGGGCCATCTCTTAGAACATTTACAAAGCCCTTCTTTTCATGAGCCAAAGTCCTCCTTACATTTTGTCGGATTGCAGCGATGGAACTCGCTTACCCCAGCGCAAGGACGTTCGGTAGGAGGCGGGTATTTAATTTATCACACAAATGAAAATGGAGCAATAGAATTAGGAATAGCTATCGATCCAGGCTATGATTATGTTCGAAATTTATTCAAAATGGGTTTTAGTCTTAAAGACATAGATATAATACTAATAAGCCATGCCCACCCAGATCATCTTTGGGATTTCGAATCAATGGTTCATCTCGTCCATGAGCTCCATGTCAAGACGAAGGTAACTCATTGCTTTAATGTTATACTTACACTTGCAAGTTATCATAGGTTGAAACATATTATTAACAATCCAGAACTTCGAAAGTATATAAATCCTATACTGATAGATATTGATAAGGAAATAGAAGATGATTTTCTAAAGATGGCAACATACGAATTTTGCTTTGATAAAAGAGAGGCGCATAATTCCAGCGATCCGCGATGGCGTTGCAAAATTCCAACTGCGAAAAATCAATTAGCAAATGAGACAAGTATCGAAATTAATTGCACAAGAGCCTACCACGATGATAACTCGGACATATCAGATAGTTTTGGATTTAGAATCAAGTTTAATGGCGCTTATAATCCTATTGAGATATCAAAAGAACTATGGTTTGGCTACACTGGAGATACGAAATGGGTTAGTGACGATCTATATAATAAAGGCTGCCCCATTCATGAGGAACTTAGAAGCTACTGTTCTAAGGCACCTTGGAAAAGTGTAGCTCCACAGTACAAAGATTGTGATGTATTGCTTATACATTTGGGTTCTCTTATAGATCATAAGAACGAAGAAAAGAACCAATTTGCATATTACGAAACAGCCAACAAATGTGAGTCTTTGATTCGTGAAAAGAATCATCTATACTTGATGGGAATTATACGTTTTCTAAAATTGCTACATAAAGTTTCGAACAAATCAGGACAAAAGCGTAAGCTGATACTTATGGGAGAATTCGGGGAAGAATTGAGAGGTGGCATTAGAAAAGATCTTGTTCGTCGTTTAGAGGGTATAGTAAATAATAAGTGGCGAATCGTTCCTGTAGATGTTGGTTTGGATGTCCTAATTTCAGATAAGGGGAAAGAGTCTAAAAAAACTGATAAGAATGATTGTAATTTTAAGTTCCTGTGCGCCTTATGTGACAATTATTGCTCTATGGATTACATTCAATACTTTACATTTGGCCAGGATGAGGCCATCTTTCATATATGCAGGACCTGTCTCAAGGCATTCCCGGAAGACGTGCGGAAGAACAAGCTCAAACGTTTATATGAAGTAGGCAGGGAATTAAAGCAGTATCCATCATGTGAATAATCCCATGTCAGCTGAATTAGTCGTATCAGCAGCTACAAGTCTCATGCGCTTTGTCAGCGATGCTGCCAAAAAGCCATTAGAACCTATTCGCACAGCTAGAGCAGTATGGGCTCTTTCATTTTCTGGGACTTCCTTATTGGGACCCTTGCATGATCAGATTATTGGGTACTTAATTCGAGCGCAACGGGCAGATGGCGGGTGGTCTGATCCGGAAGAAACAGCTTGGGCGGCTGGGGCTATTGGCTCATTAGGAGAGCAAAGCAGCTTGCTAGTGCAGACGGCAGCTGAATGGTTGGATAGCGTCCGCAAGCCCACAGGTGGTTGGGGACGCCATGATCGAGATCAAGCCCGCATACCTGTCACTGCTTTGATTGCGGCCCTTGTTCCCGACGTTGTCAAACCTAACGACATTACCTGGATATCTAACCAATGGCAACGTGACTTTGAAGGGACTGTTCGCCTGTCTTATAAGGCCGGGTTCTTTCTCCTTGCAATGCCAGAAGGACATGCGAACCCCCTTGTTGAACAGACCATCGAACATCTGGCGAAAGACCAGAACGATGATGGGGGCTTTGGTCCCTGGAAGAATCACCCCATAGGGAGCGATCCATGGTCCACAGGAGTAGTGCTTTGGGGGCTTTCGCGGTGGATAGGCCTGGTAGATAAAGATGTCATTCATAAAGCGATTGCATGGCTTGAAAGAAGACAGCTGCCAAATGGCTATTGGCCATACCATTACTTGGATGACGGCACGTCCCTTGCCTTGATAGGCGCCGTAGCCGCCATGAAAGCTCTGGCATCCCTCGAGTAAATATGTGCACAATCGTTGTAACTTTCAATGAAAATGAGCCAGATAATCTTCGGGCTATGGCCATGGCTGTACGCCATAGGGGGCCGGACACTCTTGAGACCTGGACAAACGATCGCCATGGGGTAGCTGGGTGCCGCCTCTCCATCTTTGGAGACAAGAGCGCTCCCATAGTTTATCATGATCTAGTGACCGGCCTGACCGTCCTTTTGAATGGTGAGATTTACAATTATCACGATTTGTGGAACGAGCTATCCAGACAAGGATATTGGCCTTCGACTGACCTGGAAGCCGAGCTCATTGCACGGCTGTATGCGATACATGGAACAGATTTTGCCTCCTGCCTCAAAGGCATGTTTGCGGTCGCGATTTTGGATGACCAAAACCTTGTTCTTGCAAGAGACAGATTCGGCATTAAGCCCCTCTATTACTATCAGGTCGGGAAGACCACCCTGGTATGTTCAGAAATCAAGGGGCTTCTCGCTCACCCAAAGGTTAGCCCGGTGCTCAACACCACTGCCCTGGAAGAAACATATGTTTTCGGCTATGTCTACTCTCAGGGAGAGACATTTTTTCAGGGAATTAAACAAGTACTTCCTGGATCGGTCGTTTCCATAGACTCCGCCGGGGTGATGGCCAAGTCGATATTCGGCGTACTTCCTCCAGCCCGCCAGCTCAATGGCTGTTTCGGATATGATTATCCCTCCGCCGTTAAGCAAACGAGACATCTGCTTATACAATCCGTTGAACGGATGTTGCAGCACGGTGCTATGGAAAAGGGTCTGTATTTGTCAGGCGGGGTTGACTCCACTACAATAGCTTATGTGGCTCGACGGGAGCTCGATTATCCTCTTAAAACCTTCACCCTGGGTGACAGCCCTGATACCCCGGACTTTCAGATGGCGAGATTGGTGGCCAATGCCTTGGGTACAGAGCATAAAGAGTTTCTGATCTCGACCGACGATTACTGGCGATCCCTCCCGGACTACCTGGCCCATTTTGAAAGCCTTATGGCCGGCGGGGTATTCCATATTCAAGGGGGACTTGCCTTTCATATTCTCTCAAAATTCATCTCAGATCACGTACGGGTTGCGTTCTCAGGTGAGGGTGCCGACGAGCTATTCGGAGGATACTACTGGATTTACACGCATCCGCTTGGATTTTCTGATCGTATCAGGGGAAGACTATCAAAGCTCCAGAAAAACGGCAGGGTGATGGATTTCGTAGAGACGATATTCCCGGAACCCGAAGACGAGGGTTTATACCGGCGAAACCTATTTGACCATCTTCTGCGCGGAGGCCTTTCCAATTATCATCTTCAGAGCGTAGATCGATCTGGCGGGGCTTTTGGGTTTGAGATCCGCCCTCTTTATCTTGATGACGACCTGGCCCAGTGGGCTATGGAATTGCCCATTGAGTATAAAGTTCCAGATAATAAGACCACTAAGAAGATTCTACGGGACACATTCCGGGAGGACTTTGAGAATCTGGGGATTCAAGAAGTAACGACTCGCCTCAAGATGGGTATGCCTTCGGCTGTTGCAAATCTGGAGGCCAAAATCTCCGAACAGGTGGAGGGCGCCATCACAGATGAAGAAATCCGAAAACATCCCTTGAGCCATCTTCTGGATTCCAAGATGGGCCTCCTGTTATTTGATCTTTTCGAACACATCTTTTTTCATGGCTGGGACCACCACAGCGATACTCCACCCCCGGGCTCTTTGCTCTCACGAGTATGGCCACAATAGCCGGCATCGGCAAATTTCCACCTCTACAAGGCGGCATTTCGTCAAGGGCATACTGGTTTGCCAACGCAATGGCAAAGCGGGGCCACCTGATTCACATGGTGACCGAGCGAACCGATGTTGACGAAATGCACGCCATACCTGGAATCAATTCAATTTCCTGCCACCCAAACGTTGTAATCCATCGTCCAGATGAGGTTGTTCCCTGGCATATCCCGGATGACCGGCACAGGATTCTGGGTCTTCTGAACAAGCTCTTGGAAGTTCTGGAGAGAGAGAAGCCTGATGTTATCGAGGCCAATTATCTTGTCCCCTATGGCCTGGTAGCTTATCTTGCTAACCAAATCACCGGCATCCCGTATGTATTGCGTCATGGTGGTTCAGATATCAGGAAGTTCCTCGCCGGCGGTTTATGGCCTGTCCTATGGCGCAAAGCACTCCAGGGGGCCAGCCTCATAATCACCGATGCTGATAGCCAGGCGCTCATTCGGAAATGGTCGCATCGAGTGAGAACCCTGACACCTTATGTGCCTGATATCTCCTTTTTTCATCCAGCCCAAAAGCAAGGAAAGGCTCGTCCGGTACTTGCTCTCATAGGCAAAACGAACTACCACTGGAAGCATAAAGGATGGCAGCGGGTTATCGATGTTTGGCAGCAGCTGGAGGGGTCCTTTGATTTTCTTGTAGTCAGCCAGGGGATAGGGATAGAGGATTTCAGAAGCTATGTCAACTCGCGAATGGGAGGCAAAGTGACCTGGCAAGGTTTTGTTTCCCCGTGGAGAATGCCCAGCCTGTTGAAATCTATTGATGGTCTTTTTTTCTACGAAGCTGATCTTCCTCATCCGGTATTTTCGAATCTGGCTATAGAGGCCCTTTTCTGTGGGGTAGCCCTTTTTGCCGATAACGACAAATTGGTAGATCATTATCATGCGCACGGCATTGATTTAGGACAAGTAGCTGAACTAATTGTGACATTGCCGAGCGATGAGACGAAAAAGGCAGCAGGTGTAGTGACGGCCCATTATCATTCCGAGCGTTCTGATGTTGCCCCACCTGATAAGGCTATCTACAGTAATTATCTTTTAGCCAATGAAAAAGCGATACTCGATTGCAATGGACTTTAGACCAGGTGGAGCGAGTTTCAGCATCACATCTGAGCGAGGGGGGCGGGGGCCCTGGAGGATAAGGACCTGCATTAACCATATTCATGCCCGCCCAGAGGATAGCTCGGCCCGTTACCTGGGGGTGTGATGGCCGGGGTTCCGGGACCTGCCCGGAAACTTGGGGGTGAAGCCAGGAGCCGGGCCTGAAGCCGAAAGAAGGGAAATGACCCCTTACCGCTACTCTTGCCCCGCTCTCAATCGCCCCATCACCGGCTTCTCATGCAGCCGTTTTCTTTCAAACCCGCGTCCACCAGGCTTTTCAGGCTAAATCCCCGGTCCAGGAGCACAGTCTGGCTTAGGTTGAAGCCAAAAGAACAGGAGCCGCACCAGATAAACTTGAATTTCCTGTTTCACATAGGATTCATCAGGGGTTGGGGAAGTTGCTACATTTGTAGCAACTTTTCCGAAAGACTTCCCGTCTCCCCCGCCCGTGGGGGTGATAATCTCAGGTTTTTGGAACATTCTGTTCCACCGTTTTGCCCCCGCGCCCGTGGGGGTGATTTCACAAATCGCGTTTCTGGCAGGTTTCCTGCCGTTTTGCCTCTGCGCCCGTGGGGGTGATACTTCCCCCCAGAGTGCCCCAATTCCGCCACAGAGCCTTGCGTAGATGGGCCATTTCCGCACGATCTTCCCGGGTGAAGGGTAAGGGTAAGGGTCCCGCCCTTATCTCTCATTCTGGGGTGTCTCAGGCCTCTCCAAACAGGGGCAGCCCCACCTCTTGCCCCGAGTCCTGGGCCCTGAGCCTTGCTCTTGCCCTTGACCATGGTGCCAACACTGGCCGCCGGCGTGCACCATCCCCACTTACCACCTCTCCGTCCAGGCGCCGGCCTCCCCTTCGCCTGCCCCTGTCCAGACCGTAGCCGCAGCTCCGGGCCGGCTCCGGCGTCCACCATGCACTATCCGCTAGTCGCGGCCCTCCCCGGCGCAAGGGTGGTCCCCCCCTGTCTTAATATGCCCCGTGCGGAGATTTTTTCAAAATTTCATTCCCGGAATAATCGGAAGTACCCCCCCATGATGGGACCCAAAGGCAAAAATTTTATGAGCAAAATATAGCCGGCTGGCGGGGCCTTCCTGCGGGCGATTTAAGCATTTCACAGACCCCCCTGAACTTTCCCCCATGGGTGCTCCCTTTGCGGGCCGTGGTGGGTCTGTGAGTGGCCCTCAGTACCGTAGATTTATCTTTCCGAAAGAGAGGGCTGAGGAGGTTTCGGCGGGTGCCGGTGCTCTCAGCGGGCAGGGTTGGCTAGGAGAAGGGCGACGGCACCGTTTATCTTTGGCTTCAAATCCCCTCTCCCGTAGGAACTTGACTTAAGTCAATACCAGCCAACACCCGCGGCGGGAAATCGGTGTCTTTCCAATGGTACACCCGTCCCTTTGGCGGCAGTCCCGGCTTAAATATATCCTTGTTACCGTCTGCTTGCCCCCTGAAGAAGGTTAAGGCGTCATCCGGCTTCTCAATCAGTGCCACCGCTTCCTCGACCGAAATTTGGAGGTGTTCTGACCAAAGCTGCGCTACCCAATTCCTTATCAGGGCAGTGTCCGTGAAGGCGATATTCATTTCCGAGTGGAACCACATGCTCGTGAAGGCGATGTTGGCCGAACCGCCGGTCATTACTGCCCAATCAGGGGTGAACACGGCCATAGTCTTCGAGTGAATATAGGTTTCGCTGTAGATGAATTTTCCCTGGGTCCGTGGATCAGGCCTGCAGTTGCCCAGGGTGAGTAGCGCTACATTATTATGGCCCTCCACCATCTTAGACTGATCCTGTAAATAAGAGAGCCTCTCCCATTCCTTTTCAACTCTTCCTAGAAACGTTCCCTCGTCCGGTTTCCAGGTCAAGAGGGCAATAATTTTGGTGCCTCGCTCGGCAGCCGCATGTATCTCGGCAATAATCCCGTGGTCGAAGAAGTATTGGTTTTCGATATAAACTAAACTTCCTTCCCCGGCTTCCGCGGCTCCCTTTAAGGCTTTTAGATACAGATCCCTGATCCCCAGGTCTCCCTCCGGTATCGTATGATAAGTGTTCGGGGCGATGGTCCGCAGCACCTGAACCTCTATCCCGTCGGGCACCGGTGGAATCTGGTCTGGGGTGACCGGAGCCACCACATACGAGGTCACATCGGCGTGGGGGATGGTGGCGTTATTATAGCGTTCCACAAAATTAGCCAGAACGTCGCCCACCGCGGGTCCCTTAATCCGGTAGAAAATGTCATGGAGCGGCGGATTCTGCTCCAGCCATTTAAGCGGATACGGATATTTCCACTCCACGCGTCGAACATCCAATGAATCGTGGTTCGGGGTATCCCAGTAAGTTTGAACCGGATTGATACCGCCGACGAAGGCCACCCAGCCGTCTCCACCGTCGTCCATGATGTAGGTCTTTTGATGATGACATCCAAATTCCGCTGAAAAAGCAATATCTTTGGGATCGAAGAGGTCAAGCACCGAAGTATACGTGCCTTTAAAGCCTGGAGCTTTGTCCCAGCGGGCTTGAATGCTGCCGGGTCCCTCATTGACCCCTGAATAGGGTGGGCCGGGATCTGGAATGGTGTCCGGGGTGTGAAGAGCGGGCTGCCACACCACCATGCGGACGTCAACGTCATTTGAGCGAGAATTCAAAATGCATAACAACGTTTCCTGGCTGTCCGGAACCAATAGGAAATCGAGATCACCAAAGGAAATCGTCAGATAGATGAACTTCTTCGCCTTCTTAAAAGCATCGGAAATTTCTTTGTAGGCCGATTGACCGTCGATGAGAATCTGAATCTCATTGCCCAGGCGCGGCGGGTAGAAACCATTTTGTGCCCAGGGTGTGGAAGTTGGGTCTATGTCTTTGGATACTTCCATAATTTACCTTCTGTTTTTGATGATGATCCCGGTTGGCAAATCATATCATAAATTTTTTCTGGAAATCCGATAAGTTTTGGCCATGGCAAGCCATCGAAAGTGTGGGAAGCTCAGATCCGCCTCCCCTTCATTCCTGGCCGTTAGCGGGAGGGCCGAGTGATAGGTTCGTCTCCTTTGGCCAGCCACGGCCATGACCGGCCGCATTCAGGCGCCCGGCCCGCAGGTGCAAAAAAGGAAACCTCGGGATTGGGACTCCTGCCCCCCTTGCAACTATGATTCGTCCGGAAATTTTTTCAATTTTCCATCGAGGCGTGAGAGCAGCAGCCCCCCTGGTCTAGGGCCACCCCCAAATTTTAAGATTAAAAATTCTCTTCGATCGGCAGGGCACCTGTAACCATAGGAACACCCTCTGCAAATGCGGGGCGCATTTTCTGAGAGGCTAAAAGGGGTAGCAATGATATAAGGAAGGGAGGAAGGAAGGCTCCCAAGAAAACCGCTAAACCTTATTCCACAAGGCTTTTAAACCCGGGGCCAGAGTTTCTTACCATGCCCGGAGGTGGCATGTGCATGTGGCCTCTGCTTTTCCTCTGGCACACCACTACCGATCAGTACTGGCCTGGGGTCCTTAGGCTTCCCAGCCTGTTAGCATCTGGTCGCCGAGGGATTGGTATGCCCGAAATCTGGGTAGTGGGTCATTTTGATTTTTGCTAGGGATGGATTTTTTCGCTTGTCTGTGCAATAATTAATTCATGCCTGATCGTCCAAAGAGACCGAAGCGCCCTCGTGATCTGAACCTCCTGGCGAAGATGATTGTCGAGATCGCCACAGAGGGCGAACCCGCCGAAGCTCCCTCCGAGAAGAACCCCCACGCTGTCGCCTTGGGTAAATTGGGCGGCTTGAAGGGCGGCCCCGCCAGAACTAAGAAATTATCTGCCGAAGAACGGAAAGAATCTGCTAAAAAAGCCGTAAAAGCCAGGTGGGATAAGGCTAAAAAGTAGGTCTGGAATATTTTAGGAATATTTTTATTGCTTTTTTCTAAACCGCTGATAGAATCAGGCTATCCTCATTCAAGGAGAAGATTATGCCAATTCCTGATATGAAAATTGTTAGAGAAAACCTCCTTCCCTTGGAACCAGACATTCACGAAGCCTATCATGGAGCATGGCAAGATTACCGAAATATTAATATCTTGAGTTTTGATGCAAGGACAAGAGCAACAATTGTAAACGAATTGGCGAGACGGAGATTAATAGCCCTTCTTTCTGAAAAAGGCGTTATTATCGAAGAAAAATATGAGAGTGCCTTATTTATAGTAAATAACACGGTATCATTTAAACTAAAAAAAGGCGATGGACTTGGCTTAAGCCGAAGCTATCGCACCATACGTGCCGAGGCATACCATAATCATGATGAATATAGTGAACTATGGCCTTCAGTAAATCGGGTTGAGACTGTATATGTTTTAGATGGTTTAGCAATAGAAATAAAAGAAATATACGTTGTTGGAAGAGACGGCGATTATATTGCCTGGAAATATGCCATCATGAGTGATTCCATCCCCCTTTATCAGCCACTTCTACCCTTCCCAGAGCCCCCGACTACACCTCCAAGCGCTATCATTGGACCTTTGGATAATGTACTACCATTTATGAAGAAGGAAGAAAATAAAGAGAAATAATTATGGAAAGCTCTTTTAATTCCAACCTTCTTGTTATTGCGAGACAGGCAAGGGGGTTTAGTCAAGAAGCCCTCAGCCATAAGATTAAAATAACTCAAGGCTATCTGTCAAAGATAGAAAATGGGTTAATGATTCCAAATGATGATGTGGTCAAAAAGTTGTCCAATATATTGGATTTTCCTATAAGTTATTTTTATCAATCAGACAGGATATATGGTCAGCCGCTTAGTGTTCATACAAACACTAAGCCATTTTCTATGACAAGAAAACAAAAGTTAGGAGAAGGCGTATTAGATATAGTTAATGCACAAAATAATCATCATATAATGAACATTTCACGATTGATGAAGGGGGTTAATTGGCATGAGCCGGAATTGCCTTTACCCTATTATGATATTGATGAATATGAAGGCGATACTCAGGAAATAGCTGCATTAGTGAGAAGAACATGGCGTATTCCAAGAGGGCCGATTCAAAATCTTACAGAATATATTGAGAGAGCAGGTATATTAGTAATTTGGTGCGATTTTAATGGGGCCGCTATTGATGGGATGACTCTACTTGTTCACAATAAAAGCATTCCTATTACTATCTTATTAAATCATTCTCAGCCTGCCGACCGAATGAGATTTACCCTTGCACATGAATTAGGACATATTGTTATGCATTCTATAGCTACCGCGGAAATGGAAAAACAGGCAAATGAATTTGCAAATGCTTTTTTGATGCCCTCAGCAGATATCAGACGAGATTTTGGGGAAAGGGTAACTTTAATGCGGTTGGCAATGTTAAAACCTATTTGGAAGGTCTCTATGCAGGCATTATTAATGTGCGCCCATTCAATAGGTGCAATTGATGATGTTCAAAACGCTTCTTTATGGAAGCAGATATATGCAAAAAATATTAGGCGACATGAACCAGCTTCGCTTGATTTTCCGCATGAATTACCAACGGTATTTCCAAAATTGCTAAACATTTATTCTGAGGATTATAAATATTCGGTTGAAGACTTCTCAAAAACATTACATATGATGCCATCTTATATTGAGAAACTTTACTGGTTTGCTGATCCATTGAAAAAGCAGAGAAACAATTTGCGGGTAGTCTCTTAAAGAGGGAGGATTGCATTATCTGATCCTGGTGAGATAAAAAACCCCGCCCCTATTGCGAGTAGGGACGGGGTTAAAAAAATAGGTGAATGGGCCGGTACCTCAGTGGATAGAGGATTAGATCAGGTCCTGAAAAGCCGCAGAACCTCCCAACGACGCTTTTTTTTGCAGGACGGCTCTGAGATTTATATCATTGCTGTCCCGCTCTTCCATGAGGGGCAGATGATAGGGCTGCTGGCCTTAAGCCTGGACGCGGCGGAAGCGTTGCAAAGGTGGGGTCTGACCGATAAAGAGTTCATGGCTCTGGATTTTAATAATTAGCTCACCCTGCTACGAGATTCGCGGGCCCAGAAGAGTCAATTTGCGGGACTGGCGTTTTCCGGGATGCTATGGACTACCCCCCCCCAACCGAGTCACAACTTCAGCTTTAAGGTGGCCGGCCAGAAAGGTCGGGAACTCAATCTCGCATTATATGCGCTTAGATCTGGAGTTATCCAAATGCAAGGTTGCTGCTATGACCGGGAACTTATCAAGACACTGAAAACTTCCCCTATCCATTTCATATCTGGACCTCTGCGCCGATAATTTTCGGGTCAGAATCTCCAAGGCAGGCATTCGGAAGCGCGGGCAGAAGCTGATTTCGAATTAAATACCCAATCGGAAAGAGAGATTGAGGATTTTGCAGCACCTATAAAATCAGAACGAGCTTATTTTGAAAATATTGCACCACCTGGAGAAGCAGCCAGGCTAAGGAAACGGAAGATTCCCCGTTTTCTTGCCTCCCGCATGATGTCATGGATGTCATAGAGATAAGGATTAAAAGCGCCCTGGTCCGATCGAAGATTCCCGGTGTGGACTATGTGATCAACCCGTATTTGGGCTGCGGGCATGGGTGCCGATACTGCTATGCCGTCTTCATGCGGAAATACTCTCATCATCCAAAGTCGCCGTGGGGGAGCTTTGTAGAGGCCAAGACCAACATTGCAAAGGTGTTGCACTCCGAACTGCACCGGAAGAGACGGCAGGGGAGAGCTCTGCTCTCCAGCGTTTGCGACCCATACCAGCCCCTGGAACATCGATACCATTTAACCCGGGCATGTCTTGAAGTCTTGAGGAACTGGGGTTGGGGAATCGACATCCTCACCAGGTCGCCATTGGTGACCCGGGACGTGGACATTCTTGCCGCAACCCCTGGGGTGAGTGTGGGGTTTTCCATCCCCACCGACGACGACGAGGTCCGGAAGGTGCTGGAGCCTCATGCCCCTCCCATTGGCGCCCGGCTAAGTGCCTTGAGCAAGTTACACGAGGCCGGCATCGCCACCTGGGTATTCATCGCTCCTATCCTGCCCATGAATCCCACCA
>Ga0187864_10001655_pt1 | contig 20914 bp, 17 predicted proteins | sample June2016WEW_11_4_FD_132985 | JGI IMG/M metagenome (GOLD analysis project Ga0187864, IMG submission 132985) | Peatland microbial communities from SPRUCE experiment site at the Marcell Experimental Forest, Minnesota, USA - June2016WEW_11_40 | ecosystem: Environmental > Terrestrial > Soil >...
CTGGCGCGCCCGAGAGGATTTGAACTGATTTTATGGTGCCCAAGAGAGGACTCGAACCTCCACTCCCTTGCGGGAACTAGCTCCTGAAGCTAGCGCGTCTGCCAATTCCGCCACTTGGGCAAATCGTGCGGCAAAGCGAGGCAAATCCATATTGCCGTCCGGCCGATGGTTTGTCAACGAACACGCCCCATGCAAACTGGGCCCGTTTGAACTGTCCCGCCAGATAGGGTAGCTTACGCGAATGGAACCGAGAGAGTTGGTGCGCGTATGGGTCGAGGCGTTCAATCGGGCGGATGTGGATACCCTCGCATCGCTTTACGAAGAGGACGCCATCAATCATCAGGTGGCTGAGAGCCCGGTGAAGGGTCGCAGCTCCATCCGCGAGATGCTGAAAAAGGGTTTTGCGGCGGCAGAGATGGTCTGCATCGTCGAAAACCTCTTTCAGGATGGGGAATGGGCCATTCTGGAGTGGCGCGATCCGAAGGGCCTGCGTGGTTGCGGTTTCTTCCGCGTGCAGCACGATAAGATCACATTCCAGCGTGGATATTGGGACAAGCTTTCGTTTTCCAAGTCACACGGAGTACCCCTGGACCGCTAGAGCTGTAAACTGATCCGCTACCGCCCGCGCGCAGTACCATTGACCCGCGTCGCATTCAGCCCCTAAAGTGCCTGTCGAGAGTTCGCGAGGGAAGAGGGAGGCCCAACATGGCAACAACCCGCGCGATGCTTGAGCGGCGCCGTTCGAGCCGCGTTCCGATCCACATTCCTGTCACGGTTCTCAGCGCCGAACCCGGCAGTGACCTGCACGACGTATCCGCCGAGGCCGTTTCCGTCAGCCGCTATGGCGCGCTTCTTCGCGTCCCGTTCCTGCCCGCTCTGGGCTCCCGGATCGAGATCCTCCACGGTGTTTCGCACGAGGTACGCGAATTCCGCGTCATCTCCGCGCGAGACCAGAAAGAGGACGGCCTCTTTGAACTGGGCGTCGAGATCTTCTATCCGGCCCGGAACTTCTGGGGCATCCAGTTCCCCGGCGAACGCCCGGCTTGACACCCTGCTGTCCCGGTAGTGCTATAATCCCGCAAAATTGGCCTATCTGGGCCGCCGGCAATGTCCTCGCGGTCGCGGGACGGGGGAGGTAGCCATGGGAACGCTCCAGATACTGCTCATCTGCTGGGGTGTCGTTACCGCTGTGTTGGTCTGCGCGCTGATCTACCGCAGCACGCTCGAGACCCGCGAGGAAGACCAGATCTTCCTGGACGCTGCCGAAGACATGATGGCTAATGAGCAGCGTGCGATCGTCACGCGGATCGAAAAGCTCAGCTGGCCGATCACGGCGCTCTGGGTGCTTTCGGGAGCGTTGCTCGCGGTCGTTGCCGGGATGTGGCTCTGGCAGGGATTCCGAAGCTTTTGATCCCCGGGGCGCTTGGCGTTAGCGCCTGTCCCTATGGTTGGGGAGGGGCGGGCGTCTGCTGAGGTTGTTGTTGTGTTGCGGTCTGCTGTGTAGCTTCCGGAAGAACCTCGGACGTGTGGTTGTGCACGATTAGCCAGTTCCCGCCCACTTTGGTGAACACCAGGGTCGTCTGGCCTTGGATCGAATACGGTTTGCCGTTCAGCATCGACTCGAATTCCCATTGGTACGACGCCCAGGCCACGTCTCCGTGCGTGAAAACGAACGTGTTTCTCCGGATGAGCTGCATCCCCTGAAACGCCGCCTTCTGCTGGTTGTAGAGAGCGGCGTAGTTCTGCCAGCCGATCACGGGCGGCTCAAACGTGCTTCGAACCCACGTGGCGTTGTCCGCATAGTATTTGTGCATCATCTCCGTGTTGCCGAGCTGCAAGGCGGCGAGCATCTCTCCAATGTTGCGGTCGATCTGGTCGGAGTCCGGCGTGGGCGGGAGGGTCACCTGGTCGGACGCATCGGATTTTTTCGACTTCTTGTCTTTCTGTGCCTGCGCGCTGGACGAAAGTGAGAAGACCAGAGCGGCCGCCACGAAGCAGGCGAAACCGCGAACGCGGAATAATCCCCCCAGATTCTTTCTCATTCGCCTCCCCTCCTGACCGGCTCGGAGCATAGCACGAAGCGAAAAGCGCGCGGCGCGACGAAGTCGTGCCGTGTGTCGCAAGCGAGCACGCGGGATTTCCGAGTCGTCACTTCGCGGCGGAGTGCCGCGTCTGGCTCAGCAGGTTCACGAACAGCCGGTAGGCTCCCGGCACACCGGCGGGCAGTTCGCGGAAGAACGAGAGGCCGGTGTAGATGTACACGCCCTTGCCGTCGCGCGCGTAGACCAGCCCGCCCGTCGCTTCCGGCTCTCCCGGATCGGTCAGGCCGAGGACAGGCTGATAGCGCGGATCCCACGTGCCCCAGAAGTAGAGGCCGCGCTCCTGCTCCCAGCCCTGAAAGTCCGCCATCGTGATTTTGTTCGGCGTGTTGAGCAGAGGATTATCCGGCGCGAGAAAATGCACCGGCGAATTGGGGTCGGTCACGCGAGACGTCTGGTCCGGCATCTTCGCCGGGAACGGCGCGGGCAGGAGTTTGTTCCACGCAAAGTCGCGTTCGTAGAGGACGAGCAGCGTCCCGCCCTTCTGCACGTAATCGAGCAGCCGCGGATTCGCGGCCATCACGTCTGGACGCAGCTCGTACGCGCGGATGCCCGCGACGATCGCGTCGTACCGGCTCAAATCGCCGAACGCGAGCGCGACCTCGTCCAGCAAATCCACTTGAATGCCGATCTGCCGCAGGGTTTCCGGCAGCACGTCGTTCTCGCCCGCGATGTAGCCGATGTGCAGTCCCGCCGGCACCGTCAGGTCGAGCACGTGCACCGTCGCGTCGTCCGGCTCGCTCCAATCGCGCGTCGGCAGCGTCGGGATGGGTTCGAGCGACGTGCGGAACGTCTCGTCACCGAGCCGCGCGTAGGGGCGCAAAGGATACGCGCCCGGCGCGACTTTCGCGGGCGGCGTCACGACGTAGCGAATCAGATGATCTCCCGGCTCCGAAAAATTGAGCGGAGGAATGGGCTGCGCGCTCCATCCATCCGGCGCATCGAGTCCCGCGGCAACTGTCGCTGGCTTTGTCCCGTGATAACGCACCCGCGCCAGCAATTCCAGCGGCGCCGACGCCCGCTTCGCCGGCACCATCACCTGCGCCGGATCGACCGTCAGCGTCACCGCCGGGACTAGTTCGAGTGGATAGATTTCGATCCCCGTCGTTTTGGCCTCGGCTGATTCAACAGGCTCCTCGATCGCAAAATCGTACCCGTCGATCGTCGCGTGCAGCGCCAGCCGGACGAGAGGCGGCGGGAACGGCAGGATCGCATCGGACGGCGAGCTGGGCGGCTTGGCCCCGGCGGGAATCGCGACCGTGAAGCGGTAGCTGTTGCTTCCGGTTTTCGCGTCATTGAGCGTCGCCGTCCAGCCCTCCGGCAGTAGCAGGCTCGATTTGTCCACCGTCCATTTCAACGGCACGGCCGGCTGATCGAGAAAATTCACGCTCACTGCGAAATTCTCGCCCGCGACGAGTTGGTGGCGATCCGCCTGCCGGTCGATCGGCAGCGCGATGTCGTCCGCGAGCGCCGCATCGATCCTTTCGCGCACGCCGTCGAGCTCCCACAGCGCGGCCGCGCTGTCGTCGCCGCCCGCGCTCGAGATTTTTTCGCGCAGCCCCGCAATTTCCTTGCCCGCATCGGCCAGCGAATTCGCGGCGGCGGTGCGATCGAGGTTCAGCGCTGATTTCGCTGCCGCGGCCAGATTCTGGTCAGCCGATTCGAGCGCCGGCGCCATCAACGCCTGGAGTCCCGGAAAGCGCGCCCCGAGCGACGTAATCGAATCCGCCAGCAGCTTCGGATCGAATCCCGCGCCCGCTTCCTGTCCGTGTTCCGTTATGAGCGAAACCGGACGGCGGAAAAATGGGTTGCCGGAAAACGACGGCGTGCCTTGCGAACGGTGTTGTGCGTGCCCCTCCATCCCCATCTCGACGTAGCTCTTGCCCCACAGCGGCGAAACATCGTTTATCGGGAATTGCACAGCGCCACCGGGCGCCTGCGGTGCCGCAGGGCCGAAACCAAAGCCCGCCGGCCGCAGCTCGAGCGTCACTTTCCACGGCTTCAGGCCTTCCGCGATCTGTTCGGGAAACTTCGTGGGATCGGCTGCGTCCGCGATCGCCTCAGGCGTATAGATTCCGCTCGCCTGGTGCTGCCCGTGCCCGAAATGGACGCCGCCCCATCCGTTGATCACCACATCCGGCCGAAAAGTGCGAATCACTCGCACCATATCTTCCACCGGCAGGTCGCCCCACGCCTTCATCGTGTCGGCTGCGCTTTTCGAAAATCCGGTATCGACGGCGCGCGTGAAAAATTGGCGCACGCCGTAATGCTGTCCCGCCGCGAGAAGTTCCGTCGTGCGAATCACTCCCAGTTGGCCGTCCTGCTCCGGGCCGATCGCGTTCTGCCCGCCCTGCCCGCGCGTAATCATCAGCAGCGCGACGTCCGCATTGAGTCCCCGCGCGAGATACGCGATCAGTCCGGCCGTTTCGTCATCGGGGTGCGCCGTGATGTAAAGGATGCGCGTCGCGACGCGCGCCTTGTTGATCGCCTCGACTGTCTCCGGCAGCGACTGCGCCGAAAGCGACGCCGCCAAAGTCACTGCCAGCAACGCCAGCACCACTGGTTTCGTATATCGCTCGACGATCTGTCTCACTGGGCGATCTCCTCAAATGGCCATTGGCGCAGGAATCGGGCGCGTCCCAAGTACACAAGAATACCCGCGGTGGCGGCTGCAAGCGAGGCCAGCATCGGCGTGCGTCCCGTGGAAACGAAAATTCCCACCCAGCCGACGATGGCCACCACGACCGGCAGCGGGTACAGCCACATGCGGAAAGGAAACCGGTCGCTTGCCCAGCGCCGCCGCAGCAGAATCAGCCCCACTCCCTGGCCGACGAATTGGATGATGCACCGCATCGCCAGGATGGCGCGAATCACGGAAATGAGGCTGAACGCGAGGCTGAAAACGAGCGCCGCCGCGCCAACCGCCGCGAGCGAAACATCCGGGAACCGCTTCGTGGGATGCACCCGCGAGAAAATCGAAAAGAAATTCCCGTCCAGCGCCGCCGCGTACGGCACCCGCGAATACCCGAGCGTGGCCGAAAAGACCGACCCGAGCGCCGTCAGCAAAATCAGCGCCGTGGCGAGGCTGGCCCACTGGCTCCCGTACACGCGCTCGACAAACGTGCTCACGATGAAGCTCGACCCCGCCACCTCTTTCCACGGGATCACGCTCAGCACGCTCGCTTGCATCCCGAGGTACAGCGCCGTGACGCCGAGGATGGAAATGAAAATCGCGCGCGGAATGTTTCGCTGCGGGTCCTTCATTTCTCCGCCGAGATTGCAGACGTTGTAGTAGCCCAGGTAGCTGTAGATCGTCTGGACGGTGCCGTGGCCCAGCGCCGCGAAGAGCAGCCACGAAAAACTCGCGTCCGCGCCGGAGAAATCGAATACGCGGTGCGCGTCGAAATGCCTCGCGCCGCCCCAGATGATCCAGAGGATCGTCCCGGCCACAACCACGCTGAAGATCACTGAGATCCGCCCGATCTCGGTAATCCGCCGGTACAGCAGCACCACAACTAGCACGATCACGGCTCCGGCGATAACATTCTCCGAATGCGAACCAAGCGTACCCACGATCCTTGCCAGCCGGCTCGACTTCTCCGTCAGATACGACGAGTATTGTGCGAATCCGAGCGCGCCCGACGCGATGCTGAGTGGTCCCTGAAACAGCGTCTGCCAGATGAAGAGGAACGACATCAGGCGTCCCCAGCGCCCCGGCCCGTATGCCTCGCGCAGGAAGACGTAGCTTCCCCCGGCTTCGGGCATCGCCGCGCCCAGTTCCGCCCAGATGCAGCCGTCGAAAAGAGCCAGCACCGCGCCTGCGGCCCACGCCAACAAGCTCAGCGGTCCGTGCATCGCCTGAATCACGAACGGAATCACCACGAATGGCCCGATTCCGACCATGAACGTCACGTTGAGCGACGTCGCTTCGACGAGGCCCAGCCCGCGTTCGAGTTTTACCGTCTCGCTCATCGCGTCTTCCGGCAAAAAAGCAGCGCAAAGCATAGCAAGAAAGTGACGACCGCCTGTCCGAAAACTAAGGCCGACTGCGCTACCATATCGACGGGCCTCACGAGGCAGCCGCGCGCATGCTTGCCACCGACATCGGCATCGCCATCACGGCCGCCACGGCGGCGCTTGTTGTCGTCGGCTTCTTTCGCGCCCGCCGTCGCCGTCCATTTCCGCCGCACGGCTGGTTCGGAATCCTCGCGCTCGCGGGGGCCGAGTGGCTCATGTTCCGCGGCGTCGAGCCCGTCGCCACGTATTTCACGCCGGTCGCCTGGAGCGCCTACATTCTCATCGCCGACGCCGCCGTCCTCGCGATCACCGGCCGCTCGCGCCTGAACGACGCGCCGCTCACGCTCGCGCGCATGGCGCTTCTGTCGATTCCGCTCTGGCTCATCTTCGAGGCTTACAATCTCCGCCTTCGCAATTGGACCTACGTGGGCGTCCCCGTCGGCTGGGCTGGCGCGCTGCTTGGTTATGCCTGGTCATTCGCCACCATCACGCCGGCCATCTTCGAGACATCCGACCTCGTGCAGGCGATTCTTCCGCCGCTGCCGAGCGAACCTCGAAAGGTCTCGCCCGTCGCGGAGCGCGCGATGATCGCTTGCGGCGCGGCCTGTTTGATCGTCCCGCTGGTTCTTCCGCAACCCGCCGCCGCTCATCTCTTCGCGCTCGTGTGGATCGGATTCGTTCTGCTGCTCGATCCGCTGAACCGCCGGCTCGGTCTGCCGTCCTTCCTCGGCGACCTGTCGGAGGGCTTTTCGAGGCGCTTCTACGGATTTCTTCTCTCCGGATGGATTTGCGGTTGGTTCTGGGAGTTTTGGAACAACTGGGCGGCGGCGAAATGGCACTACACGTTCCCGGTGTTCCAGCAGTGGAAAATTTTCGAGATGCCCGTGCTCGGCTATCTGGGCTTTCTGCCGTTCGCGCTCGAATGCTTTACGATGTACGTCACCGCCGCCTGGCTCGCCGGGTGGGTCAAGAGGGTCAAATGAGACGTAGCGTGGCAACTGTCATCCCGAACCCAGCCGCGTTGTTTGCGGATGGCGGTGAGGGATCTGCTTTTGCTTTCGCCGCTTCTATCCCAGAACGGCCTCGTTACCGGCAAACTTTATTGGCGCTGCGTGGTCCATCGTCCGTAGCTGTCTTCCTGGTTTGTCTCGCCGCGCTCCTTGCTCCTGTCGCCCGCGCCGGCGGAATCACTCTTTCGCCGGAAGCCGCACACGCGTTGGACCAAATCTACAGCGGCAATCCCGACGCGGCGATCTCGACCGCCCGCAACATCGAGCGCGACCAACCGGACAGCCCGGTCGGCTACCTGCTCGAAGGCGAGGCCCTGTGGTGGAAGACCTACTGCGCCGCGTGCGAGATCAAGTGGGGCCAGCTCGATGCGTGGAAGCGCGCGAAGCAGCCCGAAGACGACGCCTATTTCGCGCTCGCCGACAAAGCGATTGCCCTCGCTCGCGCTCAGCTCGCGAAATCCGATACGGCCGAGATGCACCTCTACGTCGCTCTCGGCTTTGCGCTGAAGGCTCGCCTCTACAGCCTGCGCGATGAAAAACGCAACATTGCCCATGCGGGAGTCGCCGCGCGCGCGGAATGCATCCGCGCATTGCAGCTCGATCCGGACATGGCCGATGCGACCGCGGGCCTTGGTCTCTACAACTACTACGTCGATACGCTTTCCGCGATCGCGAAGATGCTACGCTTCTTCATGGGCATTCCCGGAGGAAACAAGCAGGAAGGCATCCGCCAGATGAAAGTCGGAATCGACCGCGGCGTGTTTGTTTCGGTCGATTCCCGTTTTTACCTCGCTAGGAATCTCCGCTCGTTCGATCAACGCTACGAAGAGGCTCTATCGATCACCGAGCCCCTCGTTGCGCGCTATCCGCGCAATCCCGTCTTCCAGCTTCTCGCCGGCAATCTGAACACGGAACTTGGCCGCAACGCCAAAGCCTCGGAATATTTTCGCGCCGTCCTCGCGCCGCCCGGCTCGGACTCGGACCCCGATCCCGCTTGCGCCGCCCGCACGCGCGACCTCGCCAATTCTTTCCTTGCTTCGTTACACTAGCGACGGCATCGGCACAGGAACTTGTCATTCCGAACGAAGTGAGGAATCTCTCTTCCGCTTCTTATGTTCGTGCGGACTCTTCTTGTTCGAAGGCGTGATACGAGGATCGAACCAGCGGCCCGGCTTCTACGTGCTTGAAACCCATCTGTTCGCCCAGGCGCTTAAACTCCGCGAATTCATCCGGGTGGACGTACCGCTCGATGGGCAGGTGCTCGTGCGTCGGCTGCATGTATTGCCCGAGCGTCAGAATGTGCGTTCCTTGCGCGGCGATTTCTTCCATCGCCTGCAAGACTTCCTCGCGAGTTTCGCCGAGCCCCAGCATCATTCCGGTTTTCGTCGGCACATCCGGCGCCATTTCGCGCGCGCGCCGCAGCAGTTCGAGCGACCGCTCGTAGACCGCGCCTTTCCGCACCCGCCGGTAGAGCCGCGGCACGGTCTCCATGTTGTGGTTCAGCACGTCGGGCCGCGCGGCCATCACAATTCCAAGCGCGTTCCAATCGCCGCGAAAATCCGGAATCAGCACCTCGATTTTGCAGTCTGGAATGCGATTGCGAATCTCGGCGATCGTCCGTGCGAAAATCGCCGCGCCGCCGTCCGGCTGGTCGTCGCGATTCACCGAGGTCACCACGGCGTAGCGCAAACCCATCCGCTCGGCCGCTTCAGCGACGCGTTCCGGCTCGTCTTCCTCCGGCGGACCGATTGGTTTCCCGCTCGGCACCGCGCAGAATCCGCACGCGCGCGTGCAGATATTGCCGAGGATCATGAACGTAGCCGTGCGATGTTCCCAGCACTCGCCCATGTTCGGGCATCGCGCGCTCTCGCAGACCGTGTGCAGGTCGAACGTCCGCATGATGCGCTTCAGGTCCTGATAGCCCGGACCGCCGGGAAAGCGCACCCGCAGCCACGCCGGCCGCGGCGAACCCACGGGCGGCGCCGGCGAAGTGTTTGGAAATATGTTGAACGGAGAAGCCATCTCGCAGCCTCATTCTACCCGCACAAGAACGTCGAAACAAATCCGCGTTGCGCCGCCAGCCTCTTGTCGTATCCAGAGCGCGTCAGTCGCAACGTTCAAGCCGGGACACACGGGAACCAGCCTGTTTGTTGTACAATTACAACACCCGAATACAAGCCGCTCTGTAAGTTATTGACAATACAGGTTAATAATTGCTTTGCAGCGGCCACCGAAATGCCACTAGAATTATATCTCTCTCAGATGCCATACCAGACCACCATTCAGCGTCCGGTCGAAATCGAGGGCGTGGGGCTTCACACTGCGGTCCGCAGCCGCCTGCGGCTCGTGCCTGCGCCTGCGGATACGGGCATTGTCTTTCGTCGCGTCGACCTCGATGGTTTCATGGTCGAGGCGCATGTGCGCAACGTAGCTCGCGTCAGCTACGCGACCAGCTTGATGAAGCAAAGCGTCCTGATTTCGACCATTGAGCACCTGCTCGCGGCGCTGTATTGCTCTGGTATCGACAACGTCTACGTGGAACTCGACGCCCTCGAGCTCCCAATCCTCGATGGGTCGTCCAAGCCGTTCATCGACCTGCTCGCACAGGCCGGGACGCGCCGGCTGCGCCGCCTGCGACGCTACATCCGGGTTGTAAAGCCGCTGGAGTTCGAAGACGGCGACCGCCGCATCGGCATCTATCCCGCGAACGAATTTAGCGTGCACTGCTTTGTGGACTACGACCATCCGCTGATCGGCCCGCAGGATATCGAGCTGGTTGTCGACCGCGAGACGTTCAGCCGCGAGCTGGCCCCAGCGCGAACGTTCGGCTTCGTAAAGGATTTTGCGGCGTTGCAGGAGATGGGCCTCATCCGCGGAGGCTCGCTTGCGAACGCCGTTGTGCTCGATGATACGTCCGTCATGAACGGCCCCTTGCGCTTCCCGGACGAATTCGGGCGCCACAAAGCGCTCGATTTGATTGGCGATCTGGCCCTGGTCGGGCGCCCGCTCCAGGCGCGCATCGTCGCGCACAAGGCCGGCCACGCCCTGCACACGCAGCTCGTCACGCGCCTTCTGGCCGACCACTCGCTCTGGATTGAGACCACCGAGGCTCCCGCGACCCAGGACACCGTCGCAGCCACGGCGCGCACTTCCGCTTCCGTCTCCGCCGCATCCTGAAGGTTCTAAGCAAGGCTTCCGAAGCTATTCCAATGGCGGGCTATCCGCCGTCGCAGGTCCGTTGCCGCTCCACCGGACGACGCCCGTTTGGTCCGTGTAGAAGTTCCGTTGGCCCGTTGTTCCAGGGGTGACCGGATCGGCGTTTAGAGTAAATCTGCTGGCCCCGGGGGTTGAGCATCGATTCGCGGCGGCCCGTGGTGAGAGGGTTTGCTCGCTTACGTCTCCTCGTCGTAACGTGTAGGTGAAAGTGTATCCAGCCCTCTCCCCGGACCCGAGGATGCCGTTGATCAACCGCGCGTGATCGCAGCTCGGCGCGCCAGTTCCGGCGCCATCGAGCGTCGCCAGGTCCGGGGCGAAGCCATTGCCGTAGGTCGCTGCATACTCAATCGTCGCCGTATGGATGGCCCACAGCGACTGCACCGCTGACGCCTCATTCGCGGCGATCCTCGAGCGCAACAGGTTTGGAATCGCGATGGCGGCGATAATCAGGACGAACGGGATCGCAAACACGCCCGCGTATCCAAGGACCAGGCCGGCCGTGGCCATGCCGCGCCCCTTCAGCCGCCCGGCAGCCTTGCGAATATCCGATAGCGAAAGATGCCCCAGAATGATCGCGCCGACAGCAGCGGGAAATATCAGGAAGAAGATGCCGCAGATCAGGCTGGCGATGGCCTTTCCGCTGGTCTCAGTTGGCTCGCTCGTCGGTTGCACCGGCACAGAGGCCCGCCTGGTTGCACCCAGGCCAAGCACCGACGGGCTACCCGAGGATATTGCAGCGGGCGCCCCTGCCTCGGCTGGCAATTCCGCGCCGCATTCCACGCAGAATTTCGCGCCCAGCGCGTTGGCCTCACCGCAACGCGGACACGCCATTGCCGCACCTCCAAGGTAACCCAACCAGCCTGGCGGGGAGGACCCTGCCGTCTGCTTATCGCGTGTTCGCTCGGAAATGTCAATCAATTCACCGGTTGCCAAAGCGCGGACGGGGGCGTAACAATACGCGAAGTGGCCGCTTCCGACACTTCTATCGTCATCCTTGCTGCGGGAAAAGGGACGCGCATGCGTTCCGAACTGGCGAAAGTCCTGCATCGCGCAGGCGGACGCCCGCTCATCGAGCACGTGGTGCGCGCCTGCCAGCCGCTCAAGCCCGCGCAGATCCTCGTCGTCGTCGGCCACCAAGCGGACGAAGTCGCCGCCGTCGTCGCTGAACTTGGCTTGCAGATTCCCGCGCAGACGATCGTGCAGCAGCCGCAGCGCGGCACCGGCCACGCCATGCAGGTCGCCCGCCGCGCCATTCGCAAGAGCGCGAAGCTCGCGGTCGTCCTTCCGGGTGATGCGCCTCTGCTGCGCACCGAGACGCTTGCCGCTCTGCTCGATACGCACCGCCGCGGCGAAGCCGCCGCCACGATTCTCACCGCCGAGCTTGCCGATCCCTCTGGCTATGGCCGCATCGTGCGCGACGCCGAAGGCCGCGTGCAGGCCATCGTCGAGGACAAAGCCCTCACGCCCGAGCAGCGCGACATTCGCGAAGTGAACTCCAGCATCTACTGCTTCACGCTCGAAAAGCTCTGGCCGTGCCTTTCGGCGCTGCGCCCGGACAACGTCCATCACGAGCTATATCTGACCGACGCGATCGCCATGCTGCGCGAGCGCAACGAGCGCGTTCTCGCCTACGTTGCCGCCGATCCGGACGAAGTCGTCGGCTGCAACACGCGCGCGCATCTTGCCGATGCCGACCGCGTCTTCCGCGCGCGAAAGGCCGCCGACCTGATGGACGCTGGCGTGACGATCTATCTCCCCGAGACGGTCGTGATCGACGCCGAAGTCACGGCGGGGCCCGACACCGTGATCGAGCCCGGCGTGCAGCTTCTTGGCAAGACGCGTATCGGCGCGCGCTGCGCGATCCGCACCGGAAGCGTGCTCATCGACATGCGCGTCGATGACGACGCGACGATCTTCCCGCAATGCCACCTCGTTTCTTCGCGCGTGGGGCCGAAAGCGCTGGTCGGCCCATTCGCGCGGCTGCGTCCCGGGACAGATGTTCGCGCGGGCGCGCACGTGGGCACGTTCGTGGAAATGAAGAACACGGTGCTGCACGAGGGCGCCAAGGCGCCGCACCTGAGCTATCTCGGCGATGCGACGATCGGCGCGGAGACCAACATCGGCGCGGGAACGATCACCTGCAACTACGATGGCTTCGCCAAATACGAAACGAAGATCGGCCGGCGCGTCTTTATCGGCAGCGATTCGGCGCTCGTCGCGCCCGTGCGCATCGGCGACGGCGCGTACGTTGCCGCCGGTTCCGTCATCACGGACAATGTTCCACCGGACGCGCTCGCCATCGCCCGCGGCCGCCAGGCCAACAAGCCCGGCTGGGCCGCCGCGCGCCGTCGGGAACTTCAGAGCGCGTCAAAATCCAAGCCATCGAAGCGGCGTGCGCGTGCGAAGCGCCGCGCACCGCCCCGCAAGAAATCTCACCGTCCCGCGAAATCTCGCCGCCGCTGAAATAGCCCTGAAATTCGTTCGAATTCGAAGCTCGAAATTCTTCCGTGGTGGTGACAATTTTGGCCACTTTTGTGCCGTTTAACGGGCGCATTTTGCGCCAATCCGGCATGAATGACCCCCGCACCCCCCGCTACGCGTAAAGGCGGGCAGGAACGAAAACGGGTGTATGATGCGCGCAGTTTTCCAGGCCAAGCAGGGAATCCGTGAGAGGAGACCACATGAAGACAAGAACGATCTTGCTGACTCTGGCGACGCTATTCGTTGCCGTCGCGGTGTGCTTCGCCGCCGAGGACGTGAATATGGGCACCTGGAAGCTGAACGAGGCCAAGTCGAAGATCAGCGCCGGAAGCGGGAAAAATGTAACTGTCGTTTACGCAGCCGCGGGCGACAACGTGAAAGTCACCGTGGACGGCGTCGACGCCGACGGCAAGCCCGCGCATAACGAATGGACGGGCAAGTTCGACGGCAAAGATTACCCCGTGACCGGCGATCCGGCGAACGACATGCGGGCATACAGGCGGGTCAACGATCACACCCTCGCGCTGACCGACAAGAAGGACGGCAAGGTTACCCTGACCGGTCGCGTCGTCGTATCGGCCGATGGAAAGAGCCGCACCGTCACCACCCACGGAACCGATGCCAAGGGCAACAAGACCACTAGTATCCAGGTCTACGACAAGCAGTAGTCGGCAGACTGGCAAAATCCCGACGAGCCGCAGATTCGCGTTAGTCCTGCGTTTGCGGTCCAAACCCCTCCCTTCCGCGCTGGTTGAAGAGCACCAGAGGCGCTTGAAAAGCACCACCGCAGGCATGCGCGAACATATCCATCAGGCAAGGCTGTGTCCTCGCATCTAATTGATAATAGGACCTGTGCTGTCTTCTACGGCCGAGCGCGACGTTTGGCATTCCTTGTGCATCTCTTGGAGATGGACGGTCACTAAAGAGCGTGACTTGAGAGTTTTTTGAGACCGGTTTCATGGGTCTCAGAAGGAGTACAAAATGCGATACCTAAGAATTCTCGCCCTACTCGGCATTTGCCTCATTCCAGCAGCTTACGCACAGGCGCAAAGAGTTTCGGTGGGCATTGGCTTTGGCGGCCCGGTCTACGCGGGTCCAGCCTATGTTGGACCGGCTCCGGTGTGCGCCTACGGCTACTATCCGTATTACCCGTACGCGTGCGCGCCTTACGGCTATTACGGTCCTAGCTGGTTCTCCGGTGGCATCTTTATCGGCGCCGGCCCATGGTTCCACGGCGGATTCTATGGACGCCCGGGCTTCTGGGGCGGTCGCGGCTTCTACGGTCGCCCTGGTTTCGCAGGTCGCGGACCTAGATTCGTCGGACGCGGGCCGGTAGGCGGCGGCTTCCACGGTAGCGCCGGCGTTCACGCCTTCAACAGCGGTGGCGGGTTCCATGGTGGAGGCGGATCCCACGGAGGCGGCGGTTTTCACGGCGGCGGGCGCAGGTAAGCTTCGCCCCTAACTGAGAAGTTGGAACGGCCGGCAGAACACACTGCCGGCCGTTCTCTTTTTTTTGGCGGGGATCTCCCTGCAACCGATCGTTGGCCACGGGTAGCCAGCCGCCAAGCCGAAGCGAGGTTCTTCGACTGCGCCCTGCGCCCGCCAACACCGCGGGGAAAAACGACCGCGCGGGACTTCGCTCAGAATGACGGCGAGTGGGTTTGTGCGTGGTAGAATGCGGTTTGGAGCGCGCATGAAATTCGGAGTGGTTGTATTCCCCGGATCGAATTGCGATGACGACGCGTACCACGCGATCGGCACGGTGATCGGGCAGCCGGTCGAATTCATCTGGCACCAATCCGAGCAGGTTGCGGGCGTCGACGCGATCATCCTTCCCGGCGGATTCGCCTTCGGCGACTACATGCGCACCGGCGCGATCGCGCGGTTTTCGCCCGTGATGAAAGCCGTGAGCCGCTTCGCGCGAGGCGGCGGGCTTGTCCTCGGCATCTGCAACGGATTCCAGATTCTGCTCGAAGCTGGGCTGCTGCCCGGCGCGATGCTGCGCAACAAGCGCCTCCGGTTTTTGTGCCGCCAGGTACACGTCCGCGTGGAGAACACGGACACGCCGTTCACGTGCGCCGCGCATCCCGGGCAGATTCTGAAAATGCCCATCGCGCACATGGAAGGAAACTACTTCTGCGACGCGGCGACGCTCGCGGAACTCGAACGCAACAAACAGATCGTTTTCCGGTACGTCCACCCGGATGGGCGCGATGCAGGTCCGGACGATTTCGACGCGAATCCGAATGGTGCACTCGCTGCGATTGCGGGCCTGTGCAATCGCGAACGCAACGTCGTGGGCCTGATGCCGCACCCGGAGCGCGCCGTCGAGCGGGGGCTTGGCTCGACGGACGGCCTCGTGATTTTCCGGTCGATGGTCGCGAGCCTTTCGCGCCGCGCCGTTGAACGCGTTTCCGCATGAGCAGCCTCGAAGAACAGAGGACATGCTGCGAAAGAGGCAGCGCAAAGGTAGGCGCGTTCCGCGCTGTTCTTTTGTCGGAGCTGAAGCTCCGACCCCCTAAAAGACGGTGCCGTTGTCATCCTTGAGCAGAAATCCATTCGCGCGGCATCTGATTTCGCCGATGGTATTAACACTGCCGTGCGGCAAGTCCGTGCGCATCCCAAGGTGCAGTTACTTCTTCCGGAAGTGGCAGGGAAAGCCCCTTTCCGATACGTATGGCAGGAAAGCGGTCTTGGATATTGAAGGGAAGGGAGTGTTCGCCGAACTAGCCATTTTGGGATTCCTCCGAAAAGCCGGATGCGATGGTGTCTGGGTGGACAGCTATCGAGGAAAATTCCGGCGGTCCTGGCCCGAGGGTAGTTGCGATCTGCCACCTCACGCACGGGCGCTTTATGATCGCATCCGCCGCGCGAACGGCGGCAAGCGGGGCGGATGTTTTGATGTGTTCGCCTGGAAGGGGCGCAACTATTTGTTCGTGGAGTCGAAGCGAAGGTCACACGACGCCATTCGCCCAACACAGAAAGCATGGGTGCAAGCGGCGCTTCGTTCTGGCGTTCCACGGAAGTCGCTATTGATTTGCGAATGGGACTTTCAGTCAGAGCAGGATGGTCCATAGAACTCTCGCGCTTGCGATCGGCTGCATTTGCTGCGAAAATTCGTGCTCACAGAGGAACCGAGTGCACCGCAGAGGCGCAGAGGACGCAGGGAAATCCAAACGCTGGACACGAACCGGAACGGGCGGGTTTCAAACCCGCCCCTACGGATTCATGACCGAAGCGATGCCGGATGATCGACACCGAAATTAAAGTCACGCCGCAGATTGCCGCGGAGCATGGCCTCACGCCAGACGAATACGCGCGCACGCAGAAAATCCTCGGGCGCGACCCGAACTTCACCGAGCTCGGGATTTTCAGCGTGATGTGGAGCGAGCACTGCTCGTACAAATCGTCGCGCGTCCACCTGAAGCGCCTGCCGACGCGTGGGACGCACGTGGTGCAGGGGCCGGGGGAAAATGCGGGGGTCGTCGATATTGGCGACGGGCTCGTAGCCGTTTTCAAAATCGAGTCGCACAATCACCCGAGTTTCGTCGAGCCGTTTCAGGGCGCGGCGACGGGCGTTGGCGGAATCCTGCGCGACATTTTCACGATGGGCGCGCGGCCGATCGCCGTGCTCGATTCGCTGCGGTTCGGGCCAATCAGCGCGGGTCCGGCCGCGGGAAACGCCACGGCGGAGGGGATCGCGCGGAACCGGCGAATTCTCGACGGAGTGGTGCGCGGCATCGGGTTTTACGGCAACTGCTTCGGCGTGCCGACGGTCGGCGGCGAGGTGATGTTCGAGCCGTGCTATTCGAATAATCCGCTGGTGAACGCGCTCGCGCTGGGCATCGCCCACCGCGACGAACTTTTCTTTGCGCGAGCGAGCGGCGTGGCGAATCCCGTGATCTACGTGGGCGCGAAGACGGGACGCGACGGCATTCACGGCGCTTCGCTGCTCGCCTCGGCGGAATTCAGCGAGGAGTCGCAGCAGAAACGGCCGAACGTGCAGGTGGGCGACCCGTTCATGGAAAAGCTGCTGCTCGAAGCCTGCCTCGAAGCGATGCGGACGGGCGCGGTGGTCGCCATTCAGGACATGGGCGCGGCGGGGCTGACGAGTTCGAGCGCGGAGATGGCATCGCGCGGCGGGCTTGGCATCGAGATCGATCTGGCGCGCGTGCCGCAACGCGAAACCGGCATGACGCCGTACGAAATCATGCTGAGCGAATCGCAGGAGCGGATGCTGCTCGTCGCCGAGCGCGGGCGCGAGCGCGAAGTTTTCGACGTGTTCCACAAGTGGGGACTCGATGCGGTCGAAGTGGGGCGCGTCACGGACGATGGCAAGCTGCGCGTGTTGAACCACGGCCAGGTGGCGGCGGAGATTCCCGCGCACGCGCTCGCCGAAGAAGGGCCGCGCTACGAACGGCCGATTGCGAAGCCGGTGGCCAGCGCGCAATCGCACGGGCCGCTTGTCGAGTTCGCGCCGGAAGGCACCGACCTGACTGAGAATTTTCGTCGGCTGCTCGCTTCGCCGGCGATCGCGTCGAAAAGCTGGATCACCGAGCAGTACGATTCGATGGTGCGCACGAACACGCGCGTCGGGCCGGGCGCGGGCGATGCGGCCGTACTGCGGTTGAAGGAAACAAAGCGCGCGCTGGCGCTTTCGACCGACGGCAACGGCCGCTGGGGTTTTCTCTCACCGCGGCTGGGCGCGATGCACGCGGTGGCGGAAAGCGCGCGCAACGTGGCGTGCGCGGGAGCACGTCCCATCGCCGCGACCAACTGCCTGAACTTCGGCAATCCGGAGAAGCCCGAGGTGATGTGGCAGTTCACCGAAGCGATCGATGGCATCGCCGAAGCCTCCCGCGCGCTCGAGACGCCGATCACGGGCGGCAACGTCAGCTTCTACAACGAAACGCTCGGCAAGCCGATCTATCCGACGCCGATCCTGGGAGTGCTGGGGCTGATGGAGGACGCGGAGTGCACGCTGAGTTCGGCGTTTCGCAACGAGGGCGATGCGATCGTGCTGCTGGATGGCAGCCAATTGGGAGCGGCGCGAGGCGAAAAACAAGATGCCGCCCTGAAGGGCGGCGCTACATACAAACCTGAGTTCGCTTCGTCGGAGTATGCGAAGACGATTCACGGAATCGTCGCGGGCGTGCCTCCGGCGATCGATCTCGACGCGGAAAAGCGCTTGATCGACTGCCTGGTGAAGCTGGCGGCCGACAAGGCGGTTCTATCCGCGCATGACGTGAGCGACGGCGGGCTCGCCGTCACGCTCGCCGAGTGCTGCTTCGATAGCGACGGCCTTTCCGCGGATGTTGAGGTGAAGGCGGGCGATGAGCCGGCGGAGGCGGCGCTTTTCGGCGAGCGCGGGGCGCGCGCCGTGGTGTCGGTTGCGTCCGCATCGCTTGCCCGCGTCGAGGCAACTGCGGCACAATACAAGGTTGTGTCGCTGCGGCTCGGTCGCGTCACGCGCAGCGAATTTCGCATCCAACATAAGGGCGTTGCCGCCGTTCGTGGGACGATCGATTCGTTCCGCCAGATTTGGGCCGAGTCGCTCGGGAAGGCTGTCGAGGCCGCATCGTGAGCAAGGTCGCGAATTGGGGGCACTGGGTGGTCGCGGGGATTTTTGCGATCAAGGGGCTCGGCATGTTGTACGAGATCATCCCTCATTACACTCACGCGCTGCGCAATCATCTGCCGTTCTCGTATCAGGATTACTTGCTGATGGTCGTATGGGCCGTCTATCTCGTGTGCGCGTGGGGAGTTTTACGATGGCGGCACTGGGGACAGATCGCCGCCATAACATTGTCCGTCCTTGAGCTTGCGGTCGTGGTCGGGATGGTGAGCCTTTTCGGGCCGCTTTCGCTCGATCGCAACATCATTTTGTGGTCGGCGCTGAATTGCGGCGTCGTAATATGGTTGGTGCTGCCGCAGGTGCGGTCGGGATACTGGCAGAGGACTCAGACGGCGTGAGCAAAATCATCCAGATCGAAGACGATCATTTCCACGATCACTGCGGCGTGTTCGGAATTTTCGGCCATCCCGAAGCGGCGAAGCTCGCATATCTCGGTCTCTACGCGCTCCAGCATCGCGGGCAGGAATCGGCCGGCATCGCTTCCGCCGACGGATCGGACGTCCACATTCACAAGTCGCTGGGCCACGTGCAGGAAATCTTCACGCCCGAAGTGATCGGACGCCTTCCCGGCTCGGCGGCCATCGGTCACACGCGCTATTCCACGGCGGGCGACACCACGCTGATCAATGCCCAGCCGATCGTGATCGACTGCAACAAGGGCAAGCTCGCGCTCGGGCATAACGGCAACCTGACGAACGCGCTCGAGCTGCGGCGCAAGCTCGAACATCGCGGCTCGATCTTCCAGACGACCAGCGACACGGAAGTGATCGTACATCTGGTGGCGCGCAGCGCCGCGCGGAATCTGGCCGGCGCGCTCGCCGACGCGTTCGGCCAGGTGGAAGGCGCCTACTCGCTGCTGCTGCTGACGCCCGATGAGATGTACGCGATCCGCGACCCGCGCGGGTTTCGCCCGCTGGTGCTGGGCCGCTTCGACGGCGCATGGGTGGCGGCTTCGGAGACGTGCGCGTTCGATCTGATCGACGCCGAATACGTCCGCGAAATCGAGCCGGGCGAGATGGTGCGAATTTCGCGCAGCGGCGTCGAATCGATCCACTTCGCGCCCGAAAGGCAGCATCAGTACTGCATTTTCGAGCACGTCTATTTTTCGCGGCCGGACAGCGTGATCTTCGGCCGGCCGGTGAACCAGAGCCGCGAGGAGCTTGGCCGTTTGCTCGCGCGCGAGCATCCGGTGGCGGCCGACATCGTCACGCCGGTGCCCGACTCGGGAGTGCCGGCGGCGGTGGGCTACGCGGCGGAATCCGGCATTCCGTTCCGCATGGGGCTGATCCGCAACCACTATGTGGGACGCACGTTCATCGAGCCCGAGCAAGCGATCCGCGACTTCGGAGTGAAGCTGAAATTGAATCCGGTGCGGCGGATGCTCGAAGGGCAGCGCGTGATCCTGGTGGATGACTCGCTCGTGCGCGGCACGACCAGCCGCAAGATCGTGCGCCTAGTCCGGGACGCTGGCGCGACCGAAGTTCACGTGCGCATCAGTTGCCCGCCCACGATTTCACCCTGCTACTACGGCATCGACACGCCGCGGCGCGAGGAGCTGATCGCCGCGCAACATTCCGTCGAGGAAATCCGGCTATTCCTCGGCGCCGATTCGCTCGGCTATCTCTCGCTCGAATCCTTGCGCGCGGCCTTGGACGACACTCAGGGCAAATTCTGCACGGCGTGCTACACCGGCAGCTATCCGACGGAGCTGGTGCAACTCGAAGTGGAGGCCCATCGTGGGAGCTGACGTGGAAGCGGCTTTGCCGGTCGAAAAGGGAAAAAGGAAGCCCGCGAAGACCACGGCGAACGAGCGGGTGTGGAACGAAGTCGTTTCGTGGTTCTGGGTGATCATGGCGTTCCTCGTGATCGAGGGAACGCTGGTGCAGGCGCGCGTGATTCCGAGCGGCTCGATGGAACCGACCGTGCTGATCGGCGACCATCTGATCGTGAGCCGGATCGGGTACGACGCGGGGATTCCGTTCACGCCGTGGCACGTGCCGCTCTGGCGCAATCCGAAGCGGCAGCAGATCATCGTCTTCCGCGCGCCGCTGGCCGACCAGGGCTATCCGGATTTCATCAAGCGTGTCATCGGCGTGCCCGGAGACCACATCCGGATCGTCGCCGGACGGGTCTTCGTGAACGGCACGCCACTCGACGAGCCGTACACGCGCCACGCCCCCGAGTTCAACGGCTTCGCGCCGGAGAACTTCCCTTCGAGAAGCTCCGAAATGTTCTTCAACGACAGGCCGGAGTGGGCGACGGAGCTGGCACAGGACACCGTGAACGGCGAGCTGGTGGTGCCGCCGGGCGAGTATTTCATGATGGGCGACAATCGGGACAATTCGAACGACAGCCGCTTCTGGGGCTTCGTCCCGCGGGCCAATATTATCGGGACGCCGCTGATCATCTACATGTCGATCGATGCGAAGGAAGAGGTATGGAATCCCGGGCACATC
>Ga0187864_10001657_pt1 | contig 20913 bp, 18 predicted proteins | sample June2016WEW_11_4_FD_132985 | JGI IMG/M metagenome (GOLD analysis project Ga0187864, IMG submission 132985) | Peatland microbial communities from SPRUCE experiment site at the Marcell Experimental Forest, Minnesota, USA - June2016WEW_11_40 | ecosystem: Environmental > Terrestrial > Soil >...
ATGCCGCGTGCCGCAGCGGTAGAACGAACGCTGACCACGCTGCGTTTTTTCTGGAACAGCCCGCAAGGCCCCGAACCCGACGCCACCGGCTACCAGGGCTTTTATTATCATTTTCTCGACATGCGGAGCGGCCGGCGCGCCTGGCAATGCGAACTGTCAACGATAGATAGCGCTTTTCTGCTGGCGGGTGCGTTGACGGCAGGAATTTATTTTGATGGGGATACCTCCGACGAGCAAGAAATCCGCACCCTCGCCGACCAGCTCTATCGCCGCGCGGATTTTCAATGGGCGCAAAACCGTGGGGCAACGCTGACGCACGGCTGGAAGCCCGAGAGCGGATTTCTCAAATACCGTTGGGCAGGTTACGACGAGGCGATGCTGCTGTATATCCTGGGGCTGGGCTCGCCGACGCATCCGCTGCCCGAGGAGAGCTACGCAGCATGGGCTTCCACTTACCGGTGGGAACACTGTTACGGACAAGAGTATCTATACGCCGGGCCGTTGTTCACGCACCAGCTCTCGCATCTCTGGATTGATTTTCGCGGCATTCAGGACGCGTTCATGCGCGTCAAGGGCATCGACTATTTCGAAAACAGCCGTCGCGCGACTTATTTGCAACAACAGTACGCGATCGACAACCCGCTCAAGTTCGCCGGCTATGGCCGCCATTGCTGGGGAATTACCGCGAGCGACGGCCCCGGACCCGGCACTATCAAACTGAATGGCATTGAGCGCCAATTCTTCGACTACGTGGGACGCGGCGTGCCGTGCGGACCCGATGACGGAACCATCGCACCGTGGGCCGTAGCGGCGTCGCTGCCGTCCGCCCCCGAGATTGTGTTGCCCGCGCTCGACTATTGCATACACCAGGCTAAATTGACTGAGCTGAACCCGTACGGCTTCAAAGCATCTTTCAACCCGACCTACCCGGTAAAATCCGTCAATCCCTATGGCTGGGTATCACCATGGCATTATGGGCTTAATCAAGGGCCGATTATCTTGATGATCGAGAACTATCGTACCGGCTTATTGTGGCAATTGATGCGAGACTGCCCTTACATCGCCAGCGGCTTGCAGCGAGCGGGTTTTGGCGGGGGGTGGTTATGAACGGCAGCGTCATCGCCTCGTGGCTCCTGGACCTGGTTGCGATCGCGCTCATGAACGCCGCCAGGAAGGGAGGTGCCTGATGACCACCTCCCGTTCGGACGCGCTAGTGCTCTTCGGTGTGACGGGCGATCTCGCCCACAAGATGATCTTCCCCGCTCTCTATGCGATGGCGAAACGGGGCACCCTGAAAATCCCGGTAATCGGCGTCGCCTTCCCGAAGTGGAGTCTGGCGCGTCTGCGCAAACGCGTGACGGACAGCATAAAGCAATCGGGCGGGATCGATAACCAGCGCGCCTTCCACCATCTTCTGTCCCAGCTCAAGTACGTGATTGGGGATTATAATGACCAAGGCACGTTCACGGCGATAAGGGAGGCGCTGGGTAACGCCCGGCGCCCGGCACACTATCTCGCCATCCCGCCCTCGCTCTTCGAGACGGTGATCAAGGGGCTCGGCGCCGCGAACCTGGCCGAGCATGCGCGCGTCGTTGTTGAAAAGCCGTTCGGACGAGACCTCGAGTCCGCGCGGGAGCTCAACCGCGTCGCGCAGAAAGTGTTCACGCGAGACTCGATTTTCCGCATCGATCACTTCCTGGGAAAGGAGGCGATCATGAACATCCTCTATTTCCGCTTCGCCAATTCCTTTCTCGAGCCGATCTGGAACCGCAACTACGTGGCCAGCGTCCAGGTAACCTTATCCGAGGATTCCGGTGTGGAGGACCGCGGCGCATTTTACGAAACCGCCGGATGCCTGCGCGACGTGATCGAGAACCACCTCTTCCAGGTGGTCGCGCTGCTTGCGATGGAATCGCCGGCCGATAGGGACTTTGGGGCCGTACACAGCGAGAAAGCCAAGGTCTTTCAAGCCATGCGCGCTTTGAAGCCCGACGACCTGGTGCGCGGCCAATACGCTGGCTACCGCAACGGGCCGGACGTGGCGAAGAACTCCGACGTCGAGACTTTCTGCGCGCTGCGGCTTTTCATCGACTCGTGGCGCTGGGGCGGAGTGCCGTGGTACCTGCGCTCCGGCAAATACCTGGCCGAAACGGCGACCGAGGTCCTGGTGGAGCTGAAGCCGCCGCCGCAGAGGCTTTTCGCCGACTCAGTGCCTGCCACTGGCCGCACCAACTATCTGCGCTTCCGGCTTTCTCCCAACTCGGCCGTCGCGCTCGCCGCTCGCGTCAAGCTCGCAGGAAAGGAGTTCGTCGGCGACCAGCGAGAGCTCCACCTGTTCGAACAAGGGCCGGAAGAGGAAGCGCCCTACGAGCGGCTTTTGACCGACGCGATGGCCGGCGACGGAGCGCTGTTCACCCGTGAGAACGCGGTTGAGGCCGCTTGGGCGGTAGTCGATCCAGTCCTTAAGAACCATCACCGGGTTCGCCCTTACAAGCGCCACAGTTGGGGGCCGAAAGAGGCTGACGCGCTAATCGCTTCAGACGGCCATTGGCACAACCCCAGCCTCAAGGAGGCATCCAGATGATGGGCCCACTGCAGCCGAGTTTCTGCTCGCCCTGATCGCAGCCGGCCACGCCGGCCACACCGTTTTGCCCAGGAGAGAAATGATGAAAGCGACCCAACAGCTCCACGAAATAGGCCAGAGCCTCTGGCTCGACAATATCACCCGCGGTCTGCTGACCAGCGGCACGCTCCGCCGCTACATTCAGGAGTTCTCGGTCACCGGGCTTACCTCGAACCCCACAATCTTCGACCACGCCATTAAGAACAGCCATGACTACGACGACGCCATCCGCCGGAAATTGAAGGAAGGCAAGTCGGGCGAGGCGCTGTTCTTCGAGCTCGCGATCGAAGACCTGACGTGCGCCGCCGACCTCTTCCTTCCGGTCCATGAGGCGACCAACGGGGTCGACGGCTGGGTGTCGCTCGAGGTCTCACCCAAGCTGGCCTACGACACGAAGAGCACAATTGCGGCGGCGCGAGAACTCCACGCGCGGGCGGCTCGGCCCAACCTCTTCATCAAGATTCCCGGTACCCGCGAGGGCCTCGCGGCCATCGAGGAGTCGATCTTCGCAGGCGTAGCCGTCAACGTGACGCTGCTCTTCTCGCGCGAGCAATGCGTGGCGGCGGCAGAGGCGTACATCCGCGGCATCGAACGACGCATCGCCGCAGGCTTGAATCCACAGGTAGCGTCCGTCGCCTCGCTGTTCGTCAGCCGCTGGGACGTGGCCGTAGCGGCGAAGGTCCCCGCAAGCCTCGAAAACCAACTCGGTATCGCCGTGGCCAAGCGCACCTACAAAGCGTACCGCGATCTGCTTGCTTCCGATCGCTGGCTGCGTCTCCTCAATGTCGGCGCACGCGCGCAGCGCATGTTATGGGCAAGCACCGGCACCAAGGATCCGAAAGCATCGGACCTCCTATACGTCAAGTCGCTGGCGGCCCCGTACTCGGTAAACACCATGCCGGAGAAGACCTTGCAGGCGCTCGCTGACCACGGCGACATCGGCACGACGATACCGCCCGACGGTGGCGACGCCGAGCAAGTCCTCGAGCGGTTCACGCAGGCGGGTGTCGACCTCGACGCTCTGGCGGCCGACCTGCAGCGCGAGGGAGCGGCGTCGTTTGTCAAATCCTGGGACGACCTTCTCGCCTGCATTGCGCAGAAGAGCGCTCAACTCAGGAGCTAGCCATGAGCACGAAGATTAGCCCGCTGGCAGGAAAGCCGGCCCCGCTCTCGATGCTGGTCAATGTCCCGAGGCTGGTGACTGCGTACTACGCGGAGCGACCCGATCCGTCGATCGCCGCGCTGGCGGCACCCACGCAGCAGCCGGAGACTGCGTCCAAGACAAATTTGGAGGGGAGGCGGCTGTGAGCGAACAAGCACGGGTCAGTCACCCGAAGGAGCCTCTCTTATCCACGGACGTAGAGGGATTCGATTCCCTTTCCGAGCTTGCCCTGGATATGCGTTCGTCGTGGAATCATGCCACCGACCAAGTGTGGCGGCAGCTGGATCCTGTGCTGTGGGAGCTCACGCATAACCCTTGGGTCGTTTTACAAACGGTCTCGCGGGAGAAACTCCAGCGTGTTTTAGCCGATCCCGCTTTCCGCAAAAACATTGACGATCTGGTGCAAGTCAGACGGCATGCTGCCGAGGCGCCCGCGTGGTTTCAGCAAACCTATCCGCAATCTCCGCTGAGCTGTGTTGCGTATTTCAGTATGGAATTCATGCTGAGCGAAGCGTTGCCCATTTACTCGGGCGGGCTGGGCAATGTGGCCGGTGATCAACTCAAGGCCGCCAGCGATTTGGGTGTCCCAGTCATCGGCCTGGGGCTGCTCTACCAGCAAGGCTATTTTCGCCAGGTGATCGACCAGGACGGAGCGCAACAGGCCCTCTTCCCATATAACGACCCCGGACAATTGCCGATCACACCGTTGCGTAGACCGGATGGGGAGTGGTTGCGGCTGGAGATCGCGTTACCCGGTTACTCGGTCTGGCTGCGCGTCTGGCAGGTTCAGGTCGGTCGCGTAAAGCTGTACTTGCTGGACAGCAATGACGCAGCGAATTACCCCGCGCATCGAAGCATTACCAGTGAGCTTTACGGAGGCGGGCCGGAGTTGCGCCTCAAACAGGAAATGCTGCTCGGGATTGGCGGATGGCGATTGCTCGCGGCACTCGGCGTCAAGCCGGAAGTCTGCCACTTGAATGAAGGGCATGCGGCCTTCGCGGTGCTCGAACGCGCCCGAAGCTTCATGGAGGAAACCGGGCGGACTTTCGAGGTCGCGCTGGCCGTCACCAGGGCGGGCAATCTTTTCACCACCCACACGGCGGTGGCTGCCGGCTTCGATCGTTTCGCTCCGGCGCTCATCGAGCAATACGGCGCTGGTTATGCACGTACGCAGCTCGGTATACCCCTCCACGATTTGCTGGCCTTGGGCCGCCAGAACCCGAACGACTCGTCGGAACCTTTCAACATGGCCTATCTGGCGGTTCGCGGGAGCGGGGCGGTCAATGGCGTGAGTCGCTTGCACGGGGAGGTGAGCCGGCACATCTTTCTGCCTCTTTTCCCGCACTGGCCGCAGGACGAAATCCCGGTCGGACATGTCACTAACGGAGTCCACATGCCGACCTGGGATTCAGCGGCAGCCGACGATCTTTGGACGCAAGCCTGTGGAAAGGACCGCTGGCTGGGGACGGCGGAGACCCTGGAGCAGGACATTCGCCGCATATCCGACGCCAGTCTCTGGCGATTTCGCGCCGCCGCCCGCAAGTCTCTTGTTAAGTACGCTCGCGAACGATTGTCCCGGCAATTGGCTGTATCCGGCGCGTCGCCCGAGATGGTTGATGGTGCGAAGCATCTGTTTGACAGCAATACGTTGACGCTGGGTTTTGCACGCCGTTTTGCAACCTACAAAAGACCGAACCTGCTGCTGCACGACCCGGATCGACTGCTGCGTTTATTGAACAACCCTCAGCGCCCGGTACAGCTCGTCATGGCCGGCAAGGCTCATCCGGCGGATCGGGCCGGGCAGGCCTTGATTCAGGAATGGATGCATTTCATCTGTCGGCCCGAGGCACGCCCCCATGTGGTCTTCCTCAGTGACTACGACATGCTTTTGACCGAGCAGTTGGTGCATGGAGTGGATGTCTGGCTCAACACGCCGCGACGCCCTTGGGAAGCGTGTGGAACGAGCGGCATGAAAGTACTGGTCAATGGCGGCATCAATCTGTCTGAATTGGACGGTTGGTGGGCGGAAGCCTATACGCCTGAAGTTGGGTGGTCGTTGGGGGATGGCAAGGAACGTGGCGACGATTTGGCCTGGGACGCGGCCGAAGCCGAGGCGCTCTATGACCTGCTCGAACGCGAGGTGATCCCCGAGTTCTATACTCGCGACGAACAAGGTATCCCCGGCGCCTGGGTGACCCGGATGCGGGAAAGCATGGCGCGATTGACGCCGCGCTTTTCCACCAACCGCGCGGTGCGCGAATACATCGAGCAATACTACTTCCCGGCGGCCTCAGCCTACCGTGAGCGGGCTGCCGACAAAGGCGCAATCGGCCTGCAGGTAGTTAATTGGCAGCACGCGCTGGAACAGAAATGGGCCGCGCTACGCTTCGGCGAAGTGACGTTTGAGACTCATAGCGAGCAGCACGTATTTGAAGCGCAGGTGCATCTCGATGACCTCGACCCCAAGGCGGTGCGGGTAGAGCTTTACGCCGACGGCGTCATGGGCGGCGCTCCCGTGCGGCAGGAGATGAAGCGCGTTCGCCAACTAGCCGGCGCGTCGGGCGGCTACGTTTACTGCGCGGCTGTGTCTGCGGCCCGCCGGCCAGCGGACTATACGGCACGAGTGATACCGCACTACGGCGGCGTTGCGATCCCACTGGAAGACCCACGAATCCTGTGGCAGCGATGATCCGACCGATGGAAGAAACGGAAGAAAAGGTAATGAAGAAAGCGACGGTGGACGAAGCGTCCGCCGCGCCAGCTATGGGCGTCATGTGGAGCACACGCCGAGATTTGTTCCAAAGATCGGGAGAAGTGATCATCTCTACGAGGTCGCACGACCGGTGAACCAGGCGTAGGAGGGCAATCCAATGGACTGGATCACGAGCTTTCTGCTGTTTGCGGTCTTTTTCTACGTGATGATGCGTTTCGGGTGCGGCTCGCATGCGGTGCATGGCTATCATCAACAGCATGCTAGCCAATCGGAAGCGGGCGACACCAAGGACCCCGTCTGCGGAATAAAGGTCGGTGCCGACAGCCACTATGCGGAGGTTTATCAAGGGCGCGAGTATCGCTTCTGCTCGCGCAACTGCCTCGACAAGTTCGACGCAGAACCACAGCGCTTCACCGAACAGGGGAGGGCCTCGGCATGAGATCGGGAATGTCTTTGGCCGCGACGGGCTTCGCGGCGAGCGGACTGCTCGCCATCTCGTTCGTGCTCTGCACCGCTCTCGATTTGATTCTGCCGGCGTACCAGATGCACATGGTTTGGGAGAGACTCCTGCCCGGCTTCGTCTGGATCAGCTTCGGCAGTTTTGTTCTGGGGTTGGTCGAGAGCATCGCCTACGGCTGGTACTTCGCGCTGATCTGGGTGCCGATTTACAACGTGGTGCTCAGTCAGCGGGAACAAAGACGGGTCGCCCGATAAGCCGAGCTTGATGGACAGACGTTCTACTTTTGCGGTGACCACTGCCGGCAGAAGTTTCTGTCAACGCCCGCTCAAAGCATCGCGGAGGGCGGTCGCTCAGGGTTGATGGAAGAACCATAGAAAAAATGACAGGTGACCCCCTATGAAAGAACACGAACACGCAACCAAAAATAAACCCGAAACTAAGCCAGCGCATGATGAGGTGGCCAAGAAGGCATACGACATCTATCTGAAGGAAGGTCGTCCGCAAGGACGCGACGTGCAGAATTGGTTGGAGGCCGAAGCTAAAATGCCGCAAGACGGACCCGACCACCATGCTTACATGGCGGCGGATTTCCGGAAACGGTTCTGGATCTCACTGGTCTTGACCCTGCCGATTCTCGTCCTCTCGCCGATGCTCCAAACGCTGGTGGGACTGCGAGAAGCCATTCGTTTTCCCGGCGACCTATATGTGTTGTTCGGTCTTTCTTCGGCGGTCTTTTGGTATGGCGGCTGGCCGTTTCTTAAAGGATTTTTCGAGGAACTCAAATCCCGCCGGCCCGGAATGATGACGCTCATCTCCGTCGCCATTGCTACGGCGTATCTTTACAGCAGCGCTGTGGTATTCGGGCTGACCGGCAAGATGTTCTTCTGGGAGCTGGCCTCACTCATCGACATCATGTTGCTCGGGCATTGGATTGAAATGAAGTCCGTGATGGGAGCTTCGCGGGCTTTGGAGGAGCTTGCCAAACTCATGCCCTCCGACGCCCACAAACTCATGCCCGATGGCAGTGTGAAAGACGTGCCTCTCGGCGAACTGGCGGTGAATGACAAAGTCCTGATCAAGCCCGGTGAGAAGATTCCCGCTGACGGTGTCATCGTGGCCGGCGAGAGCTCGGTCGATGAGGCAATGCTCACCGGGGAATCAACCCCCGTTACCAAAAAGACGGGCGCAAAAGTCATCGGCGGGTCCATCAACGGGGAAGGTTCGTTGACCATTGAGATCAAGAGCACCGGCAAGGATTCGTTTCTGTCGCAGGTCATCGATCTCGTCAAACAGGCCCAGGAAAGCAAATCAAAGACCCAGGACCTCGCCAACACCGCCGCGCTGTGGCTCACCATTATTGCCTTGGGGGGCGGCGTGATCACCTTCCTTATCTGGCAGGTTCTCATGGGCAAGGACTTCGCGTTCGCCATCGAACGCACCGTCACCGTCATGGTCATCGCCTGCCCGCATGCCCTAGGTCTTGCCGTGCCACTGGTGGTAGCCGTCTCCACGGCACTCGCCGCGACAAACGGCCTGCTCATTCGTAATCGCGTTTCTTTCGAAGGCGCCCGAAAACTGCAGGCCATCATTTTTGATAAGACCGGCACGCTTACCGAGGGCCGCTTTGGCGTGACCGACACACTGGTACTTTCGCAGGACATCGACGAAGAAACGCTGCGCAAGTACGCGGCCTCCGTGGACGCGAATTCCGAACATCCCATCGCCAAGGCTATCGCCGCTTCTTCGGAAAAGAAGCTGCCCGTTCAAAACTTTAAAAGCATCCCGGGCAAAGGCGCCGAAGGCAGAGTCGAGGGCAGAGAGGTCAAAGTGGTTAGCCCGGGCTTCTTGCGCGGACAGAATATCGACCGCACCGACAAGCGCGTCGAGCCGCTGCAAGCCCAAGGCAAGACGGTCGTGTTTGTCCTCGTTGACGGGAAGTTGAAAGGAGCGATTGCCTTGGCCGACATCGTCCGACCCGAGGCGAAGCAAGCCATCGATGCCCTTAGGGCGTTGAACATCCGCTGCATGATGCTCACCGGCGATAACAAAGCGACGGCCAAATGGGTCTCGGACCAGGTCGGACTGGACGAATACTTCGCCGAAGTCCTGCCGCAGGACAAAGCCGCCAAAGTGAAAGAGGTTCAATCCCGGGGCGTATTGGTGGCCATGACTGGCGACGGCGTGAACGATGCCCCGGCGCTGGCGCAAGCTGATGTGGGCATCGCCATTGGAGCCGGTTCCGATGTGGCGGTGGAAACCGCCGACGTGATTCTGGTGCGGAGCAATCCGCTGGATGTCGTGGCCATCGTGCAGCTTTCTCGCGCCACGTATCGGAAGATGATTCAGAACCTTCTCTGGGCCACGGGCTACAACGTCGTCGCCATTCCGCTGGCGGCCGGAGCGCTTTACGCGTGGGGCGTGCTGCTCACTCCCGCTTTGGGTGCGGTGCTGATGTCCGCGAGCACTGTGATTGTGGCCGTCAACGCGCGACTGCTGAGACTGAAGAAATGACCAAGCTGTTGAAGAACGGGAACAAAATTTTCGATTAACACGAAACAGCGTGAAAACCGGAATCAAAAGACATCTGATCGACGGAAGAAATGACGATGAAGAAAGCGACTGCAATCACCTGCGTGTTTCTGGATATCGGCGGTGTCCTGCTCACCAACGGGTGGGATCATCCTGCGCGCAAACGGGCGGCGGCGAACTTCAAGCTGGAGTTGGCCGAGATGGAGGATCGGCATCACCTGACCTTCGACACCTACGAAGAGGGAAAGCTCACGCTGGAAGAATATTTGGGTCGGGTGGTGTTCTATCAAAAGCGACCGTTCACCCGGGCTCAGTGTCAGCGCTTCATGTTCGCGCAATCGAAACCTTACCCCGACATGATCGAGCTGGTCGCGCAGCTCAAGGTCCGGCATGGGCTCAAGATCGCAGTGGTCAGCAACGAAGGGCGCGAACTGAATGCGTATCGGATTCGAAAGTTCAAGCTGGACAGGTTTGTGGACTCTTTCATTTCCTCCTGCTTCGTCCACGTCCGCAAGCCCGACGCGGACATCTTTCGGCTTGCGCTGGACATCGCCCAGGCGCCGGCCCGGCAGGTGCTCTATATCGAAAACACCCCGATGTTCGTCCAGATCGCGGAAGGTTTGGGGATTCGAAGCATTCTTCACGCGGATTACAAGTCCACGTGCGCGAAACTGGCTTCGTTAGGATTGCAGAATGCCGAAGGAGTCATCCATGAAACCAGCTAGCCCACGCATTCTGACGATCAATGGCGGCTCTTCGAGCATCAAGTTCGCGTTGTTTGAAGCTGGCGAGCCGCTGCGCCGCGCGTTGGACGGGAGTATCGAACGGATTGGCCTGCCAGACGCCAAGTTTGCAGTCAAAGGTTCGGAGAACTTTTCCCGACCGTTGGCCGCGCCGAACCACACGGTAGCGGTGAATGTGTTGATGGATTGGCTCGAGAAACGCAGCGCGCGTGATGCATTGACCGCGGTGGGGCATCGCGTGGTGCATGGCGGGCCGAAGTATAGCAAGCCGCAGCGAATCACTGCGGAAATGGTTGAGGAACTGCACCGGCTCAGTCCATTCGATCCGGACCATATGCCCGAAGAGATCCTCTTGACCGAGGCATTTCATCGCCGATTTCCTGACCTGCCCCAAGTGGCGTGTTTCGACACGGCTTTTCACCATTATCTGCCGCAAGTCGCCCGGTTGTTGCCGATCCCGCGCCGCTACCAAGCGCAAGGGGTGCGGCGGTACGGGTTTCACGGGTTGTCGTATGCGTTTCTGGTGGGAGAGCTGGCCCGCCTGGCCGGATCGGAAACGGCACAAGGCCGGGTGATCCTCGCACACCTCGGCAACGGCGCGAGCTTGGCGGCGGTGCGTCACGGCAAATCCGTGGACACAAGCATGAGTTTCACCCCGACAGCCGGAGTGCCGATGAGTACCCGCTCAGGCGATCTCGATCCCGGACTGGTTTGCTATCTGGCGCGCACTGAAAAAATGAGCGCGAAGCAATTCAACGAGATGGTCAATTTCCAGTCCGGGCTGCTCGGCGTGTCGGAAACCAGTTCCGACATGCGTGACTTGCTCGGCCGTGAAACGCAGGACGTGCGGGCGGCTGAAGCGGTCGCGCTGTTTTGCTACCAGGTCAAGAAATGGATCGGCGCATTCGCGGCGGCGTTGGGCGGACTGGACACGCTGGTGTTCGCCGGCGGGATCGGCGAAAACGCGCCCATGGTCCGCGACCGGATTTGCGATGGGCTCGGATTCCTTGGAATCGAACTCGAAGAAAAGCGAAACGCAGCGAACGCGGGCGTGATTTCTGCGGCGGCCAGCAGGGTCGCTGTCCGCGTCATTCATACGGACGAAGAACTCATGATTGCCAAGACGGTTTGCCGCGTTCTCGGCCTTGGCTGAAAAAAAGGGAATTGAACCATGAAGACGACAACTCTTTCCCCGGAACTGCTCCACAAGATTGATGCATACTGGCGCGCGGCGAACTATCTGTCGGTCGGCCAGATCTATCTCTACGACAATCCGCTGCTGAAGGAGCCGCTCAAACTGTCGCACGTGAAGCCGCTGGTGGTCGGACACTGGGGCACGACGCCCGGCCAGAACTTCATCTATGTGCATTTGAACCGGGTCATCAAGAAGTATGACCTGGATATGTTCTACATCGCCGGTCCCGGCCACGGCGGCCCGGCGCTGGTGGGCAATACCTACCTCGAAGGCAGCTACAGCGAGATTTATCCGAACGTCAGCCAGGACGAAGCCGGGATGAAAGAGCTGTTCAAGCAATTCTCGTTTCCCGGCGGGATTTCCAGCCATGTAGCCCCGACCACGCCGGGATCGATTCACGAAGGTGGCGAGCTGGGGTACTCGCTCAGCCATGCTTTCGGGGCCGCGTTCGACAATCCGGGCCTGATCGTCGCGTGCATCATCGGCGACGGCGAAGCGGAAACAGGCCCGCTGGCGACCGCATGGCAGTCCAACAAGTTTATCAACCCAATTACCGACGGAGCAGTGCTGCCGATCCTGCACCTCAACGGCTACAAGATCAGCAATCCGACCGTGCTCGCCCGCATCGAGCATGAAGAATTGGAGGAATTTTTACGAGGCTGCGGCTGGACGCCCCATTTTGTCGAAGGTGATGAGCCGGAGAAAATGCATCAACTCATGGCCGGTACTTTGGAAGAGGTCATCGAAGACATTCGGCAAATCCAAAGCCATGCACGGAACAAGAACGACACCACTCGGCCGCGCTGGCCAATGATCGTCCTCAAGTCACCCAAGGGCTGGACGGGACCGAAAGTCGTCGACGGCCTGCAAATCGAGGGCACCTTCCGGGCGCACCAGGTGCCGCTGCTGGTGGATTCCGAGCATCCCGATCATGTCAAGCTGCTTGAAAGCTGGATGAAGAGCTACAAGGCCGAAGAGCTATTCGATGAGCATGGCCGTCTTAGATCGGAATTGGCCGAGCTGGCGCCCAAGGGCGAGCGGCGGATGGGCGCCAATCCCCACGCCAACGGCGGTATTCTGTTGCGCGACCTGCGGATGCCGGACTTCCATGTCCACGCGGTGGATGTGCCTTCGCCCGGCGCCGTCGACGGCCAGGATACGCTCGTGCTGGGCAAGTTCCTGCGTGACGTGGCCAAGCTGAATCAGGATCAGCGCAATTTCCGGATCTTCGGGCCCGATGAGACACTCTCGAATCTGTTGGGCGCGGTTTTTGAAGTCACCGACCGTCAGTGGGACGCCCGCGAAGCAAAAAATGATGAATTCCTCGCGCCAGCGGGACGCGTGGTCGATTCGATGCTCAGCGAGCATCAGTGCGAGGGTTGGCTGGAAGGATATCTACTGACCGGGCGGCACGGGCTTTTCAATAGCTATGAGGCCTTCATTCGCATCGTCGATTCGATGTTCAGCCAGCACGCCAAGTGGCTGAAGGTGACGTTGGAACTGCCCTGGCGCCGGAAGATCTCGTCGTTGAACTATCTGCTGGCCTCCCACGTCTGGCAGCAGGATCACAATGGCTTCACGCACCAGGATCCGGGCTTTCTCGACCACGTTATCAACAAGAAGGCCGATATCGTACGCGTCTACCTGCCGCCCGACGCGAATTGTCTGCTGTCGGTCTTCGATCACTGCCTGCGCAGCCGGCACTACGTCAACGTGGTGGTTGCAGGCAAACACGCACTACCCCAATGGCTGACGATGGACGCCGCGGTCGTGCATTGCAAGGAAGGAATTGGCATCTGGCAATGGGCCAGCAACGACCAGGACGCCGAGCCGGACGTGGTGATGGCCTGTTGTGGAGACACGCCCACGTTGGAGATTCTGGCCGCCGTTTCCATCCTCCGCGAACATCTTCCCGATCTGAAAATCCGCGTGATCAATGTCGTCGATCTAATGAAGCTACAGCCCAGCACGGAACACCCGCACGGGCTGAGCGATAAGGATTACGACTCGCTCTTCACCAGAGACAAGCACATCATCTTTGGCTTTCATGGATATCCATGGCTGGTCCACCGGCTGGCCTACCGCCGCACCAACCGCAACCTGCACGTCCGGGGCTACAAAGAAGAGGGTACCATTACGACCGCCTTTGACATGAGGGTGCAGAACGACCTTGACCGATTTCACTTAGTGCAAGACGTGGTGGATCGCCTACCGCATTTGGGCGCCAAGGGTTCCTATCTGAAGCAGATGATGCAGGACAAGCTCATCGAGCACAAGCATTACATCGACAAGCACGGCCAGGACCTGCCGGAAATCCGTAACTGGAAGTGGAAGTAGACGAGCGGTAATAGCGCCGACCCGAGATCATTCCGGATGGAGTCGAGAAGGCAGGGAACTGATGAATAAGATAAAGCACAGTCACCACCGGTCCGAAGGTCCAGATAGCGACAGTGTTCCTCATGGCTTCCATCGTCCTTACTGGAAACATGCGCATCATGATTGGCGTTTGTGGGTCGCCGTGATTTTGATGCTTGTGGCCCTGAGTATCTATGTGATGAGCGATGACCTGGCATGGCGACCTCGCAGTCAACCGCAGAGCGCCCGACCAAGGTCGGTCGGCGCTGTATGGAAGGAATCTGGCAGGAGTTAAAAGATGGCTACTGAGAAGAGTTCTCCAGAAGATGCGAAGACTGTAAACGATCCAAAGGACTCCGCGCCAGAAGGGTCCGAGGCAAGTACAGCTGAGTCCAAGGGTTCGAAGCCGAGCGTGGATGAGATTCGCAAGCGCGCCTTCGAAGTCTTTCAGGCTCGCCATGGTGAACGCGGCAGTGCGCTCGAGGACTGGCAAAAGGCCGAGGCCTCAGTTTCCGCAGATGCAGCCAAGACAGATGCGTCCAAGGCCGATGCTCCCAGGGCTGACGCTCCCAAGGCCGACGCCTCCAAGGCAGATGCGTCCAAAGGTGTCCAGATACCAGCTGATACCGGGACGATCCAGGAGGCGCTCACCAAGTTCCATTCGAGTATCGAGCATGGACTGACCCAGGAAGAAGCGGCGAGCCGGCTCAAGAAGGACGGTCCCAACGCGATCGAAGAGAAGCGCATCAGCCCCCTCAAGCGGTTCCTGACGTTTCTTTGGGGACCTATCGCGTGGATGATCGAAATTGCCGCGATACTCTCCGCAGTGGTTCGGCATTGGGAAGACTTCGTCATCATCTTTTTCATGCTGGCGCTGAACGCGGTCGTCGGCTTCTGGGAGGAATTCAAGGCCGACAACGAGATCGAGGCGCTCAAAAAGAATCTCGCACTGCATTCGCGAGTGCTGCGCGACGGCAAGTGGAGCGACGTCGAGGCAAAGACCCTGGTGAGTGGGGATATTGTCATGGTCAAACTCGGCAATGTCGTCCCCGCCGACCTGAAGCTGGTCGATGGCGACTACCTCAGCATCGATCAGTCGGCGCTGACGGGAGAGTCACTGCCGGTCGACAAGAAGAAAAATGACGTTGCGTATTCAGGATCAATCGTGCGAATGGGCCAGATGAATGGGCTGGTCGTCGCCACCGGAATGAACACGCTCTTCGGCCGCACCGCGCGACTGGTCGAGAGCGTTCAGACCGTGTCCCACTTTCAGAAGGCGGTCCTCAAGATAGGTAATTTTCTCATTCTGATCACGCTCGGCCTGGTCGCATTGATCCTGACAGTCGCGCTATTTCGCGGCGACCCGCTGGTCGAAACCCTGCTATTCGCACTGATTCTTACGGTAGCTGCAATCCCGGTCGCATTGCCCGCCGTCCTGTCCGTCACGATGGCCGTCGGCGCATCCGTGCTTGCCAGGATGAAGGCTATCGTGTCCCGCCTCGCCGCGATCGAAGAGATGGCCGGCATGGACATTCTCTGCTCAGACAAGACCGGAACGCTGACCAAGAACGAGCTCAAGCTGGGCAGCCCTGTGGTTTTCAAGGCGAGCAACGATCAGGACCTGATCCTGGGAGGAGCCTTGGCGTCGCGAAGGGAGGGCGGCGATGGCATCGACGAGGCCGTCCTCAAAGGTCTCAGCGATCAATCGGCGTTAAAAGCCTATCAAATCACTCATTTCACGCCTTTCGATCCGGTCAGTAAGCGAACCGAGGCCGAGGTCAAACACGACAACGCCACTTTCAAAGTCTCGAAGGGCGCCCCGCAGGTGATTCTGGATCTGGTCCATCCCGACGCGGACGCGCGCAAACAAGCTGAAGGGCAGGTTAACGATCTGGCGGCCAAAGGCTATCGTACCCTTGGTGTCGCGCGCACCGATGCCCAGGGAAAGTGGGAATTCCTTGGACTACTGTCTCTGTCCGATCCGCCCCGCGACGATTCAGCCTCGACCATCGCGACCGCGCGAAAAATGGGTCTGCAGGTTCGCATGGTAACCGGCGACAATCTCGCAATAGCGCGCCAGATATCGCGCGAACTCAAGCTGGGACCGAACATCGCGGTTGCGAGCGATCTTTTCCCCGACGGTAAGCCTGACGACAGTGACAAGATAGACGCGGCCGACGGCTACGCACAGGTTTTTCCTGAGCATAAGTTCAAGATCGTCAAGGCCCTCCAGGCGGGTGGACATATCGTCGGAATGACCGGTGACGGCGTCAACGACGCTCCCGCGCTCAAACAGGCTGATTGCGGCATCGCGGTAAGCGGCGCGACCGACGCCGCCCGCGCCGCCTCGGATCTGGTGCTCACGGTCACAGGTCTCTCGGTAATCACCGCCGCCATTGCAGAAGCGCGCAAGATATTCGAACGCATGAACAGTTACGCCATCTACCGGATTTCGGAAACCATCCGCGTCCTGCTCTTCATGACGCTCGCGATTGTGGTGTTCAACTTCTACCCCGTAACCGCGGTCATGATCGTGCTCATCGCGGTCCTCAACGACTTCCCGATCATGATGATCGCCTACGACAACACCATTGTAGCTCCACGCCCGGTGCGCTGGGACATGGAACGCGTACTCACGGTCAGCTCGGTGCTCGGCGTGATGGGAGTTATCTCTGCATTCGGCCTTTTCTGGATCGCAGAGAAATACTTTCACCTCCCCCGGCCCGTCGTTCAAAGCCTCATCTTCCTCAAGCTGCTGGTCGCCGGGCACCTCACCATTTACATCACGCGAAGCGTGGGAACGTTTTGGCAGCGCCCGTGGCCCAATTGGCGTCTGGTCGTTGCCTGCGAAACAACCCAGGTCATCGGAACCCTGGCCGCGGTCTATGGATGGGGCATGACGCCGCTGGGATGGAAGTACGCACTGTTAGTGTGGGGCTATGCGCTCGTATGGTTTTTCATCAACGACATGGTGAAGGTTGAGGTTTACCGCCTGATGCATCTGGGCACGGCACGCCATCAGCGCCACCTTGCGAGAGTCAACGCCAGCCTTCATCCGGCCCCAGTCCCCGCCAAGGCGGCCGCTCCGACCGCTTAAGGGCAGCACTGGATAGTCGTGTGTCGCAGATTTCCGAGGCCGTCGATCGAAAGGTCCAACCGCTTTTGGGCGCGCACCCAGCACCAGTTGGCGATGTCGGCAATCACCGAAATACCTCAATCTGTCCGGCATCAGGAGCGGTCCCCCTCATTCCCGCGCGGATTTGGGCTCGGTGCGATCATAGTGGCAGGCCGGGGAGGATACGTCCACGGATTCGTCGCCTGTACTCGATGTACGGCTGGCCGAGTTTCCGCTCGAGGCTCTCCTCCTCGATTATAGTTAGCAGCCACAGACCCGCCCACCACACGGGAACGAGAGCGATGCCGATCTCGGAGCGGAACATCACTGCCCAACCGAGGCACCACAACACATCTGAAAGATAGAGAGGATTCCTGACGATCCGGTAAAATCCTCCGGTCCTCAGGCTCACACCAGCCTCGGGCCCTGTGAACGGCCTGATCGCGAACGCAGGAAGCGCGAAAACCATTCCTGTGGCAAAGATCACGCCTCCGACAACCCAGATCCAGTCACCCGCCACGAGTCTCGGCTGAGTTACCGCGGGCAGGACCAGCACCACTCGCCCCAAGGTGAACATTCCCACGGTTACCAATCCCAGTGATCTAAATTTCCCCAGCCTCGTGCTGCCCACCCCGGCCGTGGCGCTTGCCAATCCGAACATGCTGACCAGTGCCCAAAAGAAAGGATCTCCGAAGATTCTCATGGATGGCTCCCGCTCACGGCGCGACGATCCATTTGCGGGCCTCTGATGTCTGGGCGGTCGTGAAGATTCTCATCTTTCCGGGCATCAGAAAGCGAAAAGCACCGACCAAATTCCTGATCCAGGCGACGTCGGTCACGACGGCCATCCGTTCCCAACGTGAAAGATGCTCAATTCCGAGTTTGAAATCTTCCCATTCGGCGCCGAAGTCGATTCCGGTGAATTGCGAACCCAGCTCGTAATAGAGCCGCAGCTTGGCATTTTGCTTCAGCGACTTTTTTATTGCCGGTATCACCACCTCTAGGTAGTCCTTTCTCGTCACTTCGCCCTTTGCCAGGATTCCCACTACATGGTCGGGAAGGCCTTCGATAATCTCGATCATAGTTCAGCACCTCCGGTAATAGTTGAGATTGCGTCGGCGTCGCGAAACAATCCGCGCATTGCGATCGCGGTGCCGCGGCGAATCTCGTTGCGCACCATTTCGGCGCTGATCGCGTCGTTCATCAGATAAGCGGTCATCCAGGTGAAGCAGACGCCGTAAAGGACGGTCGCCGCGGGCATGGGTTCTATGTCGGATGCGAGAATCCCGTCGCAGCGGTATCGCTCGAGCAGAGCGGCGAGCTGCGTCACCAGTTGCACATCGGCTTCGAACAGGCGCTGTCCCAGGGTGGACGGCTCCGCAATCGCAGCGCCGAACAGTTCGCGCCACAGCCGTCGGTCGTCACGCGTGAAGTCGTCGAAAAAAATCCCGGTGAACGCGGAAACCCCCGCGACCGGGTTGCGCGGCGGGTCTTCGAGGATCTTCCGTCCGCTCGCGAGCAGCGATTCCGTTTCACGCCTGACGATCGCGAGCAACAGCGCGGATTTGGACGGGAAATAGTTGTAGATCGTGCCGACCGCGAAGCCCGCGCGCCCCGCTACATCTTCCATAGCGACTTCGACGTAGCCCTTCCTGGCGAACAGTCGCTCGGCGGCCTTGATAATACGGCGCTCCCGCTCCTGCTTCTGCCGGTCGCGAAGTCCGACTGGTCGATTCTCTAAAGATGAATCCATTCATTATTTTATAGCGCCGGTCCACTCTCGTGGCAAGTAAAACTGAATACATTCATCTTTGAGCGAACGACCACTGGAAAAGGCTGTCAGAAAGCAGCCATGAGGCCCAAAACTCCGAAACACAAATGAGAAGCAGCATTCCGGTGCGGAGGCCGTGCGCGGCCCATTCGCGGTCACGACGCCCCTGGGGATGCCGGCCAGTACGCTGGTCCTGCCCGCGCTGCATGTCGACTTCGGGTACCTCCGGCGGCGCGGTGTGCAGAGTGGAGCAGATTCCGGTGATGAGATAGGGGGGAAGTGCTAGTTTCGCGTGTTTCATGCCAACGCGAGGCAGAACTGGCTGGTTGCGGCGCCGTGGAAAGCTCTTTGGACTCAAAATCTGGCTCGAGCTTCCCGTTTGCAAACCACCTGGTCTTGATGCGGGTCTGAATCAAGATTCAATATGGAAATTCCGGATTACACGAACGCCGTATTAATGCATTAGTTGCGGGAAGATGCTCACGATGGTCCTTGCCGCGTTAATGGTCTTCGCAGTTCTGGTCGGTCCCGTCTTTATCGGGCCGATCAAACGCAACGTTGAGCTTTTTTTCCTGGTGGCCGGAGTGGCGACCGCTTGTCTCATGGGACAATTCAGCTCGGCGCTAATCTGGGCAGCCCTGCGCGAGCCCTTGTCATTCACGCTGGCGGTTCTGGTGTTTGGCGCAGGGTTTCGCCTTCTGCGCGACTTTCTCGATGAACTGTTTGCCTCTGTAGTTCAAGTGCTCGACCCAAAGGCGGTCTGTTTTTTGCTAACGATCATTCTTGGGTTTCTCGCGGCAATCATAACTCCGGTTGTTTCTGCCTTGGTATTCGTGGAGGCGATTTCTGTACTTCGCCTTGAGCGGCCGGCCGAGATTTTCGTGACGGTATCTGCATGTTTCGCTATCGGTCTTGGCGCAGGCCTCACGCCTGTGGGCATGCCCGGAATCGCGGTGGTTCTGCACGCCCTGCATGCGGACTTTTGGTACCTAACCCGACTGCTTGGTCCCTTCGTTGTGGTCGGAATCGTGCTCAGCGCGCTACCGACGTTGCTTTTGCGGATTGGCTCAATCGAGTTGGAGCAGACCGTGGTAATCGCACCGCGGGATTCGTGGTGGGTTGTCCTCCTCGCTCGACCGGGTAAAGTGTATGTCTTTATCGCCGGACTAGTCGCACTATCGGAAGGCCTCAGGCCTTTGCTCGATGCGTACGTCCCCCGGCTCCCAAGTGAATCGCTATTTTGGCTCAATACGATTTCCGCAGTCGTCAACAATTCGACCCTGGCAGTAGTGGAGATGGGGCCGACGCTCAGCGTGAATCAGCAGCGCGCGGCATTGCTCGGTTTGCTAATCAGCGGTGGGATGTTTGTTCCTGGCAACATCGCCAACATTGTTGCTGCCAGCCGGCTGCGCATTACCAGCCGCGAGTGGGCGACGGTCGGCATGCCGATGGGAATCGCCATGCTGGGCATTTATTTTGCTGTACTAAAGGTTCTTGGCTGACCGGCCCCGTAATGACCTGAAAAAGGGGTCTTATTGTGGAAGCCTTTCCGCAGGCGGCGCCTGTCTTTGACTACAAGGTGGAGGATGCTAATTCGCGCTCGAGCGCGGCAATGGCACGGTCGAAGGTGTCGCCAAGTATCCAGCGGTTGCTGTCGGCAATTTTGTGAAAGCGTTCGACCGTGTGGGCAGTGGCTTTGATGTTGAGTTGGACGTTCCGCCCCGTGCGGTGTCGTCTAGGTTCAGGTTTTGCCGGTTCGGGCGATGAGGTTTGCCTTCTCGGCTCACGGCTCACGAAGTTCGCTGCTCCAGAGATTGTCTTGATCTTGTCGGGTGGAGTGAGGGATTCTCGGCAGGTCGGGGAACGAAGCCGCTAAGGTCTAGTTCGGCGTCGTCTCCGAAAATGCTCGCTCACCTGCCGTACGTCACGCGATCTCCGCCGTGGCTGGCTCGCCGCATTATGGCGGAGCATCCCGATGACTTCGGTGGCGAATTGCCGGGCGTTATTTGTTGCAGCGTCGCGATTTGTCACCTGTTGGGCGTCAAGGTCCTCCAAGGTCCCGCTAAAGGAGAAGATTGCTCAGACAGCCTCGCCCCCCCGGAAAGAGGTGGATTCAAAGTCTCGGTACCGATAGCTGGTACGCGAGATCGAAAATCTGATGCGTTCTTGCGCGATGGTTTTGACAGCCAATTTGACAGCCACGGGCTTGGACAAGGGCGGATGAAGGGTACGCGGGCGGAAATAAAA